>Ga0316575_10000387_pt1 | contig 12540 bp, 9 predicted proteins | sample J5NA_FD_203072 | JGI IMG/M metagenome (GOLD analysis project Ga0316575, IMG submission 203072) | Rhizosphere microbial communities from salt marsh grasses in Alabama, United States - J5-7_050615r2r3 | ecosystem: Host-associated > Plants > Roots > Rhizosphere | place: USA: Alabama | collected...
CGCCGCAGCGAGGTTCGCCCTGGCAACGTCGGCAACGTGGACGAAGTCCCGCATCTGCCGGCCGTCCTCGAACACCGTCGGCGGCTCGCCCCGTTCGAGCGAGGACCGGAACATCGCGGCGACCCCGGAGTAGGGGGTGTCGCGCGGCATCCCCGGCCCGTAGACGTTGTGGTACCGCAACGACACTGCTGCTCCCGGCGCCTGCCGCGCCCACGCCGCCGCGTACCCCTCCTGGGCGACCTTGCTCACCGCGTAGCCGGACCGAGGGTCGAGCGGGGCGGACTCGTCGACGAGCGCCCAGTCGAGCCGACCACCGCAGACGGGGCACGGGGTGTCGAACTCGCCGGCGTCGAGGGCGGCCGCCGTCCGCGGGCCCGGCGCCTGGAGGCCGTGCTCAAGGCACGTGTACCGGCCCTCGCCGTACACGACCATGGACGACGCCTGGACGAACCGCGCCACGCGGTGCGCGTGCATCGCTGCGAGCAGGGCGGCGGTACCGACGTCGTTGTGCTTCGCGTACAGCGGCAGGTCCGCGGCACTGGCCCCCGCGCCGACCATCGCCGCGAGGTGGACCACGACATCGACGCCGTCGAGCAGCTCCGCCCACCGGTGGGCCTTGCGGACGTCGAGCACGTGCAACCCCAACGGCGGGTCGTTGCGCGTGGCGCGACCGTGGGCCTCGACGAGCAGCAGGTCGACCGCGACGACGTCGTGTCCCTCGGCGACGAGGAGCTTCCACGTCGCGGTCCCGATGAAGCCGGCCGCGCCGGTGAGGAGGATGCGCACGACGCCATCCTGCCCGCTCGGCGGCGACCGTTCGCCGCGGCCGGTCAGCCGGCCGCGCGCCTCCGCTCGAGGAACGCCCCCGCCACCTCGACGAGCCGGTCGTTCGCCTCGCGCTCCGCGATGGTGGCCCGTACCCCGTCCGGGACATAGGGACGCACCGTCAGGCCGGCCTCCTCGCACGCGGACGCGAAGGCCGTCGTGTCCTCCCCGAGGTCGAACCAGACGAAGTTGGCCTGCTGGTCGGGCAGCGTCCACCCCTGCGCGCGGAGGGCGGTGACCACACGCTCACGTTCGTCGACCAGGGTTCTCACCCGCTCCATGAGCTCGTCGGTGGCCTCGAGCGAGGCGATGCCGGCCGCCTGCGCCAACGAGTTGACCCCGAACGGCAGGGCGGACTTGCGGAGCGCCGCCGCCACGGGCTCGTGCGCCACGGCGTACCCGAGGCGCAGACCGGCGAGCCCGTAGGCCTTGGAGAAGGTCCGCAGGACGACGACGTTGTGGCGGGCGCGATGGACGGCGAGCGCGTCGGGGGCGTCGGGGGCGGTGACGAACTGCACGTAGGCCTCGTCGATGACGACGAGCACCTCGGGTGGCACCCGGTCCAGGAACCGCTCCAGCTCGTCGGCGCCCACGGTCGGCCCGGTCGGGTTGTTCGGAGTGCAGACGAGAACGACCCGGGTGCGGTCGGTCACGGCACGCGCCATCGCGTCGAGGTCGTGGCGGGCGCCCGGGCCGAGAGGCACCATGACCGGGCGGGCGCCCGCGAGGGTCGTGAGGATGGGATAGGCCTCGAAGGACCGCCAGGCGAAGACGACCTCGTCGCCGTGGTCGCACGTGGCCGTGATGAGCTGCTCGAGGACGCCGACGGAGCCCGGGCCGGTCGCGATCCGGTCCGTGGGAACCCCGAGGTGGGCCGACAGCGCCTCGGTGAGTGCCGTCACCGCCATGTCGGGGTACCGGTTCATCGTCGCCGCCGCGTCGCGGACCACCTCGAGCACGCTCGGTAGCGGTGGGAACGGCTTCTCGTTGCTGCTCATCTTGAAGGTCGTGACACCGGGCCTGGGCGCGGCGGCGCGACCCGGGGTGTACGTGGGCAGCCTGTCGAGGGCCGAGCGGAGCCGGACCGGGGTCGTCGCCGGGGCGTTCGGGTCCTCGCGCTCGTCGGTCATGGCGCCCACTGTAGGGCGACCCGGTGCGGCCGCCGAGCCCCCCACCGGCGGAGGCGACGGTCTGCCAGAATCGGCCGGTGGCCAACTTCATCGTGAGAGTCGTCGTCAACGGAATCGCGCTGTGGGTGGCGGCGTGGCTGGTCTCCGGGGTGCACCTCGCCGACGGCAACGAGTCCACGACCACCCAGGTCGTGACGATCCTCCTCGTCGCCCTGATCTTCGGTGTCGTCAACGCGTTCGTGAAGCCGATCGCGACCCTGCTGTCGCTGCCCTTCGTCGTCCTGACGCTCGGGCTGTTCCTCGTCGTCCTCAACGCGCTCATGCTCGAGCTGGTCGCGTGGGTCAGCGGCCTGGTCGGCCTCTCGTTCTCGATCGACGACTTCTTCTGGGATGCCGTGCTCGCGGCGATCATCATCAGCATCGTCTCGTGGGTCCTGTCGCTCGTCCTGCCGGACGACCGGTGACGCCCGGACACCGTAACCGGATACCCTAGGGGGCATAGCACCACGCCCACACCGGCACGCCACGGGAGCCCACGTGACCGTCCAGACCACCCGCACCTCGTGGACCGATCGTGCTCTCCCGATGCGGCAGTGGTGGCCGATGGTGGACCGGACCACGCTACGTGCCGACGCCGTGGCGGCGCTCACGGGTGCCATGGTCGTCCTCCCGCAGGCCGTCGCCTTCGCCACGATCGCCGGGCTCCCCCCGCAGTACGGCCTGTACGCGGCGATGGTGCCGGCGATCGTCGCCGCGCTCTTCGGCTCCAGCTGGCACCTCGTCTCCGGACCGACGACGGCGATCTCCATCGTCGTCTACGCATCGATCAGCCCCCTCGCCGAGCCGGGCACCGCCCAGTTCATCGGCCTCGTCCTCACGATGACCCTGCTCACGGGGGTCATCCAGCTCGTCATGGGTGTGGCGCGCCTCGGGACGCTGGTCAACTTCATCTCCCACACGGTGATCCTCGGGTTCACCGCGGGCGCGGCCCTGCTCATCGCCGGCAGCCAGGTGAAGAACTTCTTCGGCCTGGACATCCCGCGCGAGGCGAGGTTCCACGAGATCCTCATCGAGCTCGGCAGCAACGTCCTCGCCATCGAGCCATGGGTGCTCACGGTGAGCGTCACGACCCTCGTCGTCGGCCTGGTCGCCAAGAAGCTGGCCCCGAAGCTGCCGTACATGATCTTCGCGATGGTCGCCGGTGGCCTCGTCGCCTTCCTCATCGACCAGCGCGTCCCCGAGGAGAGCCATGTCATCCGCACGGTCGGCGCGCTGCCCGCGTCTCTGCCTCCGCTGTCGCTGCCCGATCTGTCACCGCAGGCGTTGAGCGCCACGATCTTCCCCGCGATGGTCGTCTCGCTGCTCGCGCTCACCGAGGCCGTCGCGATCTCGCGATCGGTCGCGCTGAAGTCGGGCCAGCGGGTCGACAGCAACCAGGAGTTCATCGGCCAGGGCCTGTCGAACATCGCGGGCAGCTTCTTCTCGTCGTACACGTCGAGCGGGTCGTTCAACCGCACCGGGGTCAACTACTCGGCCGGTGCCCGGACCCCCCTCGCCGCGGCGTTCTCGGCCGTGTTCCTCCTCCTCATCCTCCTGCTCGTGGCGCCGCTCGCGGCCTACCTGCCGGTACCGTCGATGGCCGCGATCCTCTTCATCGTCGCGTGGGGGCTCATCGACTTCCACCACATCGGGCCGATCCTGCGCCGCCACCCGCGCGAGCGGATCATCTTCCTCGTCACCTTCATCGGCACCCTCGTCGACCTCGAGAAGGGCATCTTCGTCGGGGTGCTGGTCTCGCTCGTGTTCTACCTCTACCGCACCTCACGCCCCTCGATCCGCGAGATGCTGCCGAACCCCGACGCCGTCAACGACCCCCGTCGGAAGTGGATGCCGGCCACCGAGGGCCAGGCCCGGTGCCCGCAGCTGGCGCTGCTGCGCGTCGAGGGCTCGCTGTTCTTCGGTGCGGTCGAGAACATCACCACCGCGTTCCGGGCGCTCGACGCCGCCGAGCCCGAACGGAGGAACCTCCTTGTCAGCGCCAAGCCCATCGGCTTCAGCGACCGTGCGGGCTGCGAGATGCTCGGCCAGGAGGCGCAGCGGCGCAGGGCCATGGGCGGGGACCTGTGGCTCGTCGGCGCCCAGCCCGACCTCATGACGATGATGCGGCGCAGCCAGCAGGACGAGGTACTCGGGGAGGACCACGTCTTCCGGGGCAAGGGGGAGGCGATCGCGTCGATCTACCCCACGCTCGACAGCGACATCTGCCGCACGTGCCCGGCGCGGATCTTCCAGGAGTGCCGCCGCACCCTCCCCGACGGCACCCCGCGTGAGGACACCACGGCCACGGCGAAGCCACCAGGGGACTCAGCCCTCGAAGCCTGAGCACCCGGCGCGTCGAGGTTGCGCGACATGCCGATGCGATCGATCTCGCGTCGGCATGTCGCGCACCGTGGAGGGGGTCGTGATGAGGCGGCCGGGCTCGCGCAGGCGGCGATAGGGTCGCGACCATGCGTGTCCTCGTCTCCGGTGGTGCCGGCTACATCGGCTCGCACACCGTCGTCCGGCTCGTGGCCGCCGGGCACGACGTGGTCGTCGTCGACTCGTTCGCCAACGCCAAGCCCACGGTCGTCGGGCGGATCGAGGCACTCACCGGGCAGCCGCTCGACGTCCACGCCTTCGACCTCACCGACCGCGACAAGACCGAGCACCTCTTCGCCCACGAGCCCTTCGACGCCGTCGTCCACTTCGCCGGGCTCAAGGCCGTCGGCGAGAGCGTCGAGAAGCCGCTGGAGTACTACGAGAACAACCTCGGCACGACGTTCTCGCTGGTGCGGGCGATGCGGCGCCACGACGTCCGGACGCTGGTCTTCTCCTCCTCGGCCACGGTCTACGGAGCCGACGCCCCGGTGCCGATGACCGAGGACCTCCCGACGTCGGCGACCAACCCCTACGGCTGGACCAAGGTGGTGCAGGAGCAGGTGCTCCGGGACGTCGCGGCGGCCGACCCCACCTGGCGGGTGGCGCTGCTGCGCTACTTCAACCCGGTCGGGGCGCACCCCTCCGGGACGATGGGCGAGGACCCGAGCGACATCCCCAACAACCTCATGCCCTACATCGCCCAGGTGGCGGTCGGCCGGCGCGACCGGCTTCAGGTCTTCGGCGACGACTACGACACCCCGGACGGCACCGGTGTGCGCGACTACATCCACGTCGAGGACCTCGCCGCCGGACACGTGGCGGCGCTGAACCGGCTCACCACGACCGACCGGCCCGTCTCCACGTGGAACCTCGGCACCGGCCACGGCACCTCGGTGCTCGAGCTCCTGCACGCCTTCGAGCGCGCCTGTGGGCACGACCTCCCGTACGAGATCGTGGCCCGCCGCGCGGGAGACATCGCCACCTCCTACGCCGACCCCACCCGTGCGCACGACGAGCTCGGGTGGCACGCCGTGCACGGCATCGACGACATGTGCGCCGACACCTGGCGCTGGCAGTCGAGGAACCCCGAGGGCTACCCGGACGGCTGATCCATCCTCTACCCCCCCGGGTATGTGGCTGGCATCACACGGCCGGCGTTCGACAACGGCGTCTGGGGGATCTACGACATCCTGTAGTTTTGCTACGTCACGTCGTTGGTGCTGTCCGTCAAGGAGTCCGCGCATGGATGCCCTGGAAGTCGCTCGGTGGCAGTTCGCCATCACGACCGTCTACCACTTCCTCTTCGTCCCGATCACGATCGGCATGTCCGGTGTCGTGGCCTGGTTCCACACCCGGTGGGTCCAGACCCACCGCCCCGAGTACTACCGGCTCACGAAGTTCTTCGGGAAGCTCTTCATCATCAACTTCGCCCTCGGTCTGGTCACGGGCATCGTCCAGGAGTTCCAGTTCGGCATGAACTGGTCCGACTACTCCCGGTTCGTGGGTGACATCTTCGGGGCGCCGCTGGCGTTCGAGGCGCTCCTCGCGTTCTTCCTCGAGTCGACGTTCCTCGGCATCTGGATCTTCGGCTGGGGCCGCATCAACGAGAAGCTGCACGCCGGGACGATGTGGCTCACCCACATCGGGACGGTCCTCTCGGCGTACTTCATCCTCGCCGCGAACTCGTTCATGCAGAACCCGGTCGGCTACCGGTTCAACCCCGAAACCGGCCGCGCCGAGATGGACGACTTCGTCGCCGTGCTGACGAACAAGGTCCAGCTGGTCACCTTCCCCCACGTCATCACCGCCGCCTACATGGTCGGCGGCGCCGTCATCATGGGCGTCGGCCTCTGGCTGCTGCGCAAGCACGCGGGCACCGACGACGAGCCGATGTACCGCAAGGCGGTGCGGGTGGGCGCTGTCGTCTCCCTCGTTGCCTCGCTGGGCGTCGTCATCAGCGGTGACCAGCAGGGCAAGATCATGACCGAGGTCCAGCCGATGAAGATGGCCGCGGCCGAGGCCCTCTACGAGACCGAGAGCAACGCCCCCTTCTCCGTCCTCTCGATCGGCTCCCTCGACGGGAGCACCGCGACCCGCATCATCGAGATCCCGGGGCTGCTGTCCTTCCTCGCGACCGGCAGCTTCGACGGCACCGTCGAGGGGATCAACGACCTCGAGGTCAGCGAGCAGGAGATGGCCCAGCAGGTCGCCGACGAGTACGGCCCCGAGGTCGCCGCGCTCGTCACCGCCGAGAGCTACACCCCGATCATCCCGGTGGCGTACTGGACCTTCCGGTTGATGATGGGTTTCGGCTTCCTCACGATGATCTTCGCCGCGATGGCGCTCTGGGCCACCCGCAAGAGCGGCGTCCCGACCGCCAGGTGGTGGACGTGGATCGCCGTGCTCACCCCGCTGCTCCCCGTCTTCGCCAACAGCTTCGGCTGGATCTTCACCGAGATGGGCCGCCAGCCGTGGATCGTCTACGGCCTGATGACGACCGCCACCGGCGTCTCGCCCTCGGTCAGCGCCGGTGAGGTGTGGTTCTCGATGATCGCCTACACCGTCGTCTACCTCGCCCTCGCCATCGTCGAGGTGAAGCTCTTCCTCACCTACGTCCGCCGTGGTGCCGAGCCCTTCGAGGATCCGGCCTCCCACGACACCGGCGAGGACGCCCCCCTCCAGTACTCCTACTGAGCACAGGACACGTCATGGATCTCCCCCTCATCTGGTTCATCCTCATCGCGGTCCTGTGGACCGGCTACCTCGTCCTCGAGGGCTTCGACTTCGGCGTCGGGATGCTCCTGCCCGTCCTGGGCAAGGGCAAGGACGCCGCCGACACCGAGAAGCGCCGTCGCGTCATGCTCACGACGATCGGCCCGCACTGGGACGGCAACGAGGTCTGGCTGCTCACCGCCGGGGGCGCCACGTTCGCGGCCTTCCCGGAGTGGTACGCCACGATGTTCTCGGCGTTCTACCTGCCGCTGCTGCTGCTCCTCGTGGCGCTCATCGTGCGGAACATGGGCTTCGAGTACCGCGGCAAGCGAGACTCGGACACCTGGCGGCAGCGCTGGGACTGGGCCATCATCGGCGGCTCCCTCGTCGCCCCGCTCCTCGTCGGCGTGGCCCTGACCAACGTCATCCACGGCCTGCCGATCAACGAGGAGATGGAGTTCACCGGCAACTTCTTCACCCTGCTCAACCCGTTCAGCCTGCTCGGGGGTGTCGTCGTGGTGGCCCTCTCGCTCACGCACGGCGCGTTCTTCCTCGCCCTGAAGACGACCGGCGAGATCCGCGAGGACGCCCGGCGGCTCGGCACCACGCTGGGCCTGGCCGCCGCCGGCCTGGCCGTGGTCCTGCTGCTCTGGATCGGGTTCACCATCGGCACGGTCGGCTCGTGGGTCACCACGGTGGTCGCCGCAGGAGCGCTCCTCGCCGCCATCGGTGCCAACATCCGGGGGTTCGAGGGATGGGCGTTCACCGGTACCGCGGTGACCATGGCGATGGCGGTCGTCACGTACTTCCTGACGCTCTACCCGAACGTCATGCCGACGACCCTGGAGGGGGGCACCTCGCTCACCATCGAGAACGCGTCGAGCAGCGAGCTCACCCTGAAGATCATGACCGGCGCGGCGCTCGTCTTCACGCCGATCGTGCTCCTCTACACCGGATGGACCTACTACGCGTTCCGAAAGCGGATCGGGACCCAGCACATCCCGGCCGCCGTGGCCGTGAAGTGAGTCCGAGGGGGTGACCCTCCGGTGAGGCCCTTCGACCCGCGGCTGCTCAGGGCGGCACCGGCTGCACGCCGGCCGGTCGCCGTCCTGGCGGTCGTGGGCATCCTCCAGGGCCTCGCGGCGATCACCGCGGCGTTCGCGCTCACCGCCCTCGTCGTCGCCGTCGTCGACGGCTCGTCCCTCCTCTCCCCCGCCCTGTGGCTCGCGGGCACGCTCGCGGTCCGCGCCGCCCTCGCCTGGGTGGCCGAACGGGTCGCCGCCTGGGCCGGCGTGGAGGTCACCGCCGCCCTACGCGAACGGCTGCTCGCCCGCTGGCTGTCGGTCCCGGCGGAGCAGCGACCCGACTCCGACCGTGCGGCAACACTCGCCAACCAGGGCGCGGCGGCCGTGGAGCCCTATGCGGCCCGCTTCCTCCCGGCCCTCGTCGCCGGGGCGTGCGTGCCACTCCTCGCCATCGCCGCCCTGCTCTGGGTCGACTGGCTGAGCGCGCTCATCGTCGTGCTCACCCTGCCGCTCATGCCGCTGTTCGCCGCCCTCATCGGCGCCGCGACCAAGGACGACACCGAGCGGAGGTGGAAGGCGCTCACGTCCCTCTCCGGGCACTTCCTCGACGTGATGCGCGGCCTGCCCACCCTCGTCGGCTACGGCCGCGCCCACCGCCAGGTCGACGTCATCGCCGAGGTGAGCCAGCGGCACCGGCTGGCCACGATGCGCACGCTGCGCACCGCGTTCCTCTCCTCCTCGGCGCTCGAGCTGCTCGCGTCGATCTCGGTGGCCATCGTCGCCGTGAGCGTCGGTCTGCGGCTCACGCACGGCACGATGACCCTCCAGGCCGGGCTGCTCGCGATCCTCCTCTCGCCCGAGGCGTACTGGCCGATCCGGCGGGTCGGGGCGGAGTTCCACAACGCCGCGGACGGGGCCGAGGCGGTCGAGGGCATCCTCACCGAGCTCGAGGAGGACGCCGCGCCCACCGTGTCCGACCTCGACGAGGTCGGCGTGCGGATGCACGGGGTCTCGCACACCTACCCGGGGGCCGGCGCGCCGGTGCTCAGCGACGTCGACCTCACCGTGGGCCCCGGCCTCACGGCCCTGACCGGCCCGTCCGGGTGCGGGAAGTCGACCCTTCTCGAGCTCGCGGCCGGGCTCCGGACCCCTACGACGGGCACGGTGCTCGCGGGACGGACCCACCTCGTCACCCAACGCCCCTTCCTCCCCGCCGGCACGCTGCGCGACGCGCTGCGTCTGGGGAACGAGGCACCGGACGCCGCCCTCTGGGACGTGCTGCGGGCCGTTGGCCTCGAGGGCGTGGTCGCGGGGATGCCGCACGCGCTCTCCACCCCGATCGGTGACGACGGCTTCGGCCTCTCCGCCGGGCAACGGGCGCGGGTGGTCCTGGCCCGCGCCATGCTCTCGACCGCGCCGGTGCTCCTCGTCGACGAGCCCACCGCGCACCTCGACGACCGTGCTGCGCGGCTGGTCCACGAGGTCCTGGCGGGCCTCGCGGAGCGCCGTACGGTGCTCGTCGTCACGCACCGGCCCGAGCTCGTGGAGCTCGCCGACCGGCACGTCGCCCTCGCGGCGGCCGGGACGGAGGTGCTCCGATGAGCACGGCCGGCACCGTCGTCCGCCCGACCCGGGCCACCGTCATCGGAGGCCTGCTCGGCGGTGCGGCGACGACGTCGGGGATCGCGCTCACGGCGACGTCCGGGTGGCTCATCGTCCGGGCCGGTGAGCAGCCCGTCATCCTCACCCTGCTCGTCGCCATCGTCGCGGTCCGCGCCTTCGGCATGGCGAGGCCGTTCTTCCGCTACCTCGAGCGGGTGGTCTCCCACGACGCCGCCCTCGACGACCTGGCCCACCGGCGCACCGCCGTCTACCGCACGCTCGTGCCCCTGACCCCGGCGCGGCTGGGGCGGCGCGGCCGCGCCCAGGTGCTCACGGGAGTCGTCGACGACCTCACCGACGTCGTCGAGGCGCAGGTGCGGGTCACCGTGCCCGTGCTGGCCAGCGCCGTCGCGGGGCTTGCGGCGACCGCCCTCACCGCCTGGATCGAGCCCGCGGTCGGGCTCGTGCTCGCCGGCCTGCTCGTCGTCATCGCCCTGGGCTGCCGGCTGGCATGGCGGTTCGAGTCGCGCGCCCGCGACGAGCTCCTCGAGGCCCGCGCCGAGGTGGGGCGGGTCAGCGACCTCGTGGCGCGGCAGTCCGGGGAGCTGCAGGCCATCGGTGCGCAGGCCGCCGCGGAACGGTGGCTCACCGAGGCCCACGACACGCTCCGTGGGGCGGTGCGGGCGCAGAGCCGGGGCCGCGCCCTGGTCGCCGCCCTCGTGCTCGCCGCCACGGCGGCCGCGGCCGTCGCCGCCGGGTACCTCGCCGACCCCGCCGTCGTCGGTGCTCCGAAGGCGGCGCTGCTCGTCGTCGTCCCCGTGGCGGTCGGCGACGCCCTGGCCCCCCTCGTCGACACGATGCGCGCCCTCGCCCACGCGCAGGGCAGCAGCGCCCGGCTCGACGCGCTCCTCGACCAGCAGCCCGCGGTCCGTGACCCCGAGGCACCCGAGCCGCGCCCCGCACCCTCCCCGGCTTCCCGGGGACCCGTGGTCCAGCTCGAGGAGGTCACGGCGTCCTGGTCGGGGGCGCGGGCACAGCTCGCGCCGACCGACCTCCGGCTCGAGCCCGGGCACCACGTGGCGGTCGTCGGGCCGAACGGCTCCGGCAAGAGCACCCTCCTCGCGGTGCTGGCCCGGACACTCGACCCCCTCAGCGGGCGCCACACGGTGGACGGAGCCGACGTCCGGCGGCTCGCGGTGGAGGACGTCCGGCGTGATGTCGCCGTCGTCGACGACGAGCCGCACGTCTTCTCCACCACACTGGCCCAGAACCTCCTCCTCGCCCGCCCCGACGCCGACGAGGCCGACCTGCTCACGGCGCTGCAGCGCTCCGGCCTCGGCGCCTGGGGTGCCGAGCTGCCCGACGGGCTCGAGACCCGACTCGGCGTCGGAGGGCGCGGGCTCTCCGGTGGCGAGCGGACCCGCCTCGGCGTGGCCCGGGCGCTGCTCGCCGACCGGCCGCTGGTCCTCCTCGACGAGCCGACGGCACATCTCGACCATCCCACCGCACACGCCGTCCTCGACGACGTCCTCGCCGCCACGGCCGACCGAAGCATCGCCCTGGTGAGCCACCGGCCCGAGATCCCCGAGCGCGTCGACACCGTGCTCGAGCTCGCGGCCCCTGCTGCCTTCACCGACCGGAAGGAGTAAGCCATGCCGGTCTCCACATCCACCCCCCGCCTGGGCGACCTCGAACGGATCGTCATGGAGCGTCTCTGGGAGGCGGCGACCGCCGGCGGCCCGGGGTTCGCCGGCTCCACGGTGCGCGAGGTGCACGTCGCCCTCGAAGTCGACCGTGAGCTGGCCTACACCACCGTGATGACCGTCCTCGACCGGTTGTCGAAGAAGGGGCTGGTGACGCGCCAGCGCGACGGCCGTGCCTGGCGCTACCTGCCCGCGGACACCCGCGAGGCGCTCACCGCGGCCACGATGCGGCGGACCCTCGACGACATGGACGTCACCGACCGGAGGGCAGCGCTGCTCCACTTCCTCGACGGTGCGTCCTCCCAGGAGATCGCCGACCTCAAGGACGCCCTCGCCGAGATCGAGGCGCGCGCAGGGCAGGCGGACTAGCCGCCGCGGACCACCGGCCCCCGCACCGGGGCCCCCGCCGCTGACGGCTGTCCGCCTGTCGAACCCCTGGCGACGGGCGATGCGGACGGCGCAACCCGCCTGCCACCATGGACGCCGTGATCCCCCTGGCCCTGGCCGCGTGCGCGGTCCTGCTGACGTGGGTGGTCCCTGCCGTGATGGCCCGTCAGAAGCGTCTCAGACGGGCGCCGCGAGCAGCCCTCGTGGCGTGGCAGGCGGTCACGCTCGGCGGCATCCTCGCGGCACTGGCCACCGCGCCCGCGGCCATCCCCCTCGTGCTCTCCGGCGACCACCCCACGGGGCGCCTCCTCCTCGTGGTCACCGCCAGCGCCGTCTCCGGCGCGGTGCTCCTCCGCCTGCTGATGGCCGGACATCGGATCGGCACCGACCTGCGGGCGGCCCGTGCCGACCACCGGGCCCTGGTCGACATCATCGCCGACCACCGCGAGCGGGTCCGGGTCCTCCAGCACCCCACCCCGACGGCGTACTGCATCCCCGGCCGTGAGTCCCGGGTCGTGCTGTCCCAGGGTGTTCTGGACTCCCTTCCTCCCGATCAGCTCGAGGCGGTGGTCGCCCACGAGCAGGCACACCTGCGAGCGCGCCACGACCTGCTGCTCGAGTTCTTCAGCGTCGCCCACGAGGCCGTCCCGCGTCCGGTGCGGTCGGAACGGGCTCTCGACGAGGTACGGCTGCTCGTCGAGGCACTGGCCGACCGTGCGGCCGTCCGTCGCAGCGGCG
>Ga0316575_10000389_pt1 | contig 12533 bp, 9 predicted proteins | sample J5NA_FD_203072 | JGI IMG/M metagenome (GOLD analysis project Ga0316575, IMG submission 203072) | Rhizosphere microbial communities from salt marsh grasses in Alabama, United States - J5-7_050615r2r3 | ecosystem: Host-associated > Plants > Roots > Rhizosphere | place: USA: Alabama | collected...
AGTTGAGGATCTTCCTGCCGCCAGCCAATTAAAAACGGTTACAGCCACACCATTAAAAAACAACGTGGTCGTCAATGTTAAAGCCGACGGGGCCATCAAAGATTATAAATCGTTTACCATCGACGGCAAACAACCCCGCATTGTCATTGACATGTTCAAGATTAAAAGCCCTTATAAAAAAGAGCAGCGACTGCCGGTTAAATCCCCGTGGGTCAATCAGATCAGGCATTTCGGTTATCCACAAAAAGTCCGGCTGGTGCTCGATACTTCCAAAGCGGCACTGGCAAAATATTCAGCCTCACCCACGGCCAACGGTCTGATTATTCATATCGGCCAAGTGCCGCAAACAACACCACAACAAAGCCCGAAGGCAGCCGCCACTGAAAAAGAAAAAGTGATGGTGGCGCAAACAGCAAAACCTTCCAAGCCCGCGGCCGGCACAAAACAAGCAACGGAAAAAACACCCACCACGACGAAGGCTGCAACCGGAAAGTCAGCCTGGGTGAATCGTATCGATTTTTCAAGTGAGGAAGCCGGAAAATCATCGCTGATCATCGGCACCACCGTTCCGATCAAATATGATCTTAAAAAAGCGGGCGCCAAGCTGCTGCAACTGAAACTGTTCAATACCAACCTGCCCGATTATCGCAAACGGGCCCTGATCACCACGCGCTTTGAAAGCGCGGTGGATCGAGTAACACCCATCCAGACTGCCGCGATGAAAGGCGATTCGCTGGTCACCATCGAACTGCGTGAAGCGGTTCCCTATAACATCAAGCAAGACGACACTGAGCTGCGAATCAATTTTGCGGCCTCTTCCATACCACCAAAACCTTACGAAGATGCCGATCTGCCGGAATGGAAAAAAGTGCTAGCCGACGTGCCGGTCACATCCGCAAAGGACGCTGAAAAAGGTGTCATTTCCACAGCCAAGGCGCCTGAGGATCAGAAGAAGACGGCTGATAATGTTGAAGCCAAAGCCAAAACTCTGGATAAACAGATGGCAGCCACATCTGAAGCCGATGCCCAAACTCTGGAAGAACGGCTGGCCGCCATGTCACCGGAAAAAAAATATACCGGTGAAAAGATTGCGCTTGATTTCTTTGATACCGATATCAAAAATGTGTTCCGCATCCTGAGAGAAATCAGCGGCAAAAATTTTGCGATCGACAAAAATGTCACCGGCAAGGTCACCCTCACCCTTGAAAGACCGGTGCCGTGGGACCAGGTGCTGGACCTGGTGTTGAAAATGAATCAGCTGGGAATGACCATGGAAGGCGATATCGTCCGAATTGCGACGATCAGCACGCTGGCCCAGGAAGAAAAACTCAAACAGGCCCAGCTAAAGGCGGCCCAGCAGGCTCAACAGCAGGCCGAAGCGCTCGAGCCGCTGTATACCGAATACATTCCGATAAGCTATTCCAATGCCAACACCGAAGTGCTGCCGCATGTGCAGGCCATCCTGACCGAAGGCCGTGGCAAGGCCAATGTGGATACCCGCAACAACCAGATCATCATCACGGATACGGCCGCAAAAATCCTACAGGCCAAACAAATTGTCGATAAAATCGATACGGTGACCCCCCAGGTCATTATCGAGGCCCGCATTGTGGAAGCCAATACCAACTTTTCAAGAGAAATCGGCTTTGACTGGGGGGAGGTTACCCTCGGCGCATTTGATGTGCCGTACACCAGTAGTTGGAAAACGGGTCCCACCACATTTTTAGCCGACAATATACCCATTTCGCTGGTGCCTAACGGATCAATGACGTTTAACCTTTTTAAAACCAGCGGAACACCGTTTTCCATTGTTGAGGCCCGGCTGGCCGCCAGCGAAGTCGAGGGCAAAACCAACATCGTTTCCTCGCCTAAAATTGTAACCCTCGACAACAAAAAAGCCAAAATCAAGCAGGGCTTTGAAGTGCCTTATTTAGAGCGCGACTCTTCGGGTAACGCTACGGTGAAGTTTAAGGATGTTGACCTGCTGCTGGAGGTCACACCCACTGTAACACCGGATAACCGTATTACGATGACAATCTTTGTAACCAAAAACGACCTGGTGGATCCAACTGCCGATGAGCCGGCCCTGTCCACCAATGAGGCTGAGACCGAGATATTGGTGGATGACGGCGATACGATTGTCATCGGCGGCATCTTAAAATCAACCATTACATGGGCTGAAAGAGGTATTCCGGGATTGCGCACCATGGGTGTGCTGGGATGGTTGTTTAAATTTCAAACCGAAAGCGACGATAAGAATGAATTGCTGATCTTTCTGACACCCCGTATCGTTCAGCTGCAACAAAAGCGCGTGTCGTAAAAAGAATTATCTGAAACCGGCAGCGCCGGTTCTGAGTCCCAGAAGATAGCACATAAAAAAATGCGAATCCGGTATTGCGTTTTCTCAAGCGCCGGGTTCGCATTTTTTTATATTTTTTCACTAATCAGAATCGGCTTTAAACTCCCAGGTTTTTTCTGAGAGTAAGGCCTAATTCGCTTCAAAAGCGGGGCGTACACGATAGTACGTGAGCATTTTGAAGCGAATTGACGAACTCCAAAATATTCATAAAAACAGATGTGAGATCCCGCCGACGCCGGCGGGGCAACGCAGCTATCGGGGAAAAGATGGGAGTTTAAAGCCGATTCTAAAACAGTTTTTTGACTTCCCGCGCCTCTGCCTCCGCTTGCTCGGCCAGCGCAGATTCGGGTGCCAGTTCAATGACTTTCCGATAAGAGCGATAGGCCTTTTCAAACTCCAGTGCGAGCCGATAGGCGCGGGCCAGTTGAAAATGCAGTGCTGCATTTTCCGGGAGCAATCGAACCGCTTTTTCCAGTTTTTCAACGGCCTTTGGTATCCGACCCATGGCAATATAGGTTTCAGAAAGGCCCTGCAGTGCAGGGATAAAATCAGACTTAATATTTAAGGCCTGCAGGTAATTTTTTTCCGAAAGCTCCAGGTCGCCTTTATAATAATAGGCATTGCCCAGGCCGGAATAGGCAAAGTGCGGAGTGGCGTATAGCATGTTATTGATGACTTTTTTATAATTCAAAATGGCCTGGTCCCAGTCCTTTTTGCCGGCATAAGCGTTTGCCAGGCTGTTCACAGCCGGCCCAAAATCAGGGCTCAGCTCTATGGCCTTTTTAAAGTAAACAATGGCATCATCAAATTTTTCTCTGCGGGCATACAGCAGCCCCAGATCATATTGCAGGATATGATCATCCGGATATTTCTTTTCGGCCTTTCTGAACTCCTTCAATGCAGCTGCATAGTTGCCCTGATGCAGATAGGCTTCACCCAGCCGCCGGCTGGCTTTAGCTTCCTTTTTTTGGGTCTCGTTATCAGTGGTCGCGCAGGAGGCCACGAACATCATCAGCACGACACATCCGATTCCGATTACTAAATTTCTTTTCATTATCATTTACCTCGATCAAAGGTTTTATTTCATTATGCTGCAAAAATAGATGGGACGCAAACTGAAACTTCAATATTTAACGTTTCTTAAGATCCAGCATACCCGCGATATCTTCAGATACCCGACGAACAAAGGTGTTAAACGCTTTATGCTTTAACGGTTTGCCGGGGGCCGGCACGGCTTTAAGATCTTTGGGGTGAACATAGATCGGGGTATTAACCAAATTGGGATCCGGTTTGATGTTAAACTCCGGGGGAAACTGCTGTTCAAAGTACATCTCCTGAAATCCGGCGAATTTGAGTGCATGGGCGGTCGATTTAACAACAGCAGTGTCATCTTTGTCTATAACGCCGCAGCGAAGGGCCTCAACCAGTCCGGCCAGCGATTCTCCCCCGTGGGTGCAGGCGATGTGTCCGTTGCGGTTGGCAATGATTTCCCAATCCATGATGTCCTGTTCGGTGACCTCCACAAAGAAAACCCGCTGCTCACCGGCCAGTTGATTATATCTTTCCACCAGATGAATCACCCGGGGCATAGAGACCGGATTGCCGATCATCGCCGCCTGGGCCACGCTGGGTTTTACGGACACCGGCTCGAATTTGCGTTTTTTAAGGTCCGGTTCCAGATAATAGCGGTATACGGGATTGGCGTGTTCCGATTGCACCCCTAAAATTTTGGGAAGCCCGGTGATCACACCGGCTTCCAAAAATTTTATAAAACCGCTCATCAGTGCGGTAATATTGCCGGCATTGCCGATCGGCACCACCGCCGCCAGCTGAGACACCTCATACTCGAAATCCTGGGCGAGCTCATAGCAGTAGGATTCCTGCCCCAGGATGCGCCAGGCATTTTTTGAATTTAAGAGCGCCACATTGTAATTTTCCGACAGCGCCTCGACCACCTTCATACAATCATCAAAGACACCGGGAATTTCGAAAACGGTCGCACCGCTGCCCAGCGGCTGGGAAAGTTGCTGAGGGGTTACCTTTTTGTGGGGCAGCAGCACCGCGGACTTAATATGAGGCGTCAAGTAAGAAGCATACAGTGCGGCCGAAGCCGATGTATCACCGGTCGAAGCACAGATGGCCAGCAAGTCGGAGATTTTACCATCGCGCACCATCATGTTGATATAACTCAGGGCGCTGGCCATGCCGCGATCTTTAAAAGAGGCACTGGGGTTCTGGCCGTCATTTTTGAAATAAAACCGCAGTCCCACCTTTTCCTGCAATAGCGAGTTGGCCTCAACCACCGGGGTATGGCCTTCACCCAGATAAACGACAGCATCCAACGGTATGACAGGACCGATAAACTCATGATACCGATAGATACCCTTTAAAGCCGGAATGTTCAACAGCTTGCGGTAATCGAATATGCGCCGCCACTCGGTGCCCGGCGTCCGGCTCAACTGCTTAAAATTCAAATCATGGATTAAAAGGACCTGACCGCAGTCCGGGCAAACGTAGAGAAGTTCCTCAATCCCGAATTCCCGGTTACAGCCCAGACAGCGATAAATCAGTCGACCGGCATGCCGGGGTAAGATTGCGTCTCGAATCTCTTTGGGAAAATCATCCAGCTTCATCGTTTTATTTTTTCCAGTCCCCCCATATAGGTTTGCAACGCATCGGGGATAAGAATACTGCCATCGGCCTGCTGAAAATTTTCAAGGATTGCCGCCACGCACCGACCCACTGCCAGCCCGGAGCCGTTAAGCGTATGCACAAGCTCGGTGCCTTTTTTGCCTTTTTGCTTAAAGCGGATATTGGCGCGCCGCGCCTGAAAATTTTCAAAATTGCTGCAGGATGAAATTTCGCGGTAAACCCCCTGAGCCGGCATCCAGACTTCGATATCATAGGTTTTCGCGGCTGAAAATCCCAGGTCGCCGCTGCACAGCTCAATGACCCGGTAGGGAAGTTCAAGTTTCCGTAATATGGTTTCGGCATTGTCGAGCAGCGATTCAAGTTCGTCATAGGAGGTTTGCGGGGTGGTGAATTTGACCAGCTCAACTTTGTTAAATTGATGCTGGCGAATGAGCCCGCGGGTGTCTTTGCCGTAAGATCCGGCTTCGGATCTAAAGCAGGGCGTATACGCTGTGTAATATATCGGCAACTGCGCTTCATCCAGGACCTCGTCCTGATGAATATTGGTCACCGGCACTTCAGCCGTGGGAATCAGAAAATACTCCCAACCCGCCAGTTTAAAAAGGTCTTCTTCAAACTTGGGCAGTTGTCCGGTATGGGTCATGCTCTGCCGGTTTACCATAAAGGGCGGCAGTGTTTCCGTGTATCCATGGGTTTGGGTGTGAATATCAAGCATAAAATTGATCAGCGCCCTTTCCAATCTGGCGCCAGCGCCGAAGTACAGTGGAAATCGGGCTCCCGTAATTTTAGCAGCACGCTCAAAATCCAGGATGCCAAGTGCCGCGCCGAGATCCCAGTGCGGTTGGGGTTTAAAATCAAAATCCGGCGGATCACCAACCGTTTTAATAACAGGGTTATCATTTTCATCCTTGCCCAGCGGCACAGACGCATGGGGGATGTTCGGCAAACCCAATAATATCTTCTCAAATGTCTCCAGAATTTCGGCCAATGCTTTATCCAGCGCTTTAATTTTTGATGACACCTCACGCATTTTGGCGACAACGGTGTCGGCACTGTCACCGGCCTTTTTCATTTCCGCAATCTGATCGGAGACCACATTGCGCTCATGCCTTAAGACTTCGAGTTCTTGCAATATGGCTCGGCGCTCATCATCGCACGTTTTAAAGGCATTTAGGTCGGCTGATTGCCCCCGTGTCTCCAAGGCCTTTCGAACGGTTTCCAAATTTTGTCTAACAAACTTGATTTCCAGCATTTTTTTCCTTATAATTAAAGGTTCTAACGGTGTTAAAATTTCAGGCTGCAGGATGAAATATTGGCGCAATTAGCATGGCAGGGCGATATAGTCAATGATTATTGAGGATTAGCACTGCCGACCTTTTTTATCTTTTTAAATTTAATATTGTACAATGGAGTCGTCATATGGAGGAAATCCAAATCGTCAAAAGCCAGATTCGTGAGGAAATCGCTGAAAAATTTGCCGCCCTATCGGCTAACGAAATCGCTGAAAAAACAAAAGCGATTGAAAACAGACTCTTTGATTTTGCCAATTTCCTGGAATCAAAAATAGCCCTTTTGTATGTAAACAATAAACATGAGGTGTTGACCGAAAACATCCTCAAGCGTGCCTATACTTACAACAAAATCGTCGTCCTGCCGGCCTACAATACCGAAAATTTTGAAATGGAGCTGAAAAAAGTTGATAACCTTGAAAAAGATCTGAATCCGGGACCGCGCAATATTCTACAGCCCGATGAATCCCGCTGCAAGGCCGTTCCGATCGAAAAGATTGACATCGCCATTATTCCAGCAGTGGCCTTGGATGAAAAAGGAGGCAGAATCGGTTCCGGAAACGGGTATTATGACAGGCTCATACCCAGACTCGCCATCACCACCCGTAAGGTTGCGCTTGCCTTTGAGGAACAAATCATCCCACAGGTCCCCATCGAATCTCACGACAAGCATGTCGATATTATCATCACCGAAAATCGTGTGATTTATAAAATCTGACCTGGCAAACCCTGTAACCCTTTAGGCCGTCTGCATCCCGGCATACCCTCGATAGGCACTGTGCGCTGTTCTGATGTCTCCCGAAAACGCGCCTATTATTCGGCAACTTGGAGATTTAATACCCATCCAAGCTTTTATAAATGATCTGCTTTTTTGTTCGATGTTTTGATTATTGTAATATTTTATCAAAGGATCAAGGTCTTTTTTTTAATAGAAGTGGAAAAATTCCAGCCCGATCAAGACCACCTGGCATTTAGCGATAAGCAAAAAAATCAGTAAAGTTACCCCTGGATAATCTTGACCTGAACCGGTCGAGTTGGTAAAAAAGCAGAAATGAACACAGAAGCCATTAAATACACACGCCAGCGGGAGGAGATGGTCAAGCACCAGATCGAATCCCGTGGAATAACAGACCCTAAAGTGGTACAGGCACTTCATACAGTTCCTCGGCATTTGTTTGTCAGTGAAGCTTTAAGAGATCAGGCCTACGGGGATTACCCCCTGCCCATCGGCGAACAACAAACCATCTCCCAGCCCTATATAGTTGCCGAAATGACCCAGGCATTGGCGCTTGGCAAAGATGACCGGGTTCTTGAAATCGGAACCGGCTCTGGATACCAGGCGGCTGTTTTGGCTGAAATCGTATATCGCGTATACACCATTGAAAGAATCCGCCCGCTGTATATACAGGCCCGCAATCTACTGGACAAACTGAATTATCACAATGTTGTCATGCGTTGCAGCGACGGCACTGCAGGGTGGCGGGACGAAAGCCCATTTGACGCCATCATTGTGACGGCAGGAGCCCCTGACGTTCCTGAAAAACTATTGGACCAGCTAGCGGATGGTGGGCGCATGGTGGTACCGGTAGGCAATCAACACTCCCAGGATCTCATCAAGTTTACCAAGGATAAAAGCGGTATCCATAAATCCAATCTGGGAGGATGCCGCTTTGTGAAACTCATCGGAGCACACGGCTGGAAAGAAAACAGATAAAGAGGACAAAAAAACAAGTGACCTGGAAAGAAGCGTTTTTTGCCAGCCCGGGGCCGGCTTCTGTCAAAAAAGCTGCGCTCTTATCGCTAAAAGGGCTGTGCATGGGATCAGCGGATGTGATCCCCGGTGTTTCCGGCGGCACGATTGCTTTGATTACCGGAATATACGAAGATCTGATTCGCGCCCTTAAATCAATTGATGCCACAATGGTAAAAAGGGCACTCTGCTTTGACCTAAAGGGCGCCCTGGCATGCGTTCACATTCGATTTTTGCTTTCCCTTTTTGTCGGAATCGGTATCGCCATCATCAGCCTGGCACGGCTGATGAATTTCCTGCTGAATTACTATCCGGTATTTACCTGGAGCCTTTTCTTTGGCCTTATTGCGGCATCCATATTGGTCGTTAGCCGGCAGGTGGCTGCCTGGGGGCCCCGTACAGGCCTCAGCCTGGTTGCCGGAACCGTTGTTGCCGCTTTCATTGTAAGCTTAATACCGGTGACCACTCCAGAAGTGCTCTGGTTTATTTTTTTGTGTGGAATCATCGCCATTTGCGCCATGATCCTGCCGGGCATTAGCGGTGCGTTTATATTGCTGATATTAGGCAAATATGAGTTTATCACCGCCACTTTAAAAAATCCTTTTTTGTCCCAGAATTTAGTAATCATTCTAATATTTTGCCTGGGATGTCTGATTGGCTTGCTCAGTTTTTCACGTCTGCTCAATTATTTATTAACAAATTTACATCAGGTCACAATGGCATTTCTTACCGGCCTGATGGTTGGCTCCATGCCAAAAATCTGGCCATGGAAGGAAATACTTGAAACCAAAATCGTTGGAGGAAAATCCCATATCATCTGGGGTGCCAACATAATGCCGAAAACAATGAGCGCTGAGCTGCTGCTGGCGCTTGTTCTGGCAATCATCGGGTTTATTGCTGTGCTGATTATTGAACGCTTGGCCCATAGAAAAGAAAGTGACTAAAGTTGGAAGTGATCTAAAGTGCCTAAAGTTGAGGAATTCTGTCCTTTTTTATAATAAGAGATAGAGCATAGCGATACCTTAACTTTAGTCACTCCCAACTTTAGCTCACTTTAGTCACTATTAAGGCTATTTTTCCGGAAGCTTTTCTTCGAGGAATTTGACAAAAGCCGCTGACAGAGGCGAGGGGCTGCGGTATCGGTGTCGCGTAAGATAAAAATTTCGCTTGAGATCCAGACCCTCTACTTCAAGTGCACTAAATTTGCCCGCCGCAAGATCTTCGGCAACGGCCAGCGTCGAAATAATCGATACACCGGCGCCGGATTTAATCCCCTGACAAATTGCCTGGGTGCTTCCCAATTCGGCAATAACCTTTAAACTTTCAATGCTGTGCCCGAGACCAATGAGGCTTTGCTGCAGTGATTTTAAAGTTCCGGAGCCGCGTTCCCTTAGAATGAATGGTTCTGAAACAAGCCGTTTTAAAGACACGCGCTTTTTACCGGCCCAGCGATGATCCGCCGGCACGATCAGGCGCATTTCATCTTCGATTAATTTCTTTTGAATGATTTTTTGGGTTTCTGCTTTCGCGCCAACAATTCCAAGTTCCAAACTCCCGTTTAAAATGCTTTCAATAATATGATCCGTATCCCCGATAACTAAAGAAACGATCACCTGCGGATACTCTTTTTTAAAATCACCGATCAGTTGCGGCATCAAATATGTTCCGGGTATTGTACTGCCGCCGATAACAAGGCGCCCCCGTACTTTTCCATTGTACTCCGCCAGGGCGGTTTCGGTTTCATCACTTAGGGCCAGCATTCTTTTTGCATAGCCATACAACAGTTCGCCGGCTTTGGTGGGAGTGGCTTCTTTGGACAGACGGTCAATCAGCCGGCAGTCAAAATGCGCTTCCAGGTCTTTTATGTGGCTGCTGATGGTGGGTTGAGAGAGGTGAATGGCTTTTCCGGCTTTTGAAAAACTTTTAAGCTCAATGACCTTGCAGAAAATATTTAGCTGCCAGAGATCCATCAGATCTTCCGATTGAGCGCTAAAACGCAATCGAGGCTATTCGGATTGCTGAATTTCAGACTCAAGGGCAAATTTCCGTTTCAGCTTTTTTTGGACCAACTTCGGAACCATACCGTCGATATTGCCTCCGAATTGAATGGCTTCTTTTATAATCGAAGAACTCGTGAATATCCATCGCAATCCGGTCATCAGAAACACCGTCTGGACCTCGCGATTTAACCGCCGGTTCATCAGCGCCATCTGGAATTCATACTCAAAATCAGACATCGCGCGTAGTCCCCGAAGAATCGCATGGGCTTTGCGGCTGGCGGCATAGTCCACTAAAAGGCCGTCAAAGCTGTCGATTTCAACGCCTTTAAACTTCTTCAAGCAATCTTTAAGCATCTCCAGTCGTTCTTCGAGGGGGAAAAGATATTCTTTCTTCGGATTATGCAGGATCGAAACAATAAGCTTATCAAATAATGTTAAACCTCTTTCAACAATATCAATATGACCGTTGGTAACCGGGTCAAAAGAACCGGGGTAAATAGCGACTTTTGGCATATTCTCTCAATCCTTTGTCGGTTGGTGTTGGAATGGCAAATGATACCTGCAAAACAGATAAGATGAACCCATCTCAAAAATGTCTTTTGGCCCAATATCTTTGTTGGTGCCTCGTTTAAAATCCTCGACATACAACAGTATGCCTCCGGCGGACCTGCGGTTTGCGACCCACAAGGATTATAAGATCAGACGGGGAATCCAGCAACGCTGGAAAACTCGGCCCCGCCGCTATCTTGAACCAAAATCCTATTTTTGAGATGGATTCATATGATAATGCAACCTATTGATATTTTGAACTCATACCATATAAATCAAAAAAGAAACAAGCGTTTTTCCGTATCTTCGCTGGTCGGATATTTTAAATTCGGGCAGTGTTTCTGGAATCGGCTCGAGGAGCGAATGTTCGAGTGCCAGGCGGGAACCGTTTTCCAGGCATCGACTCATGTCAAGATTTGATAAGGTCGGCTGGATCATATTTTTATTGTAGGGCGGGTCTAAAAAAACAAGATTGAAGGCGGGTCTGTATGAACGGATGATATTTAAGTTATTAAATATGTTCCATTTGATCGTGTTGGTCCTGTTCTCCAGTGAACACGCTTTTATATTTTTTTCTATGGCTGTCAATGCTGCTTTATGATCGTCTGCAAATAAAACGGATTCAGCACCCCGGCTTAGTGCTTCGATACCCATTGCACCGGTTCCTGCATACAGATCCAGGACCCGTGCAGCCCGAACGCTATTTCCGAGGATATTAAAAATGGATTCACGCACCCGGTCAGCCGTCGGCCGTGTTTTTAGGCCGCGCACCGTTACCAGTTTTCTGCCCTTCAAATCCCCGCCGATAATCCTGATCGTCATAATTTAGTCGCCCTTAAAATGACAAGCTTCCAGTTTATAAACTTGGTTTTTAGATGTCAGGTATCAGATTTCGGGTGTCAGTAAGATACAGGGACAGCGCACAGAAACCAGATGACAGAAGACAAAGGGCAGGCTGTTTCTGTTTTCTGCCATCTGACTTCTGTCATCTGTTTTTTGATCCGCCTCCGGCGGAACACCCGAAACCTTACTAATTAAGGCTCTTGATTTTTTTGTGCAGATAACTCCTCCCCACTTTCAAGGTCTTGGCGGTTTTGGTAATATTGTTTTCGTTTTGAATCAGCTTTATTTTGATAAATTCTTTTTCAAACGCTTTGCGAGCTTCTTTAAAATTGTCTAATTTCATAAAAGGCGCCGAAACCGCGTGGGAGGGGTTACTTAAACCGCCGGGCCGATAGGACTCCGGTATATCCTCTGGGTCAATCACATCTTTCGCAACCATAATCGCCAGCCGTTCCACCAGGTTGCGCAGCTCCCTGACGTTTCCCGGCCAGGTATAATTGCTCAACATGCTTATGGCAGCCGGGCTCATCAATTTGCGCTTGCTTCGATTCTGAACAGCAAACTCTTCTAAAAAAGCCTCTACTAGTAATGGAAGGTCTTCGATGCGATCTCTTAATGCTGGAACATGGATGGGAATCACATTCAGACGATAAAAGAGGTCTTCTCTGAATGTTTTCCTTTCTATTTCTTTTTCCAGATTTTTATTGGTTGTAGCGATGACTCTAGCATTAAAACTGATCGGTCGGCTTCCGCCAACCCGCTGAATGGTTTGTTCCTGCAACACCCGCAATATTTTTGCCTGAGCGCTCAAGCTCATATCTCCGATTTCATCCAGAAAAATGGTACCGTTATTCGCCAGCTCAAATTTCCCAATTTTTTTTGCAGTGGCACCCGCAAATGCCCCTTTTTCATGGCCGAACATTTCACTTTCCATGAACTCGTCGCTGATCGCCGCGCAACTAACATCAATCAGCGGTTGTTCGGCTCTGGGGCTGAGCCGGTGGATGGTGCGCGCGACCAGTTCCTTACCGGTGCCATTTTCTCCGCTAATCAGTATCCAGGTATCCGTGGGAGCTGCGACATCAATATTC
>Ga0316575_10000390_pt1 | contig 12524 bp, 8 predicted proteins | sample J5NA_FD_203072 | JGI IMG/M metagenome (GOLD analysis project Ga0316575, IMG submission 203072) | Rhizosphere microbial communities from salt marsh grasses in Alabama, United States - J5-7_050615r2r3 | ecosystem: Host-associated > Plants > Roots > Rhizosphere | place: USA: Alabama | collected...
CCAGAGCATGTACAAACGGGATCACTGCCGCGCGGTTATCATGTACGGCCACAATGATCCGGAATGCACCGGCTGACGAAACAGAATCTGTTACAATAGAATTCGTCTGCATATCGTTTTCCCGAAATGATACCTGTAGATGAATCGAAGATTTTGTGTGAATTTCTGTGTGTATATCAAAGAATAGCTCAATACTCCCGATGAGTCAATATGGTGTTTATTATTTCATGAAGATATCGGACACTGACGGCAGACAGGTTTTTTCACCGACCACCGGTATCAGCACCATCCCAACGACAGAATGGTTTTCCGATAGCCTCCTTGAAGACCGGAGTGTATCTTTATACAGGCAATTCATCTGGCACACGTGTCAATACCGCAGTTTACACATTTACGGAGCCACCCATGCAGTCACGACCGGCAGCTATCAACAGCATTTTCTTTTTCCTCATCATCACAAGCATCATCACTGCAGCCTATACCGGTAATATGGAAGCCCTGACACAGGCATCATTCGACTCTGCAAAAAACGCTGTCACTCTTGCGCTCTCACTGATTGGAGCTATGGCACTCTGGCTTGGAATCATGAAAATTGCCGAGATCGCAGGACTGACGGCAATGATTGCCCGTGCGATACGCCCAATCATGCTCCGGCTCTTCCCCGACGTTCCTCCCGATCATCCGGCAATGAGCTCGATGATCATGAATATGGCGGCCAACATGCTCGGTCTCGGTAATGCCGCCACCCCGTTCGGCATCGCGGCCATGACGGAACTTGACACGTTAAATTCACGCAAGGGAACGGCCACCAATGCAATGTGCCTGTTCCTCGCAATCAACACGTCAAGTGTCACCCTGCTCCCGCTCGGGGTAATCGCGGTGCGTGCCGCTGCAGGTGCGGCTCATCCGGCGGCGATTCTCGTTCCAGGTCTTATGGCAACGATGTGCTCAACAGCCATGGCGATAATCACCGCGAAACTGTTTGCCGCGCGAAGTGTCGATCAGCCGCCACCATTGACAGAAGTAACCACTGCGAAAAAAAAGACGTCAACGGCAGACACTCCGACCCGATACCATGTGGGACTGCCGATGAAAATAGTGCTTCTCGCCTCAGCCATTGCATTTATCGCGGCAATTCCCTACCACTATATTTCAACCGGCTCAACACCGCATTTCTCCCTTGCACTTGTTATGAAAGCCAGCCACTGGCTGATACCGGCACTCATGGGCGGTCTGCTTCTTTTTGGAATGTTCCGTGGTGTCGCCGTATACGAAGCGCTTACCGATGGTGCCAAGGAAGGATTTCAGGTTGCCATCCGCATTATTCCCTTTATGATAGCGATATTCGTCGCCATAGGCATGTTTAAAGCCAGCAGTGCGCTGACCCTTCTCGGAACATTCCTTGCCTACCCGCTGCATCTGATCGGTATTCCCACCGATGTGCTGCCTCTGGCACTTCTGCGGCCGCTCTCAGGAACCGGATCCTTCGCACTGATGTCTGAAATTGTAAATAGTGCCCCCGACTCCTTTTCCTCCTTTGTCGCATCCGTCATGCAGGGAAGCACCGAAACCACCTTCTATGTACTCGCCGTATACTTTGGTGCTGTAGGAATCAGAAAAACACGCTATGCACTCACTTCTGCACTTATTGCCGATGCGACGGGCATCCTTGCTGCAATTTTCTTCTCACGATTAATGTTCAGATTTTTCAGTTAATCTATAATGAAATCGGTAACCATGGGAAACGCAGAAATACAGGAATCGTTTAAAATCCGGGAATGGCGCAAACATCTCGCCGCTGAGGGATGCACCGTTTCATCTGTTATACCTCTTCAGACCATCAGTAAAAAAAACGGAGAGCCGCTGTTCAGCCTTCTTGATACAAAAATCATCTCGCCTGAAGGTCATCGGATGCCCAACATCATTTTCATTCGAGGCAATGCGGTAATCACCGTTCCTCATGTCAGAAACAGCGATACCGGAGAAGAACGATTTTTAATGATACGCCAACGGCGAATAGGAAACGGTCAACTCTGTCTTGAATTTCCGGCCGGAATGATCGATAGAGCCGATGATGATCCTGCTGAAGTAGCGATCCGTGAATTACTTGAAGAAACCGGATTATCCATTAAAAAAGAATCGCTTGAACAGCTTTGCCCAAGTCCCCTTTTCAGCTCGCCCGGAGCGTCCGATGAAGCGATTTTTTACTTCGGATGCAGAATCACCTTAAATAATGATGAATACACCATGCTCTCACAACGGATCGGCGGCAATCATGCTGAGGACGAATTCTGTTTTGTCCAGATGCTCAGCCGCGAAGAGGCGGAACCGCATCTGACATCGCTGCAAGCCAAACTAGCGATACGCCTTTTTACAGAACATTTTTGTAGCAAATAATCAACAATTCTATACAACACAATAAAACAACACGTTATAAAGCGCTCTCAACAGACATGCGAAGCTCATTTTTGTATCATATTTTCAATTTATAACATTTTTGTGTACAACGACCGAGAAAATTCCCATTTTTGTCATATTTAACATATCGGCACACTGGCATTGCAGTTGCTTAATCTCCGGTTTCGATAGTTGTGAAAAAATCACCAATCAATCCAACGGAGGTTTTATGCGTTTTACAAAATTCAGAACCGGTGCACTGCTGCTCGGCATGTGTGCCGCACCGCTTTATGCTGATGACGGCGGCATCAATCTGGTTGATACCCTGTGGGTTCTCGTTGCCGGGTTTCTCGTCTTTTTCATGAATGCAGGATTCGCCTTTGTCGAAACGGGATTCACACGTGCAAAGAACACGGTCAACATCCTCGCCAAGAATTTCATTGTTTTTGCGCTTGCGGCCATTGTTTTCTGGGGCATAGGGTACGGATTCATGTTCGGCAGCGGCAACAATTTCATCGGCCTGACGTCATTTCTCGTCGGTGAAAAATCAACCGCACCGGTCAGCAATATTCCGGTATTCGCCTTTTTCTTTTTCCAGCTTGCTTTCGCAGCTGCGGGGTGCTCGATCATTTCAGGTGCTGTTGCTGAACGTATCAAATTTCTTTCTTTCATTCTGTTCGGAGCGCTTATGGTCGCATTCATCTACCCGATTACCGGCCACTGGATCTGGGGCGGAGGTTTCCTGAGCAAACTCGGATTTCATGATTTTGCCGGATCAACCGCAGTGCATTCGGTTGGCGGCTGGTGTGCCCTTGCAGGTATCCTTCTCCTTGGTCCCCGCATCAATAAATACCGTACCGACGGAAAGCCGCGCGCCATTCCCGGTCATTCGATTCCACTCGCAACCCTCGGCGGATTCATCCTCTGGCTCGGCTGGTTCGGATTCAATCCGGGCAGTGAACTTGCAATGGATGCAAACGTCCCGCGCATCGCGCTTACGACGGCACTCGCCTCATGCACCGGCATCGTCAGTGCGCTGGTAACCTCCTGGATTATTAGCGGTAAACCCGATCTCTCGATGATCATCAACGGATGTCTTGCCGGGCTTGTCGCGATCACCGCACCGTGCGGCGTCGTCTCCCCGATCGGTGCGAACATCATCGGTCTGGTTGCAGGTATTCTCGTAGTACTGTTCGTCTTTTTCTTTGACAAGCTGCATATTGATGACCCCGTCGGTGCGCTCTCGGTTCACCTGGTCAATGGTATCTGGGGAACGCTTGCAGTGGGCCTTTTCGCAGTTCCGGGATATGTCAACGGTGTAAGCGGCGTCTTCTACGGCGGCGGGCTGAGACAGCTTGGTACGCAGGTAATCGGTGTTCTCTCCGTAGGTGCATTCGTATTCGTCGGAGCACTTATATTATGGTCGATCATCAAAGCGACTATCGGCATGCGGGTTTCACGCGAGGAAGAGATCGGTGGTCTTGACATCGGCGAGATGGGTATCGAAGGGTACAGCGGTTTCCAGATTTTCACGACAGAAAACTAATTCATAAAGGAGTAGTCATAATGAAAATGATCGTTGCAATCATACAGCCGACCAGACTTCCGGATGTCAAAAAGGCGCTGTTCGACGCCGATGTCCGGAAAATGACGGTCACCAATGTCATCGGATGCGGCCAGCAGGGCGGATACACCGAAAGTTACCGCGGCAGCGTCATCGAAATCAACCTGCTCAAGAAAATACGGCTTGAGATCGCCGTCAATGAGAACTTCGTCGACACCACGGTCAAGGCGATCATCAGGGGAGCGCGCACCGGCAATATCGGTGACGGAAAGATTTTCATCATGGATCTGCCGCAGTGCATCAGAATCCGCACCGGTGAAGAAGGAAATGAAGCGATCGGATAATGATTCTGTCATCAGTAATAAAACGGGCAAGGGAGAGATCCCTGCCCGTTTTTTGTTGTGTCGTGTTATGATGTTAGATTGTGGTACTTGCGCCCCCTTCTCCGGTTCCCCGGGGGCACCGACAGACCACTGCACTATTTTCTAACAAACGAATATACCATTTAGTGTCCGCAGGACAAGGCGGTACCCTTCCCTAAAACTGCGCCCCGATCTTGATCGTCGCCAGCCGTCCCGGTGCCAGCGTCCCGAAGCTCTCCTCATAGTCTGCATTGAAAAGGTTCTGTACCGATACCGTTCCGAAAAAACGCCCGACATCACACCGGAGCAGCAGATCGGTACGCAGGTAGGTCGGCAGTTTCTCGTACGGCGGACTGATTTTCACCTTGTAATCACGAGGATTGACAAGTTCTTTGGTTACCGGATCAATACGCTTGAGCATATCGGAGAGGTCGAGATCACTTGCATCACTGCCGGTCCGCAATTGTATAAAATTGAGATAATGTCTCGTACCGACGATCATCTCATCAAATGTAAAGAAGACTTTCGCCTTGTTGAAGGTTCGCGACAAACGCAGCCCCGCACTCCCCTTATGACGGGGTATGTAATCGAGTTCTATGTCGGTGGGACGATCTGAACCGATCTTCTTGAAATATTCGGCCATTGCCGATGCGCTCTCATTATGTGAACGTTCGTACACATACCCGGCCTTAAGGGTCACTTCCCTGACCACGCTCCATTCACCATCAAATTCAACCCCTGCAGACCATGCCCTGCTGATATTCTGGTGTGTAATGAAATAGTCATACTCCATATCCGGCAGGTCCAATTTTAATCTGGTAATCACGATCCCCTGCCCGATCAGATCGCGCATGTTGTTATAGAATCCGCCGATCTGGAACTTCATGTTCTTTACAGGAACTACATCCGCTCCGATATCGTATGCCCAGATATACTCCGGTTTGAGATCGGGATTCGACATGAGCGGAATCGAATCCCTCAGGGGAATCGGCGGCATGAAAAGTTCTGCATGGTTCGGAGCACGGAATGCACGGCCTGCGGAACCGCGGAGGTGGAGGAATTGATTGACTGCCGCGGAAATGCCGAGCTTGGGAGAAAATGCGGCGCCGAATACCGTGTGGTAATCCATCCTGACACCGGGAACAAGGCGCAACAGACCGAAGAGCGATATTTCATCCTGCACATAGGCACCCGCATTTGATATCCGGTCGTAAACACCACTGCTCACTATCGAATCATTCAGCTTATTGACAAGATCACCGAAAGTAATGCCGTTCGAGAGAAATTCCGATCCGACGGTAAGCACATGACCTTCCACCGGACGGATGATTCCCTGCAGATCGAGCTGCCAGTCTGCGGAGTGTGACTTCCAGGAGATCTGCTTTCCGCCCATCTCGTTCATGTACGATCCGTTGACAAGCCTTAAATACCCCCCGGCTTTGATGTCGGCGGCATCGGATACTTTCCACGACAGCTTCGGACCGACAATGAATTTTTCAGCAAAGATATCGATATCAGTGGTATCGGGCGAATAGCGGGTGACTCCGAATCCGAGATCGCTTTTAAAATAGCGGGTATGGAGTTCGGCGCTGAGCCGGTCGTTGAAGCGGTATCCGATTTTTCCAAGGAGTCGCAGGTCGGCATAGTCGTAGTTCTTTGCCGGTATTTTGTACTGCACGCCGGGTGCCTTGACAAGAGCTGAATCATTGAGGAGATAGTTGCCGATCGCACGGTAACCGGCGTTGACAAGATAATTTATTTTCTCGTTGCCGCCGCTTGATGAGAGTTCTCCGTTCCAGAGAGCCTGCTGTGCACCACTGCGTGCCGCCTTGCCGACCCGCTCGCCCCTGCGCCAACGTTCGAGGACGCTGAACGGATAGCTGTTTTCGAAGAGCGCACCGTATGTCGGAACGCCGAAACCGTTTTTTGTGGTAACATTGATCACCCCGCCGAACGCATTTGCACCATAAAGGCTCGAATAGGGACCACGGACAATTTCTATATTATCAATAATTTCGACCGGTATCTCATTAAGGATTAGAAACGGCGTTCCCGAGGCATTCGTCGGAATTCCGTCAACGAGGATAAGTGTGCGGGATGCTGCAAGTGCGCCGGGAATTGCACGCATCGAAATATCGGACGGAACCCCCTCGCCCATTCCCACCGAGCGCCTGACGATCACTCCCGTTTTATTGGCGACAAGATCATTGATATCCTTGGCGGCAGACGTCTCGATCTCCTTTTGCTGTATGATCGTAACGCTCGCCGGTGTTTCACTGATGCGGCGACGGGTTCTGGTTGCCGAAACGACAATTTTGTCAAGTGACTGCACCTGATCATCGGAATCGGCTTCTGCTCCGGTATCGGACACCGACACCGGCGTTTTTTCACCTGATGCAGTCACACCTTCCTTAACCGTGCTGTCGCCGGTGGCACCCGGAAGTCCGGTAGGAGCAGGTTCAGGTAGTGAAGCCGATTGTGCACTGTCAACCGTTCCCGCACCTGATTCACTGGTGTTTACCGGTACCGTTTCATCACTCCTGCCGGCAGGTGCCTGCACCGAAACAGAGTCATTCGAAGGGGTAATTTCAGAGGATTGTTCCTGTGCATAAAGAATCGTTGAAGTAATAAGTACCACAAAACCGGCGAGTATTCTATATCCTGAAACGCGCATATATGCTCCTGTTGATATGATCAGTTTCAATTGGTTGACCTCGAACCGAAAAAAGCTCAATTCAGTTTATCTTCGACCGCAGCTGAAATTATATCCCCCGCGTGTACTGCGCCGCAGTAGTATCGTTGATTACAGCTCGAAGATCTGCAGCAGCAGCCTCACCCCGGACGAAGGCTTCAAACAGCGAAACCAGCTCCTGTCTCGAACACCGGACGGTTGTTTTTCCCGGAATCGAACGAATATCAGCGAGAAAAACAGCCGAACCGCCCCCCAGATCTTTCACCACAGCCGGGTTGAAATAAGAGCGATGATTATAGATCTGGTTATAAAAGCCCCTGCGTTTGAGTACGGTGAACACACCGCTTTTTCCGTCGGAGATCGTTGCCGATCGTTCGCATGTGACAAGACACTGTCCGTCGGTATGTTCTTTTTGACACGCGGTGACATTGCGGGCGATACATTGACGGGTGTTCATGAGGAGCAGAGGTGCATACACCGTGTACCAGAGGGAAAATCCTTCGGATGCGGCAATCGGCGCCATCTGTTCACGACTGAGTTCATGGGAAATGAATGCGCCGCGGCATCGGGCACAGGTCGCATATGCTTTCATGGTGAAGGAGTTGGCTGTGTTGAGCAGCGGCCCGGCGATCCACGCGGTTTCCGCCTTCCCAGCCTCCCAGCCGATTCCGCTGTTGTCACTGACGATACACGGAAAACGCTGCCGCCTGACCAGTGCTGCAGCATCGGAATAATGATTACCGATGAGAATAGCGGGAAACCACGGCACAATGTGTGGAAAATCCGTAAACAGTGCCGAAAAATAACCGACGTAGTCATGTCGCGTTACCGGCAATTCATGAAGTACCCGTGTTCCGGGATCATACTGCAGCGAAAAATCATCAACACGATCGGTAAGTACCGCCAGAACGGGCGTTCCCGTACCCGGTTCTCTTTTGGGTTTATCAACCGATGATACCGTGACGGCAGCAGTTGCAACAGGATGTGATTCCGGGAGCTGCGCAACACATTGACGCCTAATATTATTGATTTCGCTGACCGGAATAAAGAGTCCCACGTCAAGACTGGTGCGGTCAACCGATTCAAGAACATAGGAAGTCTCACCGAGCATGCCGAGTTTTTCGGTAAGAAGTTCGGCAGTTAACGGTCGTGATGCCGCCGCAGCCAATGGTTTCGCTGAACATGCTGAAACGATGGTGTCTCCGCAGCGGCACTCGACAACAAGCGGTTTCCCGGCAGTACCGCTGCAGATAAAGCGAAGCGTCGCCTTTCGTACCTGCAGTGAATCGATGCGCTGCCGCAGGTCTGCCGGACCGTCAAACTCCGCCTGACGATAGAGCATGTCACCGCTGCTGATTTTACCCTTGAGTTTATGGGTAATGGTAAGCCGGTAGGAAAACCGGCCGGTCTGTTCGGTGAGAAACCCGGTACATATGAACGTGAATCCGTTGGTATAAATGAGCACCGGTGTTTCGGGATCAATGCGGACCTCCCGTTCGAGCGTGAGTGTTCCGGTATCGGCTGTATAGCTTCTGATCCGCCCCACCTGCTGCAGCGACTGGTCGCGCGACGAATCGATGAACATTCCCGGACCGATCGTTCCGTCAAGATATCCCGCCGACAGCGAACGGTTGAACACGGTACGCAATGACCCGTCATCGGCGGCAGCCGCCCTGCCGGAATTGATTCTGTCAATCTGGCGCCGCCAGGCGTTGACCGTTGCGTATACGTATTTATATCCCTTTATCCGGCCTTCGATTTTAAACGATGCGACACCGGCGTGAATGAGTGCCTCCGCATGGGCAAAGGCCGAGTTGTCTCTCAGGTTGAGCGGTGTCGAAGCTGTCGACGGCGAACCTGCGGTGTACGTTCTACGGCACGGTTGAACACATGCCCCGCGGTTTCCGGATTTTCCGCTCATGGCGCAGCTCATGTAGCACTGCCCCGAAAACGAGATACAATAGGCACCATAAACGAATACCTCGATCATAAGTGCCGATTCACGTGCGATGGAACAGAGTGCTGAAATCTCATCGAGCGAGAGCTCACGACAGAGATTGACCTGTGTAACTCCGGCATGCGCAAGAAGTGCGATCTGACCGACATTATGGGTCGTCATCTGGGTTGAAGCGTGCACTTCACAATCAGGAAAACAGGTTCTGAGAAGATACAGCAGCCCGAAATCCTGAACAATGACGGCATCCACACCGGCAGCGCGTGCAGAAGCGATCAATGCCAGCACCGTGTCAATCTCGCTGTCAAGAATCAGAGTATTGAGCGTCAGATAGATGCGGCAGGCATGTTGATGGGCGATCGTGACCAGTTCGGGCAACTGAGCAGCGGTGAGATTGTCGGCGCGTTGACGGGCATTGAATTGCGGAAGCCCGCAGTAAACGGCATCGGCACCGGCAATAATCGCCGCCTTGACGGCATCGGCACTGCCGCCCGGAGCGAGAAGTTCAACAGAGGAACGGTTGTGCTGATTTTTTTTCATGTCACTATGCTATTGTGCCATCCCGTTGAGATAGGGATTCATCCTCCGTTCCCGGCCGATGGTTGTTCGTCCGCCATGCCCCGGACATACCACCGTGTCATCAGGCAGCGGCATGAGCTTGCTTATTATCCCGCAGACAAGTTTGGCGTGATCTCCTCCTTCAAAGTCGGTTCTGCCGACGGAACCCGCAAAAAGGATGTCCCCGCAAAGCAGATTAGGAGCTATGTAGAGTGCACTTCCACCCGGGCTGTGACCGGGAACATAGTACACGGTTCCTGAAAAACCGCCAATCGAGAATTTCCCCTCTTCAAGGGGTTCGGAATCCCCGTCATAGCTGAAAGACATCCCGAGAAGCATGGACATATTACGATGAGGATTTACAAGTGAACTGCGTTCCGCCGGATTGATAAGGAGCCGTATGGTCGGATAGTGTCCGATAATTTCGGGAATGCCGCCAATATGGTCGAAGTGCCCGTGTGTAATGAGGATGGCAAGCGGATTGAGCCTGTTCTCCCTGATGTAGGAAAGTACCTCCCCGCATCCGGATGACGGATCGATGATGATACACTCCTTTGCATCATTGGCCAGAACATAGGTATTCGTATCAATCGGACCGGTTACAAACCGTTCAAGTGTCTCGTTCATAATGATTACTCCACAGGTCGAAAAAGATCATCGTCAAATGGTCCGACAAAAATAACTTCCGGCTCAAGCAGAATTCCGCTTTGTTCATAAACCCGTTTTTGGACAAGAATGATAAGCCTGCGAATATCGGTTGCCGTTGCACTGCCTGTATTGACGATGAAATTGGCATGTTTATGAGATACTTCGGCACCGCCGACACGCTCACCCTTGAGGCCGCACTTCTCGATGAGTGTTCCGGCATAATTTCCCGGCGGCCGTTTGAAAACACTGCCGCAATTGGGAAGATCAAGCGGCTGTTTCTCTTTTCGGCGCGCGAGTATATCGAGGCGACGCCTGTTGAGCTCTTCGGGCTGTGCGTTTTTCAGGAAAGAGAACCTGGCCGAAAGAACGATATCACCGGTATCCTTGAGGCTGCTGCCCCGATATCTGAGATCAAGATCGGCAGCGGCAACCGTGCTGATTGCTCCGTTTGATCGGCTGCAGCAGGTGACGGAATAAAGCGTGTCGGCGATGCACTGCGAAAAAGCTCCGGCATTCATTATCACCGCACCCCCGACCGTGCCGGGAATCCCCGCCAGTTCCTCGATGCCTGCACAGCCGCGATCCGTGACATCCTTTACAAAATCATTGAGCGGCAGTGCGGCTGAAACGGTAGCGGCGTTCTCCTGCCAGGTAACAGCCGTCGTCTGCGCGGCATCGTCGTCAAAGTGAATGACAAGACCGGGCCAGCCATCTTCACTAATAAGAAGATTCGACCCCCTGCCGAGTACGAAGACCGCGCATTGCATATTTCGCGCCCAGTCAAGCAGTGCGGCAACCTGAATGCCGTCGGTACACCGTGCGAAATACCGTGCACATCCGCCTACCCTGTAGGTGTTTTTGTCCCGGAGAGAGATATTTTCACGTACCGGTTCGGAAGGATGCGTCATTGAGCGCTTCCTTCATCCTGGCAGTAAAGCAGATGGATTCGGTTTTCAAGAAAAAAACGGACGACTTCACGATCGAGATGCCGGGCATCAGCTTCACTTTCAAGAATATCGATCGCCTTATCGACCGGCATCTTCGGTTTATAGGGCCGGTCCTGTGCAACCAGTGCCTCGTAGACATCGATGACGGCGAGAATCCTGCTCTCGAGACTGAGTCGATCGCCGGTGATCCCCTGCGGATATCCGCTTCCGTCAATGCGTTCGTGGTGCTGGGCGGCAATGAGAGGAACATCGATCAGCGACTCGGTCCAGGGAATCATCGACAGGATACGGTGCGTCGAGTAGGCGTGAGAGTTGACAAGCTCACGTTCCGCAGCGGTCAGGTTGCCCCGCGGCACCGAAAGCGCTTCGAGAGCATAGGCACTCAACAGGGGAATACGGTCACCGCGAAAATCGAGAAATTTCCTGCGGCCGAGTGCCGCCAGCTGTTCACGATCCCCCGGAGTGATATATCCGCTGCCGTTGATGCGCAGCAGAAATGCGCGATCTTCCTCGATTGCTTCCCTGCTCTCCCACTCGACGGTTTCAGGTTTCACCTGGTAAGAAAATCCGATATAATCAAAATTGGCCATGAGCTGCAGGAGTTCATCACGCGGCAGCCGCTGTTCCTTGGTGAGAACGAATTCCGGAACGCCGATTTTACCTATGTCATGCAACAGGGCTGCGAACTGAAACTGCCGTCTGCGCTCGGGAGGTGAACAAAGCACATGAAACGGATGCTCCGGATGATGCTGTGCCGCATCGACGAATGCCATCGCATACCGCATCACACGACGCGAATGCCCTGAGGTGACACGGTCGCGTTCATCCACCGAGGTTATGGAAGCTTTGAGGAAACCTTCAAAAAGCGCGGTGATATTCTCGTGTAACTGCGCCCGTTCGACGGAAACCGCAGCCAGTTGTGCCACTGAGAGCACGAACCGTTCATCATGCATCGAAAACGGCTGTACAAATGCATCGAAGTCCTCCGGCTGACGCAGTACCGATGACAGATCCTTCTTGCGGTTCATGAGCTGCAGCACACCGACCACTTCGTGCCGTAAATTGATAAGCGGTACCGTCAGCATCGATATGATGCGATAGTCGAAATACCGCTGAAATGTTTTACTTGTAGTATATGGCGCATCTTCCGGAATGCATGCAGCATCATCAATACGAAGAGCCCGGCCGGAAAAAGCCACATACCCCGCAATGGATTCGGTATTCACCGGGAGCCGATATTCAACGCTCCTGCCGGTATCCACCGAATCATTTTGTGCGACTGTAAATATCAGCGAATCGGTAAGCGGCCCGCCCGGGAGAGTCCTCTCGCGTATGTAGATACTCCCGGCATCGGCACAGACAGCCTTGCGACAATTGGTAAGGATCGCTTCGAGCAATTTTT
>Ga0316575_10000391_pt1 | contig 12476 bp, 13 predicted proteins | sample J5NA_FD_203072 | JGI IMG/M metagenome (GOLD analysis project Ga0316575, IMG submission 203072) | Rhizosphere microbial communities from salt marsh grasses in Alabama, United States - J5-7_050615r2r3 | ecosystem: Host-associated > Plants > Roots > Rhizosphere | place: USA: Alabama | collected...
CCCCGCCCCGACCACCGTTAGCCCCGCCGTCGCGAGCCCCGAGACCAACGCGGGCAGCTTGAGCGCCAGCTCCGAATGCCACCCGAGCATCGGCGCCGGCGCCCCGATCCAGTTCACCAACGGCGGCTTGCGCGTCAGCTCGCCCGCCCCGTCCCGCGGCAGCGCCCACCGCCCGTTGAGCGCACAGTCCATCGTGAACGCGATCGTCTTCGACTGGTCCTGGTTCTGGAGCAGGTCACTCGGCGCGAGCACGCGGAGGACCACCGCCGCGACCACCGCCGCCAACGCCAGCCCGCCCGCCAGACGCCACCCCGGGCGGGCGGGCGCACGCTCTCGCGAGGTCGGCAATGATGCCCCCGGGTCCGGCACGTGGGGACACTACCACAGGGGAGGTTGCGATGAACAGGTCAGCCGCTCGCGTGATCGGGGTCGGGGTGCTCGCGCTCGCGTCGGCGAGGGCCCCGGGGCACCCCGGCGCCACCCGAGACAACCCGGCGCCCTACGACCCCGCCGCGACGTACGCCGAGGTCGAGCGGGCGGTCGCCGACCGGTTCCTCGACGAACAGATGAACGGCGTGGATTGGTCGCCCGCGTGCGAGGCGCGACGCGAGCGCGCGCTGGCGTGCACCTCGCCCGCCGAGCTCGGCGTCATCGTCAACGACCTGCTCGGCGAGCTCGGAACCTCCCACACCGCGTTCTACCCCGTCGGCACGCGGGCGTGGGCCGAGCTGCTCGACGTGTTCCTCGACGACCACCCCTGGGACGGGTGGCCCGCCGATTTCGTTGACCTGCCCGTCACCTACGTCGGCATCGGCGTCGTCACCCGCGAGATCGGCGGGCGCGTCTTCGTCGCGGACGTCTACCCGGACGCGCCCGCTGCGCACGCCGGGGTGCTCGTGGGCGACGAGCTGGTGTCCGTCGCCGGCGAACGCTGGGCGGACGCCGAGCCCTGGCCGGCGCCCGCGGGCGAGGGCGTCGTCGTGCGCACGCGGCGCGACGAGGGAGCCCCGGCCCGCGAGCTCACGATCGCCGGCGAGCGCACCCGCCCGGACGACGTCTTCGTCGCGGCCCAGGCGGCGAGCGCACACACGATCGACGCCGGCGGCGTCCGCGTCGGGTACGTCCGCATGCGCAACGGGGCCGGGCAGGCGTACACCGACCTGTTCGAGCGCCAGTTCGTGGACCTCACGCTCGACGGGGCGGACGCGCTCGTGCTCGACATCCGAGGCGGGTGGGGCGGTCTGCCGCTCGATTTCGTCTCGAACTTCGACCGCGACGTGTCGCGCTTCGAGACCCGCGGACGCGACGAGGACGAGTGGCGGGAGCAGCCGGTGGTGTGGCGCCGCCCGCTCGTCGTGCTGATGGACGCCGGGTCGCGCTCGGGCAAGGAGGTCTTCGTGCACAACGTGCGCACGGCCGGGGTCGGCACCCTCGTCGGCGAGCGCACCGGCGGCGCGGTCGTCGGGGGCTCCCCCTTCCCGATGCCCGACGGGTCCGTGCTCTACCTCGCGGTGGTCGACGTGCGCATCGACGGCGAGCGGATCGAGGGCGTCGGCGTCGCGCCGGACATCGAGGTGCCGTTCGACCTGCCCTACGCCGCGGGGGCGGACCCGCAGCTCGACGCGGCGATCGCGGAGGCGGCGCGCCTCACGCGCCGCCCACACGCAACGGGCACGCCCCCGACCCCGTAGAACCGGCATGGTCGAACGCCACGACATCATCGACGCCCTGCGCCGGGCGATGGAAGCCTGCCCCGACGCGCTGGCGGCGTACCTCGGCGGGTCCGACGCCACCGGGCGCACCGATGAGCTCTCCGACGTCGACCTCGGCGTGATCTGCGAGGACGGCGCGAAGGAGCGCACGTTCGTGGTGATCCGCGACGCGCTCGCGGGGCTGAGCGAGCTGTCGTACGAGTACCGCATGCCCGAGCCGGCGTGGCACGGCATGAGCCAGGTGTTCTACGCGCTCAAGAACACAGCGGACTGGATGCGCGTGGACGTGTGCGTCATGGAGCGATCGAACCCGACGACGTTCACCGAGCGCGAGCGCCACGGCGAGCCGATGGTGTGGTTCGACCCGGAGGGGCTGATCGTCGTCGATGACCTGGACATGGGCGCGCACCGGGAGAAGGTGCGGGCGGCGGTCGAGAACGCGCGGGGGATGCTCGGGCTGGGCGGCCCGCTGGTGCGCAAGGCGGTGCGGCGCGGGTTCCCGGCGGAGGCGGCGAGCTTCTACCACCGCCTGGTGCTCGGGCAGGCGGTGGTGCTGGTGCGCGCGCAGCATTGCCCGGAGCGCCACGACTTCGGGGCGCGGTACCTCGACCGTGACGTGCCGGACTCGGTGCAGGCGCGCCTGGATCGGCTGTCGGTGCCGGCGGACCTCGACGCGGTGCTCGCGTGCACGGCGGAGTGTGAGGCGTGGGCGAGGGAACTCCTCGAAGAGCTGGCGCCGGCGTTTGAGAAGGAGCCCCGACCGTAAGGGAGGGGGCCCGGGGTGATGGAGCGTTCGGCCCGCTCGCTGACGCTCGGGGCTCCTCCGGTCGGTGAAGTAGGATGCGCGGATGGAGCTGACCCCGCTGCGGTATCTGGTCGCGATCGCCGAGGCGGGGCATATGACGCGGGCGGCGGAGGCGCTGGGGGTGTCGCAGCCGGCGTTGTCCGCGGCGGTGCGCAAGCTCGAGGACGAGCTGGGCGTCGCGCTCTTCGACCGCACGGGGCGGGGCGTCGAGCTGACGGAGGCCGGGCGGGTGTTCGTGGAGCACGCGTCGGGGGCGCTGCGGGACGTCGAGGCGGGGCGCCGGGCGGTGCGCGCGCTGGCCGGGCTCGAGACGGGGACGATCCGCGTCGGGGGCGGGGCGACGGCGATGGGGTACCTGCTGCCGCCGGCGGTGCGCGCGGTGCGGCGCGAACACCCGAATCTGCGGTTCTACGTGCGCGAGGCGGGGTCGGAAGCGATCGCCGGGGCGATCCTGACGGGGGAGCTGGACCTCGGGATCGTGACGCTGCCGATCAGGCACCCCGGGTCGGGGGAGCTGATGACGGTGCGCACGATCGAGGACGAGCTGCGTCTGATCACGCCGGCGGGGCACAGGCTGAACGGGAAGAGCTCGTTCCGGTGGGCGGACCTGGCGGGCGAGCCGGTCGTGGGGTTCGAGGCGGGCAGCGCGGTGCGGGCGGTGATCGACGCGGCGGCGAGCGCGCACGGGGTGACGCTGGACGTGGTGATGGAGGTGCGCTCGATCCAGTCGATCGAGCAGATGGTGCGGGCGGGGATCGGGGCGGGGTTCGTCTCCCGGTTTGCGCTCGGGGAGGACGCACACGGGGGCGGGGTGTCGTGCCGGGACGGGAAGGTGACGCGTGAGCTGGCGGTGGTGCGGCGTCGAGACCGGACGCCGAGCCCGGCGGCGGCGGCGTTCGAGCGGGCCCTCCTGAGCCCGGGCGGGGGTGATTGATCCATATTTTGGGAAGTGTATACCTGTTGAAATGCAGGGTCGCCGATATTGTGAGCGATTGCCAATCGCTTAGTCGTCATCCGGCGGGTCAGAAGGCGCCGCCAGCCATTCGCTCGCGTTGACGCTGAACGTCTCGATGACCTTGCGAATCGTCGGCGGGTGGATCATCTCGTCATCGCCGTCGTAGGCCACCGGGATATAGGGGCTCCCGAGGCCCATGACAGCACGCCGCCACATCTTGCACCCGTACGGGCACTCGTGGTCTGGGTCCTCAAAGAGGCCCAGGGCTTCGAGTTTGTTGCGGAAGACGTGGTACGCGACCGCCTTTATGCCGTCATCGGCCATGGGACCATGTTAGGCGGCAACCTCGTACACCTTGACCTCGGGCCCGGCCATGTTGAGTTTGACCTCAATTGGGGCGTGCCGCGGTGCCGAGGCCATGATGGCGACCAGATCGGTCCGGCGTGGCCGGAACAGGTTCGACAAGTGCGGATCATGCCGAAGGGCGTACTCGATTTGCGCACCGATGACCCTGTGAACGTCGTTCACAGCCTTCTTCCGGTCCGGGTGGGATGCGTTGACATCCAACTCGAAGCAGTGAGCGACCCAGCAATCGCCATCTTGATAAACGACCACGTTCAGGGTCAGGGTTTTGGGAGTAGACATGCGCAGTCTCCAAGCGGGACTCTTCGCGGCGACGCCCCGAGAGACTAGCTGCATAATCCGTGCCAATAAGGGCTTACGCTGTCTCCCGTCTCGTAGCGCGCGGCGGTCCTTCGCGCCTGAGTCTACACGCATGATGGGCATAAAGCGAGTGCCAGCGCTTGACACGAGCTGTTGCATCAAGTATCATGATAGCATGGCACGCAAGAGCCCCGGCAAGGTGGCGGAGAGCAAGTCGGACACCATCCGGGAGATCCCACGGGCCTGCGCCGACGAGGACGCTGCGGTTGAGTTCCTGGAGCGGAAGCGCTGGGGCGATTGCCCCTGCTGCCCGCACTGCTGGGACACCGACGTGTACCAGATGACCAGCCGGGACGGCGGGCGGGAGAAGAACCGGCGTTGGCGCTGCCGGGGCTGCAAGAAGCAATACAGCGTCCGCACGGGCACAGTGTTCGAGGACAGCCGGATTCCCCTTCGGCACTGGTGCTTCGCGTTCTGGGCCGCCTGCGCGTCCAAGAAGGGCGTCAGTGCCAAGCAGATCCAGCGCCAGACCGGGCTGAGCTACAAGTCGGCCCTGTTTCTCATGCACCGGATCCGGTGGGCCATGCACGATCCCACGCCGCCCCAGCTCGGCGGGATCGTGGAAGCGGACGAGACCTGGGTGGGCGGCAAGCCCCGCGCCTCCGAGCGTCAGAAGCGCGGCTGGACCGAGGACGGCAAGCGGATCGTCTCTCAGCGTCAGAAGGACTGGCAGAAGCGCAAGACGCCCGTGATGGCGGCAGTTCAGCGCGGAGCCGGGGTGCGGGCGAGCGTGGCACAGGAAGTCACGGCCCACTCTCTCAAGGCGTTCCTGACCAAGAGCGTTCAGCCCGGATCGACCGTCATGACCGACGAGCACCGGGGCTACATCAAGACGGCACCCACCATCGGGCCGCACAAGACGGTCAACCACGGGCGAGGCGAGTACGCCCGGTACGAGGGCGGGCCAACGATCAGCACGAACACGGTCGAGGGGTTCTTTGCGATCCTCAAGCGCGGCCTGAACGGCGTCTATCACGCGGTTAGCCCTGAGCATCTGCACCGGTACGTCGCGGAGTTCGAGTTTCGGTACAATCGCCGCCACCTTGACGACGGGGCCCGGACCGTGGCCGCGATCCAGGGCGCCGTGGGCAAGAGATTGACGTACCGAGACCCATCCACCCGATCGGCTTGATTCGATCGGGCCAGTATCCGAAGATGAATGCCCCCGCCCGGACTCGAACCGGGAAAGCGGAACACCGCCGGTGGACCCCAAGACCACCGCGTTTGCCAGTTTCGCCACGGGGGCTTGAATGGGTCCCCCGCCCATGCGGGCGGGGTCCCTGGTTTCCCTAGGGGTAGGCTCTAGCCAGCCTGCCCCTACTTCTTCGGCCTCGGATGCGGGGGACGCCGCCAGTACACGTCGATCTCCACCGTCTTGGGCGCCCAAAGGGTGCTGTACGGCGGACGACGCTTGTGGCGGATAACCCGCACCGTGTACGGCCCGAACTTGTGGCTCATGAGCCACCTCCTTTCGGGTACACGCGCAACAACACCCAGCCCCGTCGTTGCAATAGGGCACGCGGTGAGGTTGCAACCGAGGTGGGGGGCGAGCGGGTATAGTGAACCCGCCCGAGGGGAGTGCTTTCCACAAGGTAAAATCTCCGAAGGGCATGAAGGCCGGGGAGGACCAGTCCCCGGCCTTCGCCTTTTCAAGGGTCACGTTCTGGCGGGGATGACCTCCTCCGCCTTCAGGCACCACCGGCTCGGACGTTGGTTGGTGGCCTGCCAAAAGTGCTCGGTCTTGGTGTACAGCACGAGCCGAACTGCGGACGTGTCAAGGCCCGTGGCTTCTGACAACTGCCGCACGGTCAGCGGTCTGTCCGTGAGCAGCAGCGCGTCCCGGACCCGCTCCAAGTGGGTCTTTGAGTCCTCTCCGATGACCTCGGCGACGCGGCGCTCGCGCTCCTTCATGGCCTGCTCGACGCGGGCCAGCAGCTCGCTCTCTTGCTCGCGCAGCATCTGCCGTACAATTCCCGCGATGCCTTCCCGAACCCCCTCGCTTCGGCTGGTCGCCAGTGTCATGCCCGATCTCCTTCGGTTCTCAATTTCGTGGCGAACAGAGACCACATCCACAACCGCTCGGGAGTTTATCCGATGACCGCTTGTGGTGCTGGGCAACACGGGGATTCTGGGAATGAAGAAAGCGCTAAGAAGCGCTCGCCCGGGCCTGATCCAGAGACATTGAAGCTGTCTGGCGACTGGGAGGACCGCGTAGGCGACGCCCTCGCCAAGCCACGCCCGCCAGAGGGCTGGCCCGAGCGGCCCGTCAACGCCCCGATCGAGAGAGAGAAGCGGAACCGCGAGCAGGAGCGGCAGTCGGGGAAGGACTAGTCCCCCCTACGCCGGCGCTGGCGCATGGTCACGCGCCACCGTCTCCCACGTCTTTCAACAGGTACACACTTCCCATATTTTGGATCAATCTTCTTGATTGTATCGATTTGATCAATGCCGCATCGGCGCCGATGCTTGGGTGACCCTCTCTCGAAGGAGCTCAGGCATGGCGACCAGCAAGGACCCGTTCGGCGCGCGCGACACCCTGACGGTCGGCGGCAAGGCGTACACGTACTTCAGGCCGACGGCGCTGGCGGGCAAGTTCCCGACGGTCGAGCGGATGCCGTACTCGGTGCGGGTGCTGCTCGAGGCGATGCTGCGGAACATCGACGGGTTCGTGGTGACGAACGACGACGTCGCCGGGCTGGCGGGGTACGACGCGAGCAAGGTGAACGCGGTCGAGATGCCGTTCATGCCCGGGCGTGTGGTGCTGCAGGACTTTACGGGCGTGCCTTGCGTGGTGGACCTGGCGGCGATGCGCGACGCGATGCGCGCGCTCGGGGGTGATGCGGCGCAGATCAACCCCGAGGTGCAGTGCGACCTGGTGATCGACCACTCGGTGCAGGTGGACGACTTCGCGACGCGGGTGGCGTTGACGATCAACGCGGAGCGCGAGTTCGAGCGGAACAACGAGCGGTACACGTTTTTGAAGTGGGGGCAGGAGAGCCTGAGCAACTTCCGGGCGGTGCCGCCGGCGACGGGGATCGTGCACCAGGTGAACCTGGAATATCTGGCGCGCGGGTGCCTGACCAAGCAGGTCGACGGCGAGACGGTGGTGTTCCCCGACTCACTGGTGGGGACGGACAGCCACACGACGATGATCAACGCGCTGGGCGTGCTGGGGTGGGGCGTGGGCGGGATCGAGGCCGAGGCGGTGATGCTCGGGCAGCCGGTCTACATGCTGACGCCGGAGGTGGTGGGGTTCAAGCTGAAGGGGAAGCTTCCGGAGGGGGCGACGGCGACGGACCTGGTGCTGACGGTGACGCAGATGCTGCGCAAGCACGGCGTGGTGGAGAAGTTCGTCGAGTTCTTCGGCGACGGGATGGGCGAGCTGAGCGTGCCGGACCGGGCGACGATCGCGAACATGGCGCCGGAGTACGGGGCGACGTGCGGGTTCTTCCCGATCGACGCGAAGACGATCGACTACCTGCGGTTCACGGCGAAGACGGACGAGGAGGTCGAGCTGACGGAGGCGTGGGCGAAGGCGTCCGGGTTCTACTGGACGAAGGACGCGCCGGAGCCGGTGTTCACAAGCACGCTCGAGCTGGACTTGTCGACGGTGGTGCCGTCCTTGGCGGGCCCGAAGCGTCCGCAGGACCGGATCGCGCTGTCGAGCATGAAGGCGCAGTGGCACAAGGATCTGGTGGACACGTTCGGGAAGAAGGCGCCCAGCGAGAGCGTGAACCTGAACCGGTGGGCCGGCGAGGGGGGCGAGAACGCGGGGGCGGCGGTCAACCCGGACAACGGGAACGCGGGCGGGCCCGAGATCGTGCCGGTGACGCTGACCGAGGCGTGCCACCCGGAGCACGCGGGGGAGACGATCACGCTCAAGCACGGGAGCGTGGTGATCGCGGCGATCACGAGCTGCACGAACACGAGCAACCCGGACGTGATGATCGCGGCGGGGTTGGTGGCGTGCAAGGCGAACGCGCTGGGGTTGAAGCGCAAGCCGTGGGTGAAGACGTCGCTGGCGCCGGGATCGAAGGTGGTGACGGAGTACTTCGACCGGGCGAAGCTGACCAGTGACCTGGAGGCGCTGGGGTTCTACCTGGTGGGGTACGGGTGCACGACGTGCATCGGGAACTCGGGCCCGTTGCCGCCGGAGATCGAGGCGGGGATCAAGCAGGGCGATCTGGCGTGCGCGAGCGTGCTGAGCGGGAACCGGAACTTCGAGGGGCGCGTGCACCCGGCGGTGAAGGCGAACTTCCTGGCGAGCCCGCCGCTGGTGGTGGCGTACGCGATCGCGGGGACGGTGGACATCGACCTTCAGAAGGACGTGATCGGCGAGACGCCCGACGGGAAGGCGGTGTACCTGCGGGACATCTGGCCGACGAACGCGGAGGTGCGGGCGTGCGTGCAGGGGGCGATCACGCGGGAGCAATTCGCGGAGAAGTACGCGAAGGTGTACGAGGAGAACGCGACGTGGAACGCGGTGCCGGTGTCGGAGTCGGAGCTGTACGCGTGGGACGACGCGAGCACGTACATCCAGAACCCGCCCTTCTTCGAGGGGATGGGGGACGAGGCGCCGGGGTTCGGGTCGATCCGCGGGGCGCGGTGCCTGGCGTTGCTGGGTGACTCGGTGACGACGGACCACATCTCGCCGGCGGGGCGGATCGAGCCCGAGACGCCGGCGGGGCAGTACCTGATCGGCATGGGCGTGGCGCAGCGGGACTTCAACAGCTTCGGGTCGCGGCGCGGGAACGACCGCGTGATGACCCGCGGCACGTTCGCGAACGTGCGCGTCAAGAACAAGATCGCGGCGGACGGCACCAAACAGCCCGAGGGCGGGTGGACGCGGAACTTCACCAAGGGCGCGACCCTCGGCGACGCGCCGGTCGAGTACATCTACGACGCGGCGATGGACTACAAGCGAGCGGGCGTGGCGCTGGTGGTCGTCGCGGGCAAGGACTACGGCATGGGCTCGAGCCGCGACTGGGCGGCGAAGGGCACGATGCTGCTGGGCGTGCGGGCGGTGATCGCGCAGAGCTTCGAGCGGATCCACCGGAGCAACCTGGTGTTCATGGGCGTGCTGCCGTTCGAGTTCACGGGCGGGCAGACGGCGGAGTCGCTCGGGCTCGCGGGCGACGAGACGTTCGACATCGATCTGCCGGCGTCGATCGAGCCGCGGGTGACGGTGCGGATCACGGCGACGAGCCCGTCGGGCAAGGCGACGGCGTTCGACGCGCGCCTGCGCCTCGATACGGCGGTCGAGATCGAGTACGCCCGCAACGGCGGGATTTTGCAGACGGTGATCCGGAAGAAGCTGAACGAGGCGAAGCAGCTGGCGTGATCGAGCGGAGAGCACAACCGGGCGGCTGACCCGATGAGGTCCGCCGCCCGGTGGTTCATTCGGTGACGTGGACCCGGGAGCGGGTCAGCGTCGGCGGCGCGAGCCCGCGAGGGCGAGCCCGGCGAGGAGCGAGACGCTCGCGGGCGCGGGGACCGGGACGAAATCGCCGAAGCCGATCGCGTGCCCGCCGCCGCTCGAGCCGGGGCGTTGGAACTCGACGGCGAACTCGGTGAACCCGGCGCCCGTCAGGCGGACGGTCGCGAAGTTGTTCGCCGCCCCGTTGGGCAGGTCCGCGCCCGAGCCGTTGAGGCGGTTGCCGTCGAGGGCGTTCGCCCCGCCGAGTGGGTTGGGCGCGATCAGCTCGAGTGACACGTCGGTGCCGACGTGGATCAGGTCGTACTCGCTCAGGTCGAGGTCCCAGAGGTTGAGGTCGAGCGAGGTGAGCGCGTGCTCCCAGGTGAGGGTGACGGTGCCCGACCCGGTGCCGGGGTTCTCGCCGAGCCCGAGCAGCTCGCGCGATCCGAAGAGCGTGATGATGCCGTCGTCCTTGTAGTTGCCCGAGTAGGTGATCGTGACCAGCCCGAGCGTGGTGTCGGTGAAGGTGTACGGGTTCGTGCCGTCGAGTGTGACGGCCGACCAGTCGATCGGGGCAGCGGGCGCGACGGCGGCGAACACGGACAGGCCGAGGACGGCAAACGGAAGTCGATTCATCTTGAGCTCCTCTCCTAGGACACACCCGCGCTCGGACACGGGGGCGGGATCATAGCGGGCCGGGAGAACCACGCCGTCAGCGGCGGGGGTGTGAAACTGGGCAAAAATCCCGTACAGTTCGAGTCGACACCACACACAAGGGAGCACATTGATGTCCGACTTCAACGCGCAGCACAACCGGTTCGGGTGGATGGACATCCCGGTCGCGGACGCCGAGCGGGCGGCCGCGTTCTACGCGGGCGTGATGGCGATCACCGTCGAACGCATGGAGCACGAGGGCACGGCGTTCTACGTGCTCGAGCACGACGAGGGCAACGGCGGGTGCCTCGTGCCCGACCCCGACGGCATCGCGGGCGACAAGGGCCCGCTCGTCTACCTGAACGTGGACGGGCGCATCCGGGACGCGGTCGCCAAGGTGACGGCGCTCGGCGGCGCGGTCACGGAGGGCGTGCAGTCGCTCGGGCCGTACGGGTTCCGGGCGCTGATCAAGGACTCCGAGGGCAACAAGTTCGCGCTGTGGTCGAACACGGACGCGTAGCGAGTCACGCCCGACGGCGGCGCCGCGCGGTGAACACGCCGGCGAGCGTGAGCACCGCGCCCGCACCCGGCGCGGGGACGGCGATCAGCGCGGCGGCCATCTCGGCGTACCCCGCGTCCGTCGGGTGGATGTTGGGCGACCCCAGGTCGAGCGTGGTGATCCGCGTCAGTTCTTGCTCGCGCCCGTCGAACCGGTCGAAGACGGGGACGAACGCGGCGGCGTGGTCGTCGGCGACGGCGCCCAGCACGTCGTTGAGCAGCATGGAGATGGGGTCGGCGATCTCGGCGATCGCGACGCCGGTGCCGTCGGCGCTCGGGTCGAGCTCGGGGTGATCGAGGAAGAGGGCGTAGGGGTTGTAGTACCCCATGACGCGGACGTCGGCCTCGGGCGCGAGCGTGCTCAGGTCGTCGAGCACGATCGTCAGATTGTCGATCATGCGGTCGAAGACGACGAGGATCTGCCCGAACTGTTGGTCTTCGGGGAGGTCGAGGAAGTCGGGGGTCGCGAGGTCGAGGAAGTCGTTGACGCCGAGCTGGACCGTGACGTGGTCGATGGTGTTGCCCGCCGCGTGCTGGTCGGCGATGGTGTCGAGCATGAGCTCGTGCTGGGTGGGCGGGTTGACCAGCGGGTAGTTGGAGTTGAGCAGCTGCCCGATCTGCCCGCCGGTGAAGAAGGAGGCGCTGGTCTCCTGGGGGACGGAGAGGTTGACGAGGTTGGGGCGGACGCCGGCGTTGAGCGTGCCGAGATAGTCGGCGTAGAGCGCGACGTACCCCTGGTCGCCCGGGCTCGGGCGGATGTCCGCCGTATATCTCGAGTACCCCCACCCGAGCGAGTCGCCGAGGGCGAGGTAGGTCGAGCCGGCGTGGGCGGCGGCGCTCGACAGCGCGACCACGACCCCGGCGGCGAGCGCGCTGGTACGTCCGATCCCCATGCCCCAAGTGTGCGCCCAGACGCGGGATTGGCCACCCCAGACGCGGATTCTCGGGCGAGATGCCCCACGAACCCGCCCCGGGTACGCTCGGCGTGTGGAGATGGGGACCGGATCGACGATCGACAGCGCCGTGCTCGACGTGGTGCGCCGCGTGTGGGGGTACGGCGAGCTGCGCCCGCTGCAGGCCGCCGCGATCGCCGCGGGCGTCGAGGGGCGTGACTGCCTGACGGTGCTGCCGACGGGCGGGGGCAAGAGCCTGTGCTACCAGGTCCCGGCGTTGGTGACGGGCAAGGTCACGGTGGTGGTCTCCCCGCTGATCGCGTTGATGCGCGACCAGGTGCGCGGGCTGGAGCTCAACGGGTACGCGGCGGCGGCGCTGCACTCGGCGGTCGAGGCCGACGACGCGAGGGAGATCCGCGAGAAGCTCGTCTCGGGCGGGCTGAGCCTGGTGCTCGCGGCGCCCGAGCGGGTGGTGACGCCCGGGTTTCTCGCGTTGCTCGCGAAGCTCCACGACGACGGGCGACTGGGCGCGATCGCGGTGGACGAGGCGCACTGCATTTCTCAATGGGGGCACGACTTCCGCCCGGAGTATCGGCGGCTCGCGGAGGTGCGCGAGACGGTGCCGGGCGTGGCGATGCAGGCGTTCACGGCGACCGCGACGCCGCGCGTGCGCGAGGACATCGTCAACCAGCTCGGGCTGCGCGACCCCGAGGTGCTCGTCGGACGGTTCGACCGACCCAACCTGACGTACCGCGTGCGG
>Ga0316575_10000392_pt1 | contig 12441 bp, 10 predicted proteins | sample J5NA_FD_203072 | JGI IMG/M metagenome (GOLD analysis project Ga0316575, IMG submission 203072) | Rhizosphere microbial communities from salt marsh grasses in Alabama, United States - J5-7_050615r2r3 | ecosystem: Host-associated > Plants > Roots > Rhizosphere | place: USA: Alabama | collected...
CAGGTAACTGACTTTTCCGACCTCGGTGTAAATCTGCTGGCCGCTGGCCACCTGGGACAACCCTTTTTGCAGCGCCACAATATGGAGCTGACTGGCAATATCGCGGTACACCACCGTCTGGGATGCACCGGTATCCAGCAGCAACCGCACTTCTATTTCAATACCGTTGTTTCCGATGGTCACCGGCACAAAAACCCGATTCCCTTCGATGGTCACCGGAGTTTCGACGGGTTTCTGCCTGGCAAGCTCTTCCTGGCGCTTTCTTTCAGCTTCTTCTCTTTCAGCGGCCTGTTGCAGTTCCAGCTCCATCCGGCGTAACTGTTCCGCCTCCAGCGCTTGCTGCTGTTGCTGTTCCTGCTCGATTCGGGTTTTCCTTTGCTCGGCAGGCAAATGGTCATATTTTTCTTTGTACACATTCACCTGATCCAGGTATTCCGGGGGCACTTTGCTCAGGTCGTCGACATAAAACGTTTGCCCATCTTTATCCACATATTTATAAAACTCGGCCGCTGAATCCAATGGATAAATCCAGACGAGCAAAACGGCCATGAGACAGCCGTAAAAGTAGCGTTTTTTAAACACCATTGTTGGCTCCAGCGTTTCTTTTCTGATGCAGTGAGTCATTGATGCCCGGGGAGTCATGCCGCCAGTGGGCAATTGCATTGGCATAATAGGATAAAACACTCAATTCTGCGGCAATGGTCCTGTAAATTCCCTGCGACTCTTGAACCAGCCTTCTGAGCACCAACATATTCAAAGCGTTTAATATGGATTCCACCGGCTGGCGGGGTGAAACATACACGTGGACCCCTTTGCCCTGGAGATCCGCAATTAGCCGGTTCACCTGGGTCTGCACTTCAAAAGCCCGCATTCCTTTTTGGTCGGATTCGAGCATCACGGTCGCCACGAGTGAGACGGGCAGCGCCGGTAACACCTGCTTGATGGCTTCCATGAGCCGATCCGCAAGATTTTCAACTTCTAAAAACCGAGCGCTGCGCTCCAGTTTTTTGAAATCGAGGCTGTTTTCCTCACAATAGTGACGGACTGAGACCGGGTTGCCAAAATTAACATAGGCATAGCCAAATCGCTGCCAGCGGCTCAGAATCATCAGTATCAGGCTTTTCCAGATAAACCCGCACGTGGTTTTGATAACAAACCAGCTGCTGCGTTTTTCGGCGTCAGGATCCAATTCATGCAAAAGACTTCGATCTTCCAGGGTTCTATCGTAATTCACCCCGACGGGGATAAAGACAATATCGCGATCCTTTGCGGGGTCATAATTGCGTAACATATAATCTAGAAAGCCGAGCTTGGGCTGCCGCAGGCGTCCGTCGCGACTCAAACCGCCTTCCAAAAATACGGCCTGGCAAACACCTTCTTTGGTTGCCATATGAACATAACGCTCCAGCACACGGCGATACAGCGGATCGCTGGAATTGCGCCGCACAAAAAAAGCCCCCATTGCCCGGATGAGGGTCTGCAGCGGCCAAATTTTAGCCCACTCCCCTACCGCATAGGACAGGGTTGTTTTTTCAGCAGCCAGAAAAGCCACCAGGACATAATCCATATTGCTGCGGTGATTCATCACAAATACAACGGTGGATTCGGGATCAACAGATGAAAACTGTTCATCACCGGTGATACCAATGCGCACCCGGTAAAGCAGCCGCGCAATTTTTTTGGCGATCCAGTATCCGATCCGAAAATAAAGATAGGCGTTAAATGACGGTACAATTTCCCGGGCATAAGACATGGCCTCTCTTTGAACGATTTCCCGGGGGCACTCTCGTTCGCTCGCGGTTTGCTGGACAGCTTCAAGAACCTTGGGATCGTAAACCAGGCGATCAATCAAAACCTGTCGTTTGGTCAGTTGAAAAGGTTTGATCTGAATATCAAGGCGGGAGCTGATTTCATCGATCACGCGATTGATCCGCCGTCGAATAAGCCAGCGTGAGCTGGGTATCAGAACCCGTTCCAGTATGGCCCACGCACATACGGCTATTAAAATAATAAAAAGCCAGATCGATATGGTAACCTGACCGCTCAAGGGATTATCCTTTCCTTAAATGCAGTCGCATCTTGACGAATCGACAACGGAGTGAAATAATTAGATATTAAAAATAAACCGTGACGATCGGCTCCGGTCTTTGCTTTTCCACGCGCCTGGGCAGGTACCGACAGGCCGCGGAGCTATTATAGGCTACCGATCTGAGAATTCAAAGGGGTTTTTAATGCAATACCCAAACTCCGCGAAGAAGCGCTGGTTTTTGTCCATCACCGGCTTTATCTTTATAGTTCTGATGGGCCTGCTAATTCACGTGAGTTATCATAATACGGCAAAATATTACCTGAAGTCCGCAGCCGGAGCCGTGGAAATCTGGCAGGGCACCTTTTCACCGGGAGAAAAAAAGCGGATTCTGATTATGCCCGGTGTGCAAATGCCGGCAAAAATAAAAGATGTTTATACGAAGGAAGACGTTTATGCGCTGGCATTTAAATTCTATATCAGCAAAGCGGATACTTTAATGGAAGTCCCGGGCATGCCGGATTTTGTGGGCATCAAGTCCTATCTAAATAGAGCGCTGTCCTTTGCCTCCAGTGATGAACTTCAACAGACAGCGCACGCGCGAATCAATCAGATTGATCGCTTAATCCTGCTTTACAAGGCGGATGTGGCCGCCACCAAAGGAACGCGCAGCGGTCTTGAAACAGCCCTGGATTATCTGGAGCAGGCAGCCAAACTAACTCCCGATGAAATTGAAACCGAACTGATTCAAAAGAAAAAAGCATCGCTTCGTGAATTGCTAAATACACTCGAGGAAACAACCCAATAACAAAATGACCATCAAACGCATTCTCATATTTGCGCCCCTATTGCTCACCCTGGTCCTGCTCCAGTCCTATTTCTGGGTTCCCACCTACGAACAACAGGCAAAAGGCAACCCCGACCGTTTGAACCAGTTTATTAATGCATCAATTGGCGATGCGGCTATTCTCAATCCAATTTTATCGGCAGACAGCGCCAGCAGCGAGATCGAGGGAAAAGTTTTTGAGGGACTCCTCGACCGGGATGAGGATTTGAATTTCAGGGGGCGGCTTGCCAAAACCTGGAAAATTTATGAAGAAGCCTATTTTTATGTCAATGCAGCGGCTGATATCCCCGGCCGGGGCCGTTTGGATCCGCAAGCGATTGTAGAACTGCTACAAAATTATAAGCAAAAAGAAAATCTATCACCTCCCGCGCTGAAACAAACACTGGAAAACATTAAAGCAATTTCGTTGATTCCGTCACGCACTTATACGGTAACAAAATTTGCTAAAATCACGCCCGATGCCAAAAAAACGACGGCTATAGAAATTAGCGTTTCGGCGCCTGCCAGAGTTAAGCTGGAATTAAATAAAGTCGACCAGGATCTATTTACCAATCTAAAACAGGTGCTAGGTGATCCATATTTTTCGAGTTTTCGCGGGCAGCAATTTTTAACAGCCCAACCCCCGATAGACAAAGAAAGGCTGTCATTTTTTGCCCGTGAATTATTGCCGGCCATAGCGCACAATCCGGTTATCGAATTCAAGTTGCGACAAAACGTCGCATTTCATGACGGCGATATATTTGATGCCCAAGATGTCAAATTTACCTATGATGCGATTATGAATCCTAAAAATCTATCGCCGCGTAGCGCGGATTACGAACCGGTCAAAGAAGTCCAGGTGGTCGATCCGCTTACTGTTCGCGTTGTCTATAAAAGACTCTATTCACCGGCTATTGGAACCTGGGAGATGGGAATCCTTCCCGAACATCTGCTTAACGCGGACGCCCTTAGAAAAGAAGCGCTGCGCCTCGGCAAGGATCCAGAAACATTTTCGATGAGACAGAGCACTTTCAACCGGCACCCCATCGGGTGCGGACCTTTTGCATTTCGCGAGTGGAAGTCCGATCAATTCATTATTCTTGATCGCTTTGACCGGTACTGGGAAGGACCTCCCAATTATAGAAAATATGTGTTTCGAGTCATTCCCGATCTACTGACTCAGGAAATGGAGTTTTATGCCGGGACCATCGACAGTTACGCCGTCCAGCCTCATCAGGTCGGACGTTTTAAGGAAGATCCCAGATTCCAGAGTTTTTCCGGCCCCTCATTTGGCTATACCTACATCGGATACAATATGCGGCGGCCGCCGTTCAATGATCCCAGGGTACGCCGGGCCTTAAGCATGGCCATTGATGTCAACAAGATTATCAAATTCGTGCTTTATAACGAGGGGGAGCCCATTACCGGGCCATTTGTCAAACAGACCGATTTTTACAATCACAACGTCAAGCCCGTTGCCTATGACCCCCAGGGGGCGTTGAAATTATTGGCCGAAGCAGGCTGGAAGCCCGACACGGAAGGCTGGCTTGAAAAAAACGGTCGGCGGTTGCAATTTACACTGATTACCAACAGCGGGAATGATATCCGCAAAGCGATTCTGGCCATCGCTCAGGATGCATGGAAAAAAATCGGTATCGATGTACGCACCGATCTCCTGGAATGGTCCGTCTTTATCCAGGAGCGGGTGAATAAATTGGACTTTGATGCCCTGGTTCTGGGTTGGTCCATGGGAATCGACCCGGATCTCTATCAGATCTGGCACTCAAGCCAGACCGGCCCGCAACAGCTAAATTTTGTCGGTTTCAAAAACAAGGAAGCCGATAATCTTATCGTTAAAATCAGACAAGAGTATGATCACGATAAACAGGTTCAATACTGCCACCAATTGCATGAGATCATCGCCCATGAGCAGCCTTACACTTTTCTGTATGTCAGTAAATGGACCGCTGTCCTGGACAAACGTATCGTCATCCGCGAAATCGATGCCAGCGGAAACGTTGTTTACAAAAAAATAACGCCTACCAAAACCGGCAGCTATACCTACTATTTTAACAAGTGGATCAAGCTGGCGAGAGTTCCGGAGCTGACCCCTTAGGAATTTAAAGGAATTTGAAATGTTGTCATTTATCGGCCGCAGCATTATCCAGAAAATAATTACGTTATTTTTTGTCTCCGTTGTTTCTTTCCTGATTATTCATCTGGCACCCGGCGAGCCCAGCCAGGTGGACCCGCTGAATCCCAAATTCACTCCTGAAATGGTCGAAAGATTTCGCGAGGCATTTCATCTGGATAAACCGCTGGAGGTTCAGTATCTGTATTTTTATCGTGATCTGTTCACCGGCAAAACCATTTCATGGAAAGACAATCAATCGGTCCTGAAAAAGATATGGGAACGATTTCTGAACAGCCTGCTGCTTTTTATTGTGGGGACAATTCTCATGTGGACGATTTCTTTTCCCATCGGGATCCGCTCGGCCATCTTCAGGGGGGGCTTATATGACCGCAGTTCGACTTTTTTATCCTATTTTTTGATATCGATCCCCTCATTTTTTTTCGCATATATCCTGATCATATTTGTGGTGAATAGCTTTCATATACCGGTCATCGGCATGCAAACATTTGGAATCGGCGACACGGCCTGGTTCAGCAGGGCCATGGATCGAATCTGGCATCTGCTGCTGCCATCAATCCTGTCGGCGATAGCCGGTATTGCTGTCCTGTCGCGTTATGTCCGCAGTCAGATGCTCGAAGTGGAAGGCCAGGATTATGTCCGCACAGCCAAAGCAAAGGGGCTTGCTGCGGACCAGGTTCATTACAAGCACGCGCTGCGCAATGCACTGCTGCCATTTGTAACCATGTTCGGTATGATCCTGCCCGGCCTGATTGGCGGATCGGTGATTATCGAATCGATATTCGCATGGCCCGGTATGGGCAGGATGGCTTATGAGGCGATTCTAGCCAGAGATTATCCGGTGATATTAACGATCAACTTTGTTTCAGCGGTGCTGGTCCTTATTGGCACTTTTATCTCAGACATTCTTTATCTCGTCGTCGACCCAAGAATACGGTTGTGATGAATATGAGCCCCCATAGCAATGATAAGGATTATCAGCTGGACGAGCCCCTGGCGCCCAAAAAGACCCCCCTTGAGGAGTTCTGGCGTCTTTTCAAAAAAAACAGACTGGCCGTTGCCGGAATGGTTTTTTTCGTTCTTTTTTTCATCGTCGCAACTGTCGGTCTTGTACTAACGCGTGGCAAAAACCCTGTGATAGATCCTTCCCGGGTCCGTCTGGAGGATAAATTGCGCCCGCCGCTGGCCAGACCCAACCTGGAAATGTTGCAGCCCGATGAAGTCCCCAAATTGGGTGTCTATATATTTGGAACCGACGACCTGGGGCGTGATGTCTTTGCCAGAATGCTTCAGGGGTCCTGGGTGTCGCTGACCGTCGGCTTTGTGGCGGTAGGAATAGCGGTAATCGTCGGCATATTTTTAGGCGGAATCGCCGGATATTATGGGTATCGCCATGTACGAGTCGGCCAGCTGCTTGCTGCGGCTTTCCTCATCGCCGGCGCCGTGTTGCTAATCGGCAAACACATATGGGCGGGTGCTGCCCTTTTAATCTGCGGAGCGGGTTTTATTCTCATAGCGCCTTTAATGAAAAAATCAATTCAAGGCACAACCCAACCAGCCTGGGCACGTTTGTGGTTGTTCAATACCATTTCCATCGACACGCTGATCATGCGCTTTGTAGATATTATGCTGTGTTTCCCGAGCTTTTTTTTGATCCTGACCGTCGTTGCCCTTCTGCCCGCCAGCATTTACAACATTATGATTGTCATCGGATTAACCAGCTGGATGGGCACCACGCGTTTTGTGCGCGCCGAATTTCTCACCTTAAGAGAACTGGACTTTGTGGCCGCCGCCAGGGCGCTGGGTTTGAGCAATTTTCGCATCATCTTCCGCCACATGATGCCCAATGCGGTCGCCCCGGTGCTGGTTTCGGCAACCATCGGCATCGCAACGGCCATACTCACAGAAGCCGGCTTGAGTTTCCTCGGCTTTGGCGTGCCGCCCCCGAATGCCACCTGGGGAAATATTTTATCAGACGGTAAAAATTTTATTTTTGATGCGCCCTGGCTGACCTTTGTGCCCGGCATCGGCATATTGATCGTCGTCCTTTCATTTAATCTGTTTGGGGAAGGTTTGCGGGATGCGCTAAACCCCAAGCTCAGGGAACGAAACTAAAGGCATGAAGATATCGGATAACGAAATTTTGCTTTCCGTGCAGGATTTGAAAGTTTACTTTAAAAGTGAAGACGAAATCGCGCGCGCTGTGGATGGGATCAGTTTCGATGTGCGCCGGAAAGAAACGGTCTGTATAGTTGGAGAGTCCGGCTGCGGCAAAACGGTGGCCGCGCTGAGCATCATGGGCCTTGTTCCTATTCCCCCCGGCGAAATTGCCGGCGGCCGGATCTTATTTCGGGGCATGAATCTGCTCGATTTCGATGACACCGAAATACAAAAAATCCGCGGCAATCAAATCGCCATGATATTCCAGGAACCTCTGACATCTTTGAACCCGGTCTTTACCATCGGCAATCAAATCGGGGAAGCCATTAACATTCACGAAAACATACCCGATAAAGAGGTTATCAAACGCAGTCAGCAACTTTTAAAAGACGTTGGCATCGACTCACCCGCAGAGCGTCTGAGTGATTACCCTCACCAACTCAGCGGCGGTCAGCGCCAGCGAGTGATGATCGCCATGGCCCTGGCCTGTGACCCGGATCTTGTTATTGCCGATGAACCCACCACCGCTCTGGATGTGACGGTCCAGGCCCAAATTTTGCGATTGATGAACGCCATTCAAAAACGGCGTTCCATGTCGGTTCTGTATATTACCCACGATCTCGGCGTTGTTTCAAAAGTGGCCGATCGCGTCTGTGTCATGTATGCCGGCATTTTGGCCGAACAGGGAAGCAGGACAAATATTTTCACGGGGCCAAAACACCCATACACCCAGGCGCTGCTGGCATCTCTTCCCAGTCGCGAAAAAAGAGGGCAAAGGCTTTACAGTATACCTGGAACGGTACCACACCCGGCATACAAACCCAGGGGTTGCCCTTTTCATCCGCGCTGCCCGCATGCCATCCAAACATGCCGTGAGCAATACCCCGGGATGTGCGATTATGGAGACGGACACCAGGCCCGCTGTCCGGTGCTTTTCGATGGCAATGGGGCAAACTGGAGTGAATAAAAGAGTGAAATAAAGTCGATTATCTTATGGACGGAATTCCTTCAAAAAGCGGCACTATTCTTCAGGTTGAAGATCTAAAAAAATACTTTCCCATCCGGAGAGGTTTTTTTCAGAAAATCACCGGCTGGGTCCGCGCGGTGGAAGACCTATCCTTTACGATCGGAAAGCGCAAAACATTGGGCCTGGTAGGCGAAAGCGGATGCGGTAAAACAACTGTGGCAAGACTGATATTAAAACTTTTAGAAGCAGATGAGGGCAAAATTCTATTCAACGGCCTTGACATTACAAAGCTCGATGAAAAGGAAATGAAACCCCTGCGCAAAGAAATACAGATTATCTTTCAGGATCCTTACGGCTCCCTGAACCCGCGAATGACCGTCGGCCAATCCATTGCGGAAGGACTTAAAATCGCCGGCTTTGATAACCGCTCGGAGACGCAGCAGCGCCTCGAAAAACTTTTGAAGATGGTCGGCATGTCGCCGGCCGGCATCGATCGTTTCCCGCATGAATTCAGCGGCGGTCAGCGCCAGAGAATCGGCATTGCCCGAGCCTTAAGTGTGGAACCCGCCTTGATTATTTGTGATGAGCCCATATCAGCACTGGATGTGTCTATCCAGGCCCAGATTATTAACCTGTTAAAGGATCTCCAGGACCAGCTGAACCTGAGTTACCTTTTTATTTCCCATGATCTTAATGTGGTGGGTTATCTTTGCGATATGGTGGCAGTGATGTACAAGGGCCATATTATGGAATATTCACCCGCCGATGCGCTCTTTGATAACCCCGTGCACCCCTATACCCATCTACTGCTTTCTGCCATTCCGGATACCGAACGAAGCTATACAAGTGATATGAATGCAATAGGTGATGAGCCTGCGAACACATTAAATCCGCCCGTGGGGTGCAGCTTCCGGGAGCGCTGCCCTATAAGTGAAGACCGCTGTAAACAATCCGATATTGATTTTAAAAAGGTTGGTGATGACCATCTGGTTCGTTGCTGGAAAGTCGCCAAAGACGGCTCATATCAATTTTTTTCTTGATTCCTTCCGAAAAATCTTTAACTTAATCCGCAGTGCGCCATGACAATTCGATAGCGACTAGAAAGGAACTGGATACGTGTACAGCACCGATGCCAATACCCCCCGATCTGAAATTGATCAACGGCTTGATAAATTAAAAAAGCAGCTTGAGCAAAATCACATTGATGCGGCGCTGATGGTTCAGCGCGCCGACCTGTTTTATTTTAGTGGCACCGTCCAAGAGGCGCATCTTTGCGTTCCGGTTGATGGCGAACCCATTCTAATGGTTTTCAGAAACTTTGAGAGAGCCATCACCGAATCGCCATTAAGCCGCATCGTACCCCTGAATTCGACCCGGGCTGTCCCTGAAATTCTCAGACAACGGGGTTATGGTTTGCCCCAAACCATCGGAATGGAACTCGATATCTTACCTGCCAACGCATACTTTAATTATCAACGGCTGTTTGAAGGCAAAAATCTCGTTGATATTTCCCAACTGATCCGCATGGTCAAAGCTGTCAAATCCCCCTATGAAATTGATTTGATGCGCCGGGCCGCCGGGTTGTCCGACCAGGTGGCCGGATGTGTTCCGGAACTGCTGCGCGAAGGAATGACCGAACTTGAGCTCGCCGGTCTGGTTGAAGCCGAAGCCCGCAAACGGGGCCATCAGGGAGTTGTCCGCCAGCGGCTATGGGGCAGCGAGGTGTTTTACGGGCATCTGATGGCTGGCCCATCGAGCGCCGTACCGAGTTTTTTGTCTTCTCCTACCGGCGGCGCCGGTATCAGCCCAGCGGTTGCCCAGGGCCCGAGTTTCAGGCCCATCCAGCGACAGGAACCGATTCTGGTAGACTATGTTTTTGCTTTAAATGGCTACTATTCGGACCATGCCCGTATTTTTTCGCTGGGCAAACCGGCCCAAGAACTGATGGCGGCTCACGCGGCCATGTTGGATGTTCAGGACCTGATTAAAAAGGCGGCTAAACCGGGAACCAGATCCGGCGATCTTTACGATTTAGCCCTGGAACGAACGCGTGAACTGGGTTATGCTCATTATTTTATGGGAGTCGGCAAGGAACGCATCCGCTTTGTCGGCCACGGCATTGGCGTGGAACTCGATGATTACCCGTTTTTGGCAGCCGGCCAGCAACTTGAACTCCAGGAGAATATGACGATAGCCCTGGAACCCAAACTCATTTTTCCGGAAAAAGGTGTTGTCGGCATTGAAAACACCCATGTGGTGACCAACGATGGATTGGAGCAACTGGGGCAGTTTCAGGATGAAATCGTCATTGTTTGAGCCGAACCGCAGAACACCGAACAAGGAACCGCAGAATATCGAAGTTAAGAATTTAATATCATTGTTTTTTATTACTTCTGCGGTTCGACATTCCTTGTTCGATATTCAATATTCAGAACGTTATCTTGGAGGTATGCCTTTATGAATCCTAATCCATCTCCAAAAGAATTACGTCAGCTCATCCGAAATCGAGAATGGACCTCCCCCACCAGCGGTGCGGCCAAAGGCTACCTTCAGGCCAACCTGGTGATGCTGCCGCGTGAGGAAGCCTTTAATTTTTTACTGTTTTGTGTGCGCAATCCCAAACCCTGCCCGATCCTGGATGTGCTGGAACCCGGGCAGACCGAACCCACGATTGCCCCCGGTGCCGACCTGCGGACCGACCTGCCGCGTTATTGTATTTTTGAAACCGGCCAACTCAAAGAAGAAGTGGAAGATGTCAGCGCGGTGTTCAATGAAAACATGGTGTGCTTTCTTTTGGGATGCAGTTTTTCTTTTGAAAACGCCATGCTGGCAGCCGGTTTGCCGATACGAAACCTGGAAGAAAATAAAAATGTTTCAATGTACATCACCCGCATCCCCTGCCAGCCGGCCGGTCCATTTTCATCTTCCCTGGTGGTGACCATGCGACCCATGACGCCCGAGCAGGCGATACGGGCGGTTCAGGTCACCACCCGATTTCACCTGACCCACGGCGCACCGGTACACATCGGTTCACCTGAAGCCATCGGGATCAAAGACCTGAATCGCCCGCAATTCGGCGACCCCGTGACCATGCGAGACGGGGAAATACCCGTATTTTGGGCCTGCGGTGTCACCTCTCAACTGGCCGCCACCTCGGCCTCCCTGCCGCTCGTGATCACCCATGCACCCGGGCACATGTTTGTCTCGGATCTGCGCGACGAAGATTTAACGGTCTTATAGCAGTACATCATTTTCTTTTCATTGACGTGTATCGGATCTCGTTACGGACGCGATAGTCTGGCTGCCAGGTTCTGTATTTTTTTTTGCTGCTCTTTATAGAGAGAATGGGCCGTTTCAAGGGAGACCCTTTCGAAACGGATGGTGTCACCGGGGGTGGCCTGGGCAACCTTTGGAAGGTCCACAGAAATAACGGTCACAATCTTGGTATATCCCCCAACCGATTGCTCAACCATCAGGATGATGGGTTGTTCGTCGGGCGGGATTTGAACCCCTCCCGGCATAGTGGGCTCCGATATAATGCTTTTGGGCATAGCGTTGCGAATTCCGATTTTCGGTCCCTGGAGCCGGTAGCCCATACGGTCGGCTTTGGTGCTGACCATAAAATCCGATTGGAATAAAACGTCCAGGCCTTCCTGAAAAAAATCATCCTGGGGCCCGGGAATTGCGCGCAGCACAATTTCCGGAGGATAGGAAGGGATCATATCGGAAGGCATTGCCCGTATGCCTTTGAGGCGTTTGGCCCGGCCGCACTTGACGATATCGCCGGCTTTCAGCAATCGCCCCTGGTAACCACCGATGTTTCCGCCGACATAGGTGGAACGGCTTCCCATTACTTCGGGAACATCGATCCCCCCGTTTACCGCCAGGTAAGCACGGCAACCGCTTTTCACCTGTTGAATGTCGAGAATATCTCCCGGCTTGACCCGGAATGACTTCCAGCCGTCCAGGGGTTGATCATTCAACGTCATTCCCATTTCAGCTCCGGTTACCGCCAGGTCGGCTTCAGCTAAAATTTCAAGCCGCGGACCCATCACCGTGATTTCCAGAACGGCGGCATTTGCAGAATTAGCCACCAGCAGGTTGGCGCTACGAAAAGCAAATGCGTCCAGCGCACCGCACACGGGCATACCCATTCGCTGATAGCCGTATCGCCCTTCATCCTGAATCGTTGTGTAGCCCCCCGGTGCCAGCACTGAAAACACATCCATTATTGGGCCTCCTCTGCAGCTATCCGATCATATTCGTCAGTGGAAATGGGTTTGAATTTGAGGCGGTCGCCGGCCTGGTAA
>Ga0316575_10000393_pt1 | contig 12439 bp, 8 predicted proteins | sample J5NA_FD_203072 | JGI IMG/M metagenome (GOLD analysis project Ga0316575, IMG submission 203072) | Rhizosphere microbial communities from salt marsh grasses in Alabama, United States - J5-7_050615r2r3 | ecosystem: Host-associated > Plants > Roots > Rhizosphere | place: USA: Alabama | collected...
TCGTTTGATCTACGGCGCCGGTATCGGCACTCTGGTATTTGTCATCCGCGCCTGGGGGAATTATCCCGACGGTGTGGCATTTTCGGTGTTGATCATGAATTTCGCCGCGCCGTTTATTGATTACTACACACTGCCCCGCACCTACGGCCACGACAAGGCCAACAGCGGCCGAATCAAGAAGGAGAACTGAGTGCTGCTGAAAACCGTCGGCAAAAACAGCTTGATGCTGGGCATGTTCGCAGTAGTAACGGCTGGCTTGCTGGCCTTCACCTACGTCAATACCAAGGATAGAATTGCCGAGCAGGAACGCCGCGCGGCGGAAGCGGCCCTGCTGGATATCTTGCCCAGGTCGACCCACGACAACAATATGCTCGAAGATACCTGGCAAATTCCGGATGCCGATCTGGCCGAATTGGGTCTGCACGATCCGAGCAAAATCTATTTGGCCAAGCGAGGAACCCGTGTAGTTGCCGCCATTATTCCGGCCATCGCCGCCGACGGTTATGGCGGTGACATCAAGTTGATCGCCGGCGTCAGCGCCGATGGATCAATTGCCGGAGTGCGAGTGATTTCGCATAAGGAAACTCCAGGTCTGGGCGACAGAATCGATTTGCGCAAAAGCAACTGGATTCTGAGTTTTGATGGAAAATCGCTGCGCAGCCCACCACTCGACAAGTGGAAAGTTAAAAAAGACGGCGGCGCTTTTGATCAATTGACCGGCGCTACGATTACACCGAGGGCGGTGGTGCGACAGGTTCGCGACATTTTGGTCTTCGCGCAGAAACATCACAGTGACATTTTCTCAGCGGGCACGCCATGAACAATTACGCGGATATTTCGATTAACGGCCTTTGGAAAAATAACCCGGCATTGGTGCAATTGATCGGGCTCTGCCCATTGCTGGCAGTCAGCGGCACCGTGGTCAATGCCCTGGGTTTGGGCCTGGCGACACTCGCCGTGCTGACCGGATCCAATGTCGTGGTGTCGCTGATTCGACATGTTGTCAGCGACGCGGTAAAACTGCCGGTGTTTGTGATGATCATCGCCACTTTTACCACCGTGATCGAATTGCTGATGCAGGCCTACACCTATCAGCTCTACCAGACACTCGGCATATTTATTCCGTTGATTGTAACCAACTGCGCGATACTCGGCCGCGCCGATTCCTTCGCCTGCAAAAACCCCGTTTTGCCGGCGCTGGTCGACGGCTTCACCATGGGACTCGGTTTTTTGGGCGCACTGTTGGCCATCGGTGCCGTGCGCGAATTGTTGGGAAGCGGCGCAATATTCAGCAACATGGACCTTTTGTTCGGCGAACCCGCCAAACAGTGGAAACTCCATATTTTCAGCCATCAGGACAAGGGCTTTTTGATCGCCGTTCTGCCCCCCGGGGCATTCCTGGTTGCCGGAGTCTTAATTGCGCTGAAAAACACCATCGACAATTACTGGAAAGCTCGTGCCCGCGTTGAACAGGTGATCGTTAAAGGCGCGAAACGCGTTCGAACCACCGGTACCGTCGCGTAGTCGAAAAAATTGCGGATGTCCTCTTTGAGGTGATGTACCGCTCAATCAAGCGGAGACGACAATGAAATCACCAAATTCTCCCTATTTGGTCCCCTTTGACGGTTCATTCAAGCTGCGCGATTTTAGCAGCAAGGCGCCTGACGACATTCCAGATAAAACCGTGTGCGAAGCTCTGCTCGCGGAAAAGATTGTCGAGTTGAGCGAGCTGCAGTACAAACTTTTTGCGCAGGATGAACGCTCCGTTCTGCTGATTTTTCAGGCGATGGACAGTGCCGGCAAGGACAGCACCATTCGCGCGGTGCTGAGCGGCCTCGACCCCGCGGGCTGTCAGGTCTTTGCATTCAAGCAACCGAGCAAGGAAGAACTCGATCACGATTTTCTTTGGCGCAGCGCGTGTCGGCTGCCAGAGCGCGGCCGTATCGGCGTATTTAACCGCTCCTACTACGAGGAGGTTCTGGTCGTCAAAGTGCACCCGGAGTTTTTGCGCGCGCAACGTTTGCCGGGCAAAAAGATCAATAAGGAGTTTTGGAAACACCGCTACGAATCCATTCGCGATCACGAAAAGCACCTGCATCGAAACGGCACGGTCATCCTGAAATTCTGGTTGAATGTCTCCAAGGAAGAACAACGACAGAGGTTTCTTTCGCGTTTAAATGAACCGAAAAAGTACTGGAAGTTTTCCGACGCCGATGTGCAGGAACGAAAACGCTGGGATGACTACATGAAGGCCTACCAAAAGGCCCTTAACGAAACCAGTCGCGAATGGGCTCCCTGGTATGCGATTCCCGCCGACAACAAACATTTTATGCGCTTGACTGTCGCCAACATTATTGTCGACACACTGAAAAATCTGAAACTGCAATTCCCCACTGTGTCGGAAGACAGCAAAAGTGATTTTGCCCGCTGCCAAACGCTGCTCGAGAATGAAGGCTAGCGCACGACAACTGCACCGTGTCGACATCGTCAGTGCACTTGCGTATCAATGAAAATCGCGCGACTGCAATTCGAAATTCTCCAGTCGCTGCGAGTAATCGTGCAGTTGTCCGGCGATAACATGCACAACCCCGCTTTCCATCTCAACGGTGCCCTTTACCAGCAACACGGTTGCACTTAACAGGGTTTTGCGGAACAGTTCCTGGGTGCGACGCCAAACAATAACGTTTATGTTGCCGCTCTCGTCTTCCAGGGTCAGAAAGATGGTGCCATTTGCGGTTCCTGGACGCTGTCGACCCGTTACCAGGCCCGCAACCTGAACAAAAGCGCCACTGCGCAAATCGAGCAATTCACTCTGTTTTTTACAAAAACAAAACGGCTTTTCCCGGCGCAGGATCGCCATTAAATGCGGCCGCAAACTCAAGCGAGTGGTGTCGTAGTCCCCGATAATATCCTGCACCAGCGCCGGTGGACGAGTCGTCAGTTCCTCTCGATAGACATTGCTGTTCAGCAGTGGCCGCAGCTCTTCGGCCCCCGCGACCTGCCAACGACTTTGGTAGCGGTGACCGCACAGCGAACGCAGTGCCTCCGCCGAGGCCAGCACCTGCAAATCCGAATTGCTCAGCGGTGTGCGGCGCAATATGTCGTCGATGTCCCGATAGCCTTGAGCGCGCAATGCCACAAGGGCCTGGGCCTTTTCCGCATCCAGCGACTTCACCTGAATAAAACCCAGACGCAAGGCCCATTGCGCTTGACCGATGCCCTCCAGTGAATTTTCGTACTGGCTGCTGTTGATGTCCACGGGCAGCACTTTGACGTTGTGGCGATGTGCATCCTGGACCAATTGCGAGGCCGAATAAAACCCCATCGGCTGGCTGTTCAACAGCGCACAGTAAAATGCGGTTGGATGGTGGCACTTTAGCCAGGAGGAAAAGTAGCAGAGCAAGGCAAAGCTGGCCGAGTGCGACTCCGGAAAACCGTATCCACCAAAGCCTTTGATTTGTTCAAACAATCGCTCGGCAAACTCAAGTGGGTAGCCGCGACTCAGCATGCCGTCGATAAATTTCCTTTCAAATTTCAGCAAATTGCCGTTTTTGCCCCACGTGGCCATCGCGCGGCGCAATTCATCTGCCTCACCGCCGGAAAATCCAGCCGCGACCATCGACAGACGAATCGCCTGCTCCTGAAAGATGGGAATGCCCAATGTGGACTCGAGCACATCCTTCAATTCGTCGTTGTAATAGCTGACCTCTTCCAAACCGTTGCGACGTTTCAAGTAGGGATGCACCATGCCACCCTGTATCGGCCCGGGCCGCACGATGGCAATTTGAATGACCAAATCGTAAAACTGCTTCGGCTTCAAGCGCGGCAGCATCGACAACTGCGCGCGCGACTCCACTTGAAACACGCCGACACTGTCCCCGGCACACAGCATCTGGTACGTCGCTCCATCCTCCTTGGGAATATCGGCCAGCGAAGAAATACTCGGCTCGTAACTTTGCACATAACTCAGGCATTTGCGAATCGCGGTCAACATGCCGAGTGCCAGTACGTCCACCTTCATCAAGCCCAGGGATTCCAGATCTTCCTTGTCCCATTGAATAACGGTGCGCTCCGCCATGCTGGCATTTTCCACAGGAACAATATCGCTGATTTTGTCCTGGGTAATCACAAAGCCACCGACGTGCTGACTCAGATGTCGTGGAAAACCGAGAATGCTGTGCACCAATTCAAAAAAGAGATCCATCAGGCGCGCGTCGCCTCGCAGCCCGGCCTCGTCTATTCGCTTCTGCAGGTCGCTGCGTCGATCCCACCAGGCCAGCGACTTGGCCAACTGATCGACGAGTGTCTGATCCAGCCCCAGCGCTTTGCCAACATCGCGAATTGCGCTGCGCGAACGGTATGTAATCACCGTGGCCGCCAGTGCCGCGCGCTCGCGCGAATATTTTTCGTAGATGTACTGGATAACTTCTTCGCGGCGGGCATTTTCAAAATCGACGTCGATATCCGGAGGTTCGTTGCGCTCCTTGGAGATAAAGCGCTCGAACAAGACCTTGATCAAATCCGGAGATATTTCCGTGATCATCAGGCAGTAGCACACTACCGAGTTGGCCGCAGATCCTCGCCCCTGACAAAAGATTCCCTGGCTTCTGGCAAATTTGACGAGGTCATACACCGTTAAAAAATAGTATTCGTACGAGAGTTCATGTATCAGCTGCAGTTCTTTTTCGATCAGTGCCAATACCGATTTTGGCACCCCTTGCGGCCAGCGGACGCGACTCCCCTCTTCGACCAGGGTGCGCAAGTATTGAATCGGCGTCGAATGCTCTGGCACCAACTCGCGTGGATATTGATATTTCAATTCGTCCAGAGAAAAGTGACAGCGCTCGGCAATGCGACACGTTTCCGACAGCAATTCGGCGGGATATAGATCTCGCAAATCCGCCAGCGAACGAAGATAGGCCTCTGCGTTGCCCTGCAGTTGTGTGCCCAGTGCCGGCACGGTGGATTTTTCGCGTATGGCCGTGAGCACATCCTGCAATGGCTTGCGCGATCGCTCGTGCATAAGCACTGCACCGCCGGCCGTTACTGGAATGTTGTGCTCCGCTGCCAGCGTCTTCCAGGCGAACAATTTTTCCTGTTCCGCCGCCGCCAGGCCCAGTTGGATTGCGATCCATAAACGTCCTGGAAACGCGCGCGACAACTGACCGGCAAAGTCTTTCTTCTTATATATACTGTCTTTCTTCTTATATATGGCATTTATCAGCGGCGACGCATCGGCGAGCCACAAAATAAAGCAATGCTGTAGACGAAAGCGCAGATCTTCCAAATGCGCCTGATACGATCCCTTCTCGCTGCGGCGACGTGCCAGCGTGATAAAACCGGACAACTCCGAGTAGGCGCGACGCGATGGTGCAAGGGCGACGATACGCTCACCGTTACTCAGTTGAAATTCGCTGCCAACAATCAAATGCAGCCCGCATTCTCGGGCGGCAACGTGTGCGCGCACAATGCCGGCGAGCGAACATTCATCGGTAATGGCAAGTGCTCGATAACCGAGACTTTTTGCACGGTGCACCAATTCCTGCGGATGCGAAGCGCCGCGCAAAAAGGAAAAATTGCTCAGACAGTGCAGCTCGGCATACATATTGGCCTCAAACCTGTATTTGCATATAAAGCGTGCCTGTCCACACCCTCGAATTGACGTCTCGCATCCCAATCTTCTCAGGCGATAACATCCGATCTCGGCAGCATTCCAAGTGGGTTATCAACGTTAAAACACTCCCTGCACAAACCACTCTTTTTTCAGCAAATCGTTGTACACCCACAGGCGAACGTGGTCCTCTCGCATCGCGACGAAATAATCCCGCGCCGCCGCACTATCCCACCAATGCCCTTCAATGCGTTCAGGGCCGCGAATCAGGTGCAGACGTCCGTGCCAATGCAATTGGTTTTGGTGTTTGCCGATAGCGACCGGGGTGTTGAAAATCCAGTCGGGCCGATTCCCATAGCGGTGAGGGCCCTGTAGCGGAGCATCGGCGCTATCGTGTATTTCCACTTTGGCATTTGCCAACTCGGGAAAGTGCTCGTCCACATATTTCACCTTAAACACATTTTTCTCCCCCAATCTGGCCCGGATACGAGCCGTTAATTTCTCCTGCTCCGCAAGCAACTTGCCGGAGATCCCCGCCGCTTTTTGTATCGGCAGGGACTCCATAACAAAATCAACCTCGGCTGTTTTCAGACAGCGCAGCTCCAGCGCGTCCACTTCAAAAGGCAGGCCCTGCTGTTCCAACTGGATTAGAGAAAGATCCAATAACAGCACACTGTCCCTGTGTATGCGTTCGCAACGCAGCTCCATCTTTTCGCAGTTGTGATAGATATCGTAAAAACACCATTGCACCAAAAAACATTGTTGTTGATGCGCCACCAGATAGAGACAGAGATCGTCGGCCAATTGCCTCATCGGCATGGCGAGCCACTCAATAGAATTGAGCGGATAATCAAACTGCAACTCTCCGCGGTAGTGTTCGACAGGGGAATAGACAAGCGGAGTCGCATTGAATAGAGAGGGAGAAAACAAATCGTTCTGCTCCTCCGACTCCAGCGCGGCAGACTCAAAAATGTCGTACAGGTACTCAACAAAATCGCTGCCAAACCGCTTTTTAAAGGCGTGCGCTCCACCCACTTTTAGCTGTTGCCGTATATCCCCCAACACCAAAAAACCGGTTTTTTTTAACAAATCGATTTTGTCCGGGAACTCCTCCAATTTTTCGACCGGCAGATTGAACAAGGCCTCCCGTGTATCGGAATCGCACCAGCTGCGCAACCAGGCCTCCTTGCTGTTTGCAGCAAGGCCATGGCAGTAGTACAAACCGCTGCGTTCCAATACCCGCCACAGCAACTGGGTGAGTTGCTCAAGACCTTTAAACAAGGAAATGCAACGCGACAACTCCAGCAATAATCCCTGTTGCGCATATTCACTTTCGAAATTTAAACAATGAGTTTTTATATAGGGCGTGTAGTTGTAAAATTCATCGCTGAGCGCGGTCAAGCGAAGGCTTTCCTGTTCTGGATTGCGCATACGTATTTCGCAATTTGACAGCAAGCGCGCAGTAGCCGCTGGCATACCGATACGTACACCGTCGTTTGCACAGGGAAGCGATGCAAAGCTGATTTTTTTGTGCTGCGATGCGATGACGCAAGCGTCTTTGCGAATATCAATTCCCAGGACTTCGAGAGGGAGATAGGGAAAACGCAGAGCCATCCACAAATAATCACGCTTCATTTTTCCTGCGCCCGGGTACAGCTACACGTACCTGTCCCATTGCGGCAATATGCTGAGCAACAGAACCCGCAGTGCCTGCGACCAAATCCGGCTGAATGTTCCAATTGTCCGGCAACTCCAAACAGAGTTCGGCGCGGCGCAAATTGCCTTTTTGCTTTTGAATAAGCAGATGCAATGCATCGCGTTGCGGGGACACATGAATACGCAGGGCCGCCGGAGAACTTTGAGCGAGCGCATGCCGATGACGAAACAATACGTAGAGGCCGGCTTGCTCGTGTGTGGCCAACTGACATTTGCGCAATTCGGCATAGCTGAGCTTCTGCTTCGGCTGCCAGGAGAGCAACATCGAACAGGCTTGTGAACGGGCCAGCTCGACAAAACAGGCGACAAAATCTGCCTTGTCGCTGGGACTAACGGCCAATACCCGCTCGGGGGGAAGCCCCGACTGTTGCAAGGCCACGGCAAAGGGGGTCGCCGGGGGATTGAGCAGGACAATCAACCCGGAACCCGACTCCCAGGCAGGGTCATCGCCGAGCCCCGCCAAGAGTCGGGCAGAATGGGCGAACAGGTGCCAGGTGGCCACGCTCTCGCACTGACCAATTTCAATCAAACAGGCCTGTGGCCAGCCCTGCTGCACCAGCGCGGTATTGAGCAGGGGATGGCCGCTATCGATCGTCTGGCAGGGAACAAAGCGCCTCGAGTGCCCGCGCCAGACATCGCCGCGACGCAGCAGCGCCTCCAAATCAAGCGAGCCTTTCACCGTGCCGGGAACCGATGCAGTCTGAGAATCCACAATAACACCAATATACTGTTTATTTATACAGTATATCAGCTCGGTGACATGCGCAAGGGGGCGATGAAGCTATCTCAAAATACTACCGCTCGCTCACGACCGGGGAATGATTGAGATAGCGGCAGGAGCGACGAGCGCAGTGCACGGAAGTGCCCGGTCAACGAGACGCAAAGGCCTTGCGTCAATCAGCCCAGGGCTTGCACGGCATTTTAAGATAGGGGCACAGACTTCATCGGTGACTAAGCGAAATAAGCGGGAACTGAACAGGGTGAAGCGAAGGGGCTGAAGAGACGCGGAGCAGCACTTGTGCTAGCCCCGCATCCCTGCGGAGATGGAGTTTCGGAACTCAGCGCTTGTCGCTATAGGGGACGAGAGAGATATTGTAGATGTGGGCTTCACGCGCGGCATCGGCGATCTCAACATAGGTGTTGGCCTTGGATTTCTCGTGCATACGCACAACCACGGCAGCCTTTGGATTCTCGGCTTTCTTCTGGGCAATCAACGAGCGAACGGCGGTCTCGTCGACACGGCGGGTGTCGATGTAGATCTCGTCGTTGGCGTTCACCTGGATCAGGATATTCTCATTTTTGTCATTGGTTTCGGTTTGCGGCTGATTCTCAGGCACATTCATGGTCAGCGACTTCTCCTGCACGAAGGACGCGGTCACGATGAAGAAGATCAGCATGATGAATACCACGTCGAGCATGGGGGTCAGGTCAATTTCACTCTTATCGTCGGTCTCGACCTTGTTTCGACTTCTACGGCTCACGGAACATCTCCAGGTTTACAGTTATTGGAAGAGTTTAGCGTCTGGAACTACTGGCGCCAGCTCATGGCAACATGGGCCGGGCGCAATGCGGGGGCCATTCTACACCATAAGCCGCCGCCATCCTACAGTGCGACACGGACCGCTTTACCGAAACCGGGAGCCTGGCATCGACGGCCCCAAGCCGCCCAAACGCTGACGTGCCGGCCTGCGAACCAAACTAGACCGCCCTCCACACAAGCCCCCTTGGACGAGTCATCGCGCGCGCCTACCCACCGGATTGGATCCCAAACAATCATCCCTCGGCACGATTGGGGAAGAGATTCGGGGAGGTCAAACCCGAAGCACAATTGCAGGTTCATCCGTCGCGGCGAAACATATCGTATTCGCAAGCCCGGACACATCGACCCGGGAAGTCGAAACGAGACGGCTTTTCCGAATCACCGCGAGCCCTCCACTCGACACAGAGCACAATTCGCGACATACCAGCTGCCAATATTCTCTCGCCCGTCCGACTCATTTTGACAGTGCCAAAGCAGCCCAAATCTGACACCACCTTCTAGGGTGAAAACGACACAGCAAAAAAACAGAGCTCAACTCTAGAACAGCGAACAAACAAAGAGCTGCATTTCGACACCGAGAAGACCTGGGCCGAGAAAGTTCAATCGACCAAATAGCGCATGCAAAAGTCACCGGGCAAACGACTTCTCAGACAAGCCATCGAGCGCAAATCCGAGTTTTAGGTCGAATTCATTTCCAGCCGCGATCTCACTGCGCCAATCCATCCCGAACAGAGGACACAAACGTGACATGCGTCGGCACTCACAAAATGAGTCGAAGACTCAACCGCGAATGCGAGACATCGCTCACAGCGAATCGATTCTGCTGCACATCCGGAGGCTGCCGAGCGATCAACTCGCGTCGAGGACATCAAAACATCGCGGGAGCGAAAAATTCAAATGTGATGGCGAAGACTGCTAGCGACATCAATGGCAATGCAGCGCTGTCCAACAGACCGCGCCCTCTGCATGAGCCCGATACGACAAAATGCAGAAAGCGCAACTCAAAAAGAGGTTTACAGCAAACTCCCAGAAACAGAAAACGAGACCGAAACATCGATTGATGCCCCGTAGAAGCACAGCGAGCAAATAACTATCGCTACGCGCCGGAAAGCGCGAAAACGCCGGAATACAGAGCAAATCCGGAAGACCTGGCAAAGATTTCCAGTTGGACACAGAGCGCTGACTTTTGCGATCAACAGACAGATTGTCTCTCTTCGAGATTTTGACAACATCCAGGCGAGCAAAGGATCACGTGCAACACTGCCCGAAATCAACACAAACTCGAGAAATTGGTTCCCAAGCCATCCTGTGCCGGTCAAAAACACTCTACGCAAACAACCACGACAAAACATCCAACGCCAGCACCAAAACACAAACCCGAAAACAGGTGAAATGGAATGGTCTCGCACTCAAAAGAAGCCCGCAAAAGACGTCCACAGGCAAATGTCAACAGCGAACACTAGCGCTAGTCAATTTCAAGGAAAAGCAGAGCCTCAAAACTGCCATTTTTCGTCAACTCCGGAATCTCCAAATCCGAACTCCAGGCCGATATCCGCGAAGTAAATTTCACGCCCAACAATCCCACTTTGGAACGCCGAAAATCTCTTTCGCAAAAGCCATCTACGATTCAATTTTCAGCTTCAAACAAGAAAATTTACCGTCGCTTGAGGTTTTTTTTAAAAAAAAGATAAAAATCAGGGACTTTTTACGAAAAATAGGCAAAAAAAACTTGAATTTTTCTTGTTATTTCGTAATGTAGTGCTACAACTTTCTTGTGTGTTAACAACAAAGGGTAATCCACATGGCTGGTCGCAAACCAAAAGACTCTGTCGCCTCACTCGAATCCGAGTTGGCACAGTTAAAAACCAAGCTCGCCAGTGCTCGCACTGCGAAGGTGAAAATGGCAGAAAAAGCTGCTTCAGCTGCCAAAAAAGAAGCCACCAAAACGGCTTCGGCATTAAAAAGCAGCTCCAAGAAACTGGCTGTCGCTCGTCGCAAAAAGAAATCTGCTGCACAAGCCAAGCTTGTTGACTCTGCTCGCAAGGCAGTCGCTGCAGCAAGAGCAAGTGCCGCAAAAGCAAAAGCAGCTCTAAGCGCTGCGAATGCTGAACTGTCCATAGTAAAAGCAGAGGCTCAAAGCTCTGCGAATCTGGCGAAAGCACTTGCCAAGGAAGAGGCTGCTTTCAACAAGAAAGCCGCCGCTGTCGCCAAAAAAGCTGCCGCCAAAGCTGCCAAGAAAGCCAAAGCGCAAGCTAAAAAGGAAGCTGTAAGAGCAAGAAAAGCCGCCGCTAAAGCTAAAAAAGCTGCCGCTGCCAAAGCTAAAGCTGCCGCCAGAAAGGCTAAAGCTGCCGCCAAGAAGAAAGCTGCACCGAAGAAAAAAGCGAGCCGTCGTGGTCGCCCAGCCAAAAAAGCCGCCTCTACAGCGGCAGCAAAAGCTCCAGCAAAACGACGCGGTCGCCCCGCCAAGAAAGCTGCTGCTAAAAAGGCTCCGGCAAAACGTCGCGGTCGTCCCGCCAAGAAAGCTGCTGCCAAGAAAGCTCCAGCGAAACGACGCGGTCGTCCCGCCAAGAAAGCGGCTTCAGCAGCCAAGGCTCCGGCAAAACGACGCGGTCGTCCCGCCAAGAAAGCTGCCGCCAAAAAGGCTCCAGCCAAAAAAGCCGCAGCTAAAAAGGCTCCAGCCAAGAAAGCCGCCGCTAAATCAGGTGCCAAACGCCGTGGTCGTCCGCCAAAAGCAAAAGCTGCTACTTCAGCAGCAAAAGCTCCGGCAAAACGCCGTGGTCGTCCACCGAAGAAAGCCTAATCGCTTTCTCAAACAAAAAAGCCGCTTTTCAGCGGCTTTTTTGTTGCTCCAATCAACACATCACTCGGCTTTACGTGGACGAATGGTAAGCGTCGGTTCAAAACCACCTTCATACAGGCAATCCGCTTGATAGTGCAAATGGGCTCCGTGCACGTCTCGCGCATTAAAATCAAACTTGAATTCAGTGGCAGAATCGGGGTTGGCAACAGGAGCTTTGTCTGACGGCAAAAGCTCAAGATGCTCAAAGAGCTCAGTTTTACTGTCAAACAACGCCTTACAACGGTCATACATACTCTGCAATTGCTCTGCGCGCTCTTCTGGAGTCAACTCACGCGCTTGAAATGACACCTTCGGCCCTTGATCCCCGTCATAACGACAATTTGCGACAAATCGCAGCACTTCACCTCTGGAATCCTTGGCGTTGAAGTCAAACGTAAACCGGGTGAAGGCTTCCGTTTGTTCTATTGGACTTTTGTGCGAAGACAGCACTTCAAGGTTTTGAAACAACGCCGTTTTGCTTTGAAACTCGGCTTCACACTGTTCGTACATTTGCGCCAGACGCTGCTCACGCTGGTCCTCAGCATATTTTTCTGCGTTGACGCGCTGCTGCTCCAATTCTTCGGGCGTTGGGGTGGGTGGCGTGACAATGACCGTGGTAAGCGTCTTTTTAGTCAAACCGTCGACCATTTCGTTATAGGTGCGTCCAGTCGCCTGCCGGCACAAAATACGGAAAATCGGATGCCCGGGTCGACTTTGATCCAAATCTATGGTT
>Ga0316575_10000394_pt1 | contig 12437 bp, 12 predicted proteins | sample J5NA_FD_203072 | JGI IMG/M metagenome (GOLD analysis project Ga0316575, IMG submission 203072) | Rhizosphere microbial communities from salt marsh grasses in Alabama, United States - J5-7_050615r2r3 | ecosystem: Host-associated > Plants > Roots > Rhizosphere | place: USA: Alabama | collected...
ATCTGTGTGACCTCGTACACCGGCTCCCATTTCTGGCGCCGCAAGGCATAGTCCTTGGTCAGCGGCTTGCCGGTGTAGGTGACGTCGTCGAACATGAGCCCGTTGGAAAGGTTGCCGTTGTGGGGGATTGCCAGCAGGCGGCCGCCGGTCTTCTCCTCGTAAGCCTGCATCCACTTCCACAGGTCCTCCGGATCGAAGCTGTCGTACTGGGAGAAGGGCACTATCTGGCTGGCCTTGTCGCCGCCGTCACGAAAGATGACGTTGCGGTGGAGGTTGTTGCCGTCGGGCATGGAGGTCCATTCGTAACCGATGAAGGCCGTGAACCGGCCGGGCTGGTTGTATTTCTCCGCGGCGGCGATTTCCTTCTTCCACATCTCCGCGGCCAGTTCCGGCATGTCCGCCAGAGGATTCTCGCGGATGGCGTTCTGGTGCATCCAGTTCTCGTAGGCCTTGAGCGCGCCCTCGGTACCGGACTTCACCAGATCGTGCTCCATCTTGCCCCACTTGTTCTCGAGCAGTTTCGGGTTTGATTCGGCGATCGCCGGGGACAGCCCGAGGTTTTCCGAGTGATCCGAGACAACGAGGAAATCCAGCGGCCGGTGCAGCCGCGCCGGCACACCGGTGCTGGACACGACCGTTTCTCCCATTGCAAACCGATAGGCGTCCTCGGGCCCGAGCGTACAACCGACCATGCCCGCATCCGTCGAATAACTGGTGTGCAGGTGGGTGTCGCCGAAGTAGACGCTATTCGGATAGTTCTGCTCGGGATAGGGGGAATATTTGACCTTCTTGCCAGAGGCTGCAGGATAATTGGGTGCCGAAGTGTCCGAGAACCCCGCCGCATGGCTGACGTGGGTCGTGAACGCGAGCACTAACAGGCTGATTGTAAAGTGTGTTTTCATTAGCGTCCTCCTGTATCGTTTTTTGCTTCTATAAAGTTGGTGGGAACCCAGCTCTGTCCAGCCTGGATAATAGATGACCAGTTCCTATAATCAATGTACATTTTCCGAACAATTGACCAAAAAAAAAAGGGTGCCATGGAGCAGGATCTGCTAGCCGCGTTCCGCCAGTCCTTAATGCTACCCACATCGGCTCCGAGGCGTGTCGGGCGCGCGATACGCCAGGGCGGACTGCAAAGGGCAATCGAGTACCTGCGATCCACGAACACTGGGTGGGTCACGGTCACCGATCTGTGTTCTGCGGCGCGGGTTACCCAGCGAACCCTCGAGTACGCCTTCCGCGAGAACTTCGGCATAAGCCCTCTGAGGTTTGTGCACTTGAGACGATACCATTTGACTCGGAAGGACCTGCTTGCCGCTGACGCTGAGAAGGCCAGTGTCTCAGAGATCGCTATGAGCAACGGGTTTTACCATCTGGGACGCTTCGCGGTTCACTACAAAAAGCTCTTCGGCGAATCGCCCTCACGGACGCTGCGGCATCCGACCAAAAAAGGCGACAGGTATCTACTCCATCCGCCAGATCTTGCCCGGCTTTGAATAACGCCAGGCGATCATCCACGGCGGACGGCTCAGAAGCTGGCACTCATGCGGACGGAGTGCAGGATTATGCAGGCAGCGGCGCCGGCAATCACGTCGTCCAGCATGATGCCCAGGCCGCCCTGGACGTGCTCGTCGACCCAGCGAATCGGCCATGGTTTCCAGATATCAAGCAGGCGAAACAGTGCAAACCCTGCCAGGATCCAGCCCCAACTGGCGGGGAGGAGAAACATCGTGATCCAATAGCCGACGAACTCGTCCCAGACGATGCCGCCGTGGTCATGGACACCGAGGTCATGCGAGACGCTCCGGCAGAGCCAGACACCAAAGACAACGGCGGCAAGCACGCAGCCTGCATAGAGCCAGGGCGGCAGCTGGCTCAGGAGAAGATAGAAAGGGATCGCAACGAGGGTTCCGAACGTGCCCGGCGCAAATTTAGCCAACCCGCTACCGAGGCCGAACGCAAGAAAATGGCGCCAGCTGCGGAATACCCCCGGATTGACGGCCAGTGCCGGTATGTTCCCGGTCAAGTTCAATGACTCCCGGGTCAGGCTTGCACAGTGAGGTAAGGCGCTGGCGCGTTGTTCGTCAGCGAATGCAGAATCTCGAGGAAATTGTGGAGCTCATCTTCCGCCAGCTCGCCCATGACCGCGATCTGGAAATAGTGTGGCGCCAACGGCGGCTTGCACCCATAGATCAGGTAGCCGTGGTCCTTGACGGCTGCATATAACGCCTCGAAGCCCAGTGTTTCAGGAACGCCCACCGTCAGGATCGAAGCGGCCTCGCTGCCCGGTGGCAAGGGAAACAGCGGCATCCCCAACCGCGCCATTCCCGCGGCCAGTATTTCGCGGCGCCGCCAATAGACACGTCGTCGCCCATCGATGCCCCGCTCGAGAAGTTCTTCGATCGCGCGATCAAGCGCAAGGAATAAGGGTACGGGCGCCGTGAACGGCGTCTGGTCGTTGTATTCCAGCTGGTCGTGGAAACGATGCAAATTCACCGAATAACTCCGTGCGCGCGTCGCCTTTGCTGCTTTGAGCAGGTCGCGGCGCACGCACACCAAGCCAATCCCCGGCGCCCCATGCAGGCATTTTCCCGAGGTCGTGATGCAAGCGTCGATGCCATCGCGCGTCACATCCAGATCCTCCACACCTGCACTCGAGGTGGCATCCACGATCAGCCTCAGGCCATGTTGCCGTGCAAGGATGCCGACAGACTCCACCGGGTTAAGCAGGCCCGCAGACGTTTCATGGTGGGCCATCGCCACCGCAGTGAACCCGCGGTGGCGCCCCGCTGCAATGACCGCTTCCAGGCGATCCAGATCGAACGGCTTACCAAACCCAAAATCGATCGTTGTGTGGGGAATCTGGTGAACATCCAGAATCTCCACGATGCGGGCGCCAAAAACGCCGTTGACGGGAACGAGCACCCTCGCATCCGACGCCAGTAGCGAGGAGCAAACCGCCTCGATCGCGGTCGTCGCGGGCCCCCCGATGAAAAGGATGCTGTGCTCATCACCCGAGCGGAAGACGTGGCGGGCGTTGTGCCGCAGTCGTGCAAGCAGCTGCGAGAATCGCGTATCGCGGTGTCCGATCTCGCACTCGGCAAGCGCTGCCTTGACGCCTGGGGATAGCATGACGGGACCTGGGCACAGAAGGATTTCTGCCCTGCGCCGCGAAACGGATACCGGTCTCACGCCGTCCGATCCACCAGAGCCATGGTGTAGCGCCAACCTGTCACGCAACTCATGGCCAGGCCCACGCCCAGGCCCGCGAGCGCTATCCAGTGCAACACTGTTGCTACTTGCGCAGGCATATCGGGCAGGATGGCCACCGCGACGGCAAGAATCGCCCAATAGATCACGGCCGTCGCCAGCTTGCCTAGTGCGTTTGACGGGATTTCAATACCCACCGACGCGCCGTAGCGCCTCACGGTGCCTACCCAGAACTCCCTCAACAGGAAGATCGCCAGATACGCGAACGGGATGCCGCCCATGACAACCAGCATGGCAAGCAAGATCGCGGTCGTGAAACTGTCGGCAGCTTGGTCCAGCATGGCTCCCAGGGCAGTCTCCTGCTTAAGCCGCCGTGCCAGATACCCATCGAGATGGTCCGTCAGGCCGGCCACCGTGCCAATTGCCACCGCCAGCCAGCCGTGACCTCCCAGGTAGAGAATGACCGATAAGGTTACCCCCGCAATCCGGGTGAATGACAGAAGGTTTGGGATCGTCGCGAGATGCCCACCCCTGATCCGGGTTGATACTGGCGATGTATTCAATATTGCAATATTGATAGAGATGTATGCACATTGCCTGCAAGTGCAGGGAGAATATACGCTACCGTGCCTGAAGTCTATGGCGAATTTGCGGCGGTACGCTTCATACGCGCAGTTGTGGTCAAGTCGTCGGGGCCTATCTCAAGCCGCGATGGACTGACCCCGGCGCGCTAGCATCAAGATCGAGGAACAAGCGATCAATCAGTTGCTTACGCGGTCACCGTCCGGACAGCGATCACTCAGGGTGGCACGAAGTTGTCTCGCCGGATGTCCACCCACAAGGGTAAATGATCCGACAGCCGGACGGACCGATCGACCCCGGCGTCGACGGGTGTCAATCCGCGTGTGAACAGGGCATCAAGGCGCATGCCAAGCCATTTGCTCGTCGGCCCGACGCCAACTGCGGGTGTCGCGTAACCCCGTTGGCGCACCGCCGCTTCCAGGCGAGCAGCCTGCCTTGTGCAAACCACGGGTAGCACGTGGGCGAGCCAGCAGAACGGGCTCGTGTTCAGATCGCCGCCAATGATTACCGCATCGGTGTCGTGCTCGGCTCTCTCCAGTACGGGAGCGAGCTGGCGAACTCGAGCCGACGTGTTGATCCGGTTGTCGAGATGCACGGAGTAAACGCGAAGCGCGCCGCCATCGATATCCGCAGTCGCGCCGAGAGCGATCCTACGCCCGGAGTTGAAGTATACATCGTAGCGAGGCAATTCAATGACCTCGATGTCGCGCAGTGGGAACCGGCTCAAGACTGCCACACCGTGACTGCCCCCGTCCCAACGCGCGTAGGCCGGCGCGTACGCGAAGTGCATGTCGAGCCGGCGTGCGATCTGCCGTGCTCGATTCTCCGCTTCGGAGGCGCTGGACTCCATCTCTTGCAGGAGAAACAGGTCTGCGCCGGACATGGTGCGACTCGATCGAATCCCAAGAACGAGAGCGTCTGCCGACTCGGCGTGCACGTTGAACGTCACCAGCCGCAAAGGCCGTTTCGGCGAGTTTGCAGGCGCGGCCGTCGTCGTGCCCAATTCGACCACGGTTGTGACGGGGTCGGGGCGATTCAAACGTGCACGGGCGATAAACTGAGACGCCGCCCGTCCGGCGATCATTGCGAGTGCGTGGCTCCGGCGACGGCTCATCGTGACAGTGCTGGAGTGGTATGTTCGGGTTCCACGGGGTTCGGCAGTTTCCCAGCGGTTAAGCGCGCGCGTGCTTGGCAATGAGTGTCATCGCAATTCCTTCGCGCTGTGGCGAGTGAGACCGGAGCGCAAGGGCTGGGCCGCTAATGGCTACCGCTCGTGGTCTCTGGCTTCGGTTTTCACCACTTGATCGGCGGATGATCGCCGACCTCCTCCAGGACCTTCGCACAATTATCCTTCGCACCGGCAACGCGATCGACCGCGGCCTGCGCCAGAACCGAGAGGCCGCCGGTGCCAGCCGCGAGCAACGCGCCTTTCTTGTCGAGCCCGACGGTCGGGCTGGCCAGCGTACCCTTGAGCTTGACGAAGGGTGTAACAAACATGTCCGCGCTCACCCCGACACCCTTGCGCGGCTTGGTGTTGAACTCGATGTTCAGCGCCTCGGTATTCAGGTCAATGTCGCCGTCCCCGACCACCTTGACTTTGTCACCCTGAGCATACAGGCCCGCGATGTTCGCCAGACCGTTATGGATATCGAGGGCCAGGATCGTGCAATCCGTGGTGGTGAACGACTCTTTCTTACTGAAGGGATTAAGCGCGCTGAACAGTTTCGCAAAAACATCACCCGACACCGTGGCGAGGAGATTATTCTCGATCTGTCCCGCACCTGCTGTCAGGAGAACGCGACCTTTGGTCGACGACGCCAGTGCACGCGGTGTGGCACCTTTGGATTCGAAGTCCAGCGTAACACCGATCGGTGGAATCAGGGACTTGTCTTTGATGTCGCCGGAAATCAGATTGAGACGCAGGTCTCTCATGTTGACGTTCACATCGAGTTTGGCCGACTCGCCGGCAGTGGCGAGCGCGATGTCACTGACGGATTTGCCGCCTTCGGGGCCGCGAAAGCGGTTCTCGAGCTGCAGATTCCCGTCTTTGAGATCCACCGCGGTGGAAACGTCGAGCAGGACGATCTTGTTGAGAGTGAACCGACCGATGTCGGCACCCAAATCGATATCGGTCTTTTTGAGTTCCTCGAATGGCAAGGGGTCTTCGACGAAGACGTATTTGCTCTCAGACTTGGCCTTTTTCGCCTCGGGTGCTGTCTTGTCCGCTTTCTTCTCCTCTTTTTCTGCCTCCTCCCCGCCGCCAGCGGCAAACGGCGTCAAGTCGAGACGCTGCGATTTAAACGTGCCGGTTATGGCGGTCTTGTCGGCCATCGCGACCTCGAGCGAACCAGCCAGATCACTCTCGCCGAAGGTCGTCTCGATCGGATCGAGCACCAGGTGTGCGGGCGCAAGGTTAGCGGTAAATGCCGCTTTGAACGGTATTTCAGGCAGATCCGTACTCAACGTCGCGAGACTCGGTCCGTTTGCCTTGACCGAGAATTCAGCCGCCTCGGTCTCCTTGCCCAGGCGGCCGTCGAGCTTGAGCTCGGCATCGTCCAGCCGCGCGGTTATCCCCTGCAGCTGAGTACCCTGCGCAGTCATAACGACGCGTCCGTCGACAGCCAGATCTCGTGCCGGAAGCCCCTGTATCTCGAGTGCCTCTCCCACCTTGTCGAGCGCGGGCACGGCCGCTTCGAAACTGATTGTACCGTCGTGCTGCCTCGCCGTTACGGCGGCAGCGATCTCCCCCGCTTTGGCATCAACGGCAACCTGGGTACCAGGCTCGACGCTGGTTACCACTGTCTCGACGTGCAAGGCGCCGGTCAACGGCAGGTCGACAGCAAAGTGTTCCAGGATCTGGGCCACCTCCTCGCTGCTCGCCACCGCCTTCAGATTGATACCGGCCGGCTTGGCCAGATCGCCGATGGTCCCATCGACATCAAGATCGACGTTACCGAGGCCGGTCTTCAGATCGATGCCGATATCGGTGCCGCTTGCCAGTGCCTGAACCGGCCCCAGCTTGCCCGCCAGTCTAAGCGGCAGCCCATCGACCTCACCCTTGCCACCCAGTACAGTGTCTTGCGCCTCATCGGTACTGATGTCGAGCGACGCCAGCGCCACCACAAAGGGTTCTGCCTCGGGCGCATTGTGGCGCAGTCGAATATTGCGGAGCTCCGCAAGCTCGACAATAACCGGCACACCGCCGCTGCCCTCGGCTTCGGTGTCGGGCTGCTCGGTCGGCTCCGGCTCGCTCGGACCCCCCATCGCCCAGTTCGCCTCACCCTGTTCATTCGTCTCCAGCAGCAGATCGACATCGCGCAACCGTAATTCCTTGACACGCACGGGTGGCAATATTAGCGACCACAGGCCAAGCCGGGCCGATAAGTGGCCGAGTTTTGCAAGCGTTGGCTCGGAACCCCACTCGGCGTTAGATAAGCTGACATCCTCCAGCTCAATCGCCGGCGCGGGCAGGATATCGATGTCAAAAGTGCCGCCGAGCTTCAGCTCCCGCCCCGTGGCATCGGCCATGGCCGATTCGATGCGGGGCTTCAACCAATTCAGATCCGCAAAACTCAGGTAAAGCACCGCCGCCACGACCACGATGGCGACGGTAGTGACGATCCACTTCACTACCCGCAAGATGGCCATCTACACTCCTCTTCTTCACAACATCGAGAAAGCCAGTCGGCGAAACGGTGAATGCGCTTCAACTGTGGCTCACAATGTCGCCTATGCAGAGCTTCCTCAGTAACGCTGCCTGAAATCGAGCGCATTTTTGCCAACGTGATAGTGGTTGACCGAGTACTGAACCGGGTCTCTTGTGTATCATATTTCGGCGCTGACACTGTCAAAAAAACGAAAAAATGACGATCCAGACAGCAACAGCCAGCCTTGCCAAATTATCCGCGCAACGAAATCATGCCATCCCGGTTAATGAGGGCGACGAACGGGGTTTATCTCTTCCGGCTCCCATGCCCCTTCATATTGGTCAGTCCAGAATGCCCACGACTGTACCGACTGATGCCCCGATTGCTGCACCCTTGCTTGTGTCGCCAGCAAGTGCACCAATACCCGCACCCACAGCAGCACCCTTGGTTGTGGCGCAGGCGGCTATCACCGTTGAACCGATTATGCCTATCAATAGCAATGCTATGAGTTTTTTCACTTTGTCACCTCGTGTCGGTTATGCACGTGATTACTGGCTGTAACCAAGTCTTGGTTTGACAATATCGATCCAGAGAACCGACAAGACCGGAACATCCAGACGGTCAGGGTTAGCCCGGTACCAGGCATCTACGCGCTGAACGGCTTCAGGTATCGTGGTGCCCTTCAGGCCGAGGTAGGCCTGTCGCATGAAAGTCCTGTCTTCACCGGGAATCTTTCTGGTGTCATAGGCATTGCCGACGGAAATCATGTTCGATATACCGACCAGATAGGCGTTACGTTCACTGTCTGTGGAATTCTTCCAGTCATTACCATCAGCCAGCCTAAATGCATTGAGGGTAAAGGGCATTGCAATGAGTATTGCACCAATCAATAAGGTACGCAGATATTGTGGGTTGTGCATAGTTGTTGTCCTCCGGGAGGTGATTGCCAAGATTATGAGAACCTATTTAAATTTCTGGCCAGTTGTTCCCTGGAAATTGCTTGCCGCTGTCGCCTCGAACACCTGGCCCAGACTCGTGGCGGTGGGATCGGCAAATGCTGTCGAAGGTGTGCGGGGATAGTCCTTGGGTACTGTCGCGCAACCCGTGAACAGCACACCGATCAGCAGGAACAGAAGGCATGCCCCGAGGAAACCGGCGCCCGGGAGGGCACTTGGCGAACGCCGGCAGCGCTGCCGATGTGGGCGAAGCGCGGTGAAAATCAACTCAAAGACACCGCGGTGAATCGCCATCGCCGTTTCGTCCCCTTGTCTCGGTGCAGAAACACGTGGCCAGATCGAGCGATTGCACCCCGAGAATCCGCGTACGTGGGCTCCCTCGGAGTTGAGAACCATGTGCAGCTCCCGCCGCCCTGCACCGAGGATGGCGGGTTGACCATCGATCTCGGTGAGCTTCCAGTAAGTATCTGTCAGGCTGACATTCGGGATTGGCGTCGATGTGCTACCGCCTAGCGGCCTTTCTCCGACACGTGAGACCAGAATCTGAGTCGGGGCGCCAGCTTCTCTGTCGAATGCGGGGATTTGCCGGGTATTGATGAACATTAATTGATCTTCTACCTCAATTCTCGCGCGCAGCACATATCGGCCTCTGTCGTGGAGTTTGCGGGAATCGTACGCAAGCGAAACAGCCGGATTTGCATTATTTTGGAAAAAGGAAGGTTATGATTAAACGCAAACCCCAATCCGGTGCCGTATCCGGGCCGGTCACATAATACCTTGCGCCGCCGCCTACGCTAACTAGTTGGCCGCCCAACTTGAGGACTTTTGTCGCCTGCACATTGACCGGCACGGTCCATTCGTCTTCGTTGGCTTCCCAGTTACGCGTCGACTCGGTATTCACCGTGTAGGTCCAGGCCTGTTTCGTCGTGTAACTCAGGAAGGGCTGAAGAAACGACGCATTAACATCGGAGCGGTCACCGTCACCCGCAAAGGACCAGAGATGATTCGCTAGCATGCCATAAGTCCAGGGGCCGGCTTGCTTGAGGACCACGGCGGTGGGGCCTATGCCCCATTTCTCGGTACCAAGCGCATCATCGGTTCCGGTGGGTAACAGGAAAACCGGTCCGATTCCCCAGATTGGGTCGGATGCAGCCGGCGACAGAAACAGACTTTGCACCGTATCCCCCAGACCAAACTGATCATCATTCGGGTCAACGTCTGTCGGCGTGATGTCGGGGGCGATCAAGTCCTTCTGATAGACGACTGGCACGATCGTTCGTGAAATGAGGTTCCAGTCCTTGTTCAAAGAGATCGGCACAACCGGTTGAACATTCAACGTATAGCGGAATGCATCATCGTTGAAACCGCCTCCGAAATCGAAATTGTTCTGTAAGGGCACACTGATCAGCGAAGCGACGGGGTTGGCCAGATCCTTGGCCAGATCTTCTGCGCTAGATTGGTCAGCCTGTGCCTGTACGGCCGTTGCTACCAGAGCGAAAGCGATACCTGCTGCCAATTTGAAAAGTCGTTTGATCAACTCTGGTCTCCCGCATCGAATTGGGCCACGGTAGGCCCTATGCCTTACGTCAATTGAAGAGTTCCGCTTTCAGCCCAAGAAGCTATAGGTTCGTTCGAAGACCCAGAACATCGCCACGGTCCCGACCACATAGGCCGTTGGCACCGAAAGCCGTTCGGACTGGCCCCAGGAAGTCCCCGGCCCGCTGACGGAGTGGCCGACCGGCCGGATCAGCCACAACAGCCCGAATACGCCAGCGATGAACAGCAACTGGCCCAGTTCCACACCGACATTGAAGAACGCCAGCGCCAGTGGGATGGCGTGTTCCGGCAGACCGATGTCCCGCAGCGCCGACGCAAAGCCGAGGCCGTGCAGCAGACCGAACACGAACGCCACCACCCAGGGCATACGCGCGGCCAGACCCCCGCGCCCCTGGCGGGTGTGCAGAATCTCGGCGGCCACGAAAACGATACTCAGCGCAATCACGGCCTCCACCGGCGCCGGGGGCACCCGGATCCAGCCCAGCGTCGCGGCGGCCAGGGTCAGACTGTGGGCCAGCGTAAAGGCGGTGACAGTACCGATCAGACGCGGCCAGTTACCGACCAGGAACAGCAGCGCCAGCACGAACAACAGGTGATCGATACCGAGCAGAATGTGTTCGACGCCAAGACCTAGGTACGTGCCTGCCACCTGCCAGCCACTTGCCGTGGGGGTAACGGTAAAGGTCGGCGTCGATGGCGTCAGGCGCACCGTCTGCGCGGTACCGTCGGCCCGGCTCACCCGAGCCAGCACGTCCGTGCGCGTCGCCGGCAGGCCGGCAATCTCGATCTCCCGCCCGCTCAGGCCGCCGCTGCACCGGGCACGCCAACGCTCGATATAGGCACCGTTGACGAAGCGCGTGCCCGGCTCACCGTTGCGACAAGTCTCCGGCAGCTGTACATCGAGGGCGAGCCGCCGGTCGCCTTTCGCCGGGACCTTCCATACCAGGTCCCAGGTCTCGGCGTCGATCTGACGCAACTCGAGGTAGCCCGGGCGGACCTCGTGCGCCAGGGCCGACCCGCACAGTCCGCTCAGCAGCAGGGCTGCGAGTAACAGCAGATGCGGCAGATCCCTCATGGCTGCATCGCCACCACGTCATCCCGGGCGGGCGTTTGGGGATTGGCAACTTCCACGGTGTAGCGTGCGCGCAGGGCCTGATAGAAGCGCTCGTTGGCCTCACGCTGCCGTTCGCCCAGCCATTCGCGTGCCACTGCCTTTCGCACCTCGCCAAGCGGCGGCTCCCGGGCCGGCAGGCGCTCGGCCACATAGACCAGGTGCTGGCCATACGGGGAGGCATAGGGGCCTGTCCACCTCTCCAGCGGCGCGGCCGAGAGCGCGTCCGCGAAACCCTTGCCGAATACACGCCCGATTTCCGGCTGGTCGGCCTGCTGCATGGCACCCGGCAGGAGGCTGGCATCGCCGAGCTGGTCCAGATCGACTTGCGACGGGAGATGCCCGGCCAGTCGCTGCAGCAGCGCTGTTGCCCCTTCCTGCTCATCTCCCTTCAGGTACACCTGGGTAAAACTGAGGCGCTCGGTCGTCCAAAACCGATCCCTGTTGGCGTCAAGATAGGCCTGCAGCTCCGCCTCGGTCGGTGGCTCGGGCTCGGTGAGATCGGTGTTGAGGAACTCCATCTTCTGACGCATGCGGCGGCGTATCACCAGGTCGTCCCGATCCAGCCCCAGCGCCAGTGCCTCCCGGTAGAGGATTTCCTCCTTGATACGGTCCTCGATCAGACCGGCCAGTTCCTTGCGGGTCGGGGGGCGCAACCAGGTGCGCCGGAAGGTCGCCACAATGCTCGCCACCTGCACCTCATCGACGACGATCCGGTTGGCATCGCTGATCTGCGGTTGGTCGTTGAAGGCGTACCAGGCGCCGAACAGCAATCCGCCCAGCACCAGAAAATGCACCAGCGGCTCACGGACAAGCCGCCGGGACCAGCTCCCGTCAGGAGTTGGCTATTGAATTTCTTTACTTTGAGCATGTCTTCGGTCTTCGCCTCGGTGCCGTTGAGGTTCGACTTGTCCCACGTGTCGAAGTCTGCGAACTCGTCGTTGGGCGAAAGCATCGGGTGGGTCTCACCATCACCCTTGATCTGGGTGACCTCGACGATCGGCTCGAGGCGCGCCCGCTGTTCGGCCAGTTCGCGGCCGTAGGGCGTCTTGCCGTCGAATCTGTTAACCGAGAACATCCGTCCGTTGCTCAAGTTGCCATTGTGCGGGATGGCGAGCACCTGGGCTCCTGTCCTCTTCTGGAACTCGTCGAGGTGCTGCCACAGATCCTCGGGATTCTGGCTATCGTATTGCGAGAACGGCACCGTCTGGTTGGCTACGCTGGCGTCTCCACGGAAGACGACGTTCCGGTGCAGGTTGTAGCCGCCGAAGGTCGTGTACTCGTAGCCGATCAAGGCCGTGAAACGTCCGGGCTCGTTGTATTTGTCGGCGAGGGCCGTGTACTTTTTCCAGGTCGATTTCACCACCTTATCGG
>Ga0316575_10000395_pt1 | contig 12435 bp, 8 predicted proteins | sample J5NA_FD_203072 | JGI IMG/M metagenome (GOLD analysis project Ga0316575, IMG submission 203072) | Rhizosphere microbial communities from salt marsh grasses in Alabama, United States - J5-7_050615r2r3 | ecosystem: Host-associated > Plants > Roots > Rhizosphere | place: USA: Alabama | collected...
TTACCGTCGCTTTCCATGCCGTAGTACGCAAGTGCCTTGTACAATTGCAGATACCCCCAGCGCCCGGCGGCGGAAGGCTCGATTTTTTCCACAAGTCCCGCAGCCGTGCGGCAATACCCTTTCTGGTAAAGGTACGCGATTTTCTCGAAGAGCAGATTATCCTTTACGGTATGCAGCAATACCGAAAGCTCGGCCGGTTCGCCGATACGGTCGATCATGAGATCGAATGCGACACGCCGGTATCCGGGGGCGGCGACGGTAATCGTATGCGAAGAGGCGGAAACCGACGGATCGGCCTTGATACGAAGCCGGTTCGTCTTTACAAAGACGCTATCCTTATGAAATTCCGCCGCGATATCGCTGTTTAGAAGGTTGATCGTGGTGAAACGGCTGTACCGGAGAAAGAACAGTATCACCAGGTTGTGCTGGATATCGACGAGGTTATACGTCGATATCTCGGCTGACGACGTGCACGGCTCGAAAACATCAAGCGAATCCCGGAAGGCGATGCGGAAAATGCTCCTGGAGGGAACAAGGTCCGGTGTGATGCCGCATTCGACGAAATATTTTCCGTTTTCTTCGGTCGTAGTGATACCGTGCAGCGAGACCACCCTGACCTCCTGCCTGTTGCCCGCCAGAACGGTGATGTACCATGACGGCACCATATCCCCAAGCAGATTTGAAGATGGCGACTCCGGAAGCTCGAAACGGACCGGGATGTTTTCGACATAGCCGATATCGGCAATCGACTGTGATCTCGGAACGAAACACGCGCCTGTCGCGACAATAAGCAACAGCGATGCAACAACGCATCTCCGACTGCGTGGCAACTGGTTTTTCATAGGTACCTTTCCTTCATGGTTGCATTTATCAACTCCGCGTTACCGTTCGCACCCGTACAAGGATGACTGAAACATTGTCCTCTCCCCCGGCCGCATTTGCGGCGTCGACCAGCGCGCGGCAGCAACGTTCAAGATCAGGCTCCGCACGTACCGTTTCGAGAAGGCACTTATTGTCAACCATATCCCAGAGTCCGTCGGTGCACAGCAGTATGATGTCGCCGTGGCACAGGGGCTGGCGCCGGTACTCGGGCCGTATGCCGAACGGAGAGCCCAGCGCCTGCGAGACCTGGTTTCGCAGAGGGCTTGTGCGGGCCTCTTCGGGACTCATCTTCCCCATGCGCACGAGGTCGCCGACGTTGGAATGATCATCGGTCAACTGCGTGATGCCCGATTGATTGATAATGTATACACGGGAATCCCCGACATGGCAAACGTGCAGGTAACGCCCGTGGATGAACGAAAGCGCAATCGTGGACCCCGAAATCAGGCCGGAATTTCTTCCGGCAGCAGCGTCGAGGGTCTTTCCGTGTGCATGCATCACCGCTTCGGGCAGAGCAGTGCGGCAGCGGTCGGGATACTCGCCGAGTTCATCGAGCAGCTCATTCGTGAAAAACTCTGCGACGGCATCAACCGTGACGGCACTGGCCTTGTCGCCGTCGGCATACCCTCCCATGCCGTCGGCAATCACGAAAAACCGTTTTCCGGAAAATACGCCGATCGCATCCTCGTTGATCGCCCGTATTTTTCCCCGGTCGCTCAATCCGGATGCTTCTATATCAAACACATGCCCCTGCATGAGATTCCTTTCAGCAGTTTCATTCACCCTCCTGCCGCCTTTCCTGCGCATTCTTCAAGTTCCCGTTTCATCTCTCCCGCCGTTGAATACCTTTCCTCCTGATCCTTACGGACCGCCCGGTCGACGACACTGGCGAGATCAGCGGGAACCGATGGATTGCGCACTGTTACGGGAATCGGTTCTTCGCTGCGGACAAGTTCGTCGGGCAGCAGCATTTTCCGCTGTTTCGTCAGATACAGTACCGTGTCCTGCGGCGAGGAGAGTCGCTGCCTGTTCATGATGTCGCGAAGGTGATGCGGCGTCGGAAACTCGTATGGGTATTCCCCGGTAATGAGATAGTATAACGTAACGCCCATTGCATACGTATCGGCAGGTTCGCGAACGGTAGCTGCATCCCTGAACTGCTCCGGCGGCATGTACAGGAGACTTCCAATGCGGGCACCAAGATGCGTAAGCTGCGATCCGCCGGTGTTGAGATAGTTCTTCGCAAGACCGAAGTCTGCGAGTTTCGGAACGATGTCACCATGGGTGTTTTCCTGCAATAATATGTTTTCCGGCTTAACGTCGCGATGTATGATGCCTTTTTCATGCATGTACATCAGCCCGTCAAGACATTGCAAAACCAGAGAAACCGCTTGCGCAACAGGCAGTTTCCCGTCGTTTTCGGTCATCAATGTTTCGAGATTTCCCCTTCGGGCGAATTCCATGGCAAGATAGGGTCCCTCTTCGGTCGAACCGCTGTCGATGAACCGCAGAATGCTGGGATGTATCAAATTCTGCAGGTATCTGACTTCCCGCTCGAAACGCCTGATTATCTCATGATTCGCATAAAGGTTGAGTACCTGTTTTATCGCAAGTATCCGCGCGGAATCGCGGTGATAGACCCGGTAGACCACCCCCATACCGCCCATACCGAGCGTATTGAGCACCTGATACGGCCCGATGTTCAGAGCCTCCTCTTCCGTCTCCCGTTCCGCGCATTCAGAACATAGATACGTGACTATCCCGTCAAGCTCGGCGGCCAGGCCGTCACGCAGAGCCCCGGTCGAGCAATCCGTTCCGCACCTGCAAAGGTAGTGAGGCTGCGGTTTTTCCGGCAGCACGGCAGCCGACGGCAATGACTGCGCTGCCGGCGTGTCACCCGATACTTCCCGGCGGCCGTTCCCGATGGTCACAGCCAGTTCGGTAAAGCCCACCTGAAGAATATCGCCGCTGTATACAGTTCCCTCCCGCATGTCGACGCCATTGACAAGTGGAGGATTCACGCTCCCCAGATCCCTGAGCATTACCTGCGGCGGTGCGACGTCGAGCGAACAGTGACGGCGCGAGACGTACGGATCATCGGGGGGGATGCATATATCAACGTGATGGTTCGGTCCGCCCCGGCCGATGAAAAGGGTCCGCGGCCCGATAAAGGTGTATACTCTGCCCCGGTCGGGGCCGGAACGTACTTCAAGGGTGACGGTGATGTTCAACCCGGACATATCCTTTTTTCCATCGTCCGGAACTTCGGGTGCTTTGCGCCCGGCTGTCTCCTCCCGCCGTTTCGTACCGGCATCGGAAGAACCGGCCGCCTCGCCGTATTCCCGTTCCCGGCCCGCGGCGGGCGGCGCAGCCGTTTTCTTGCCGTCGCCGGATGACGACGAAGGTCGCGGCGATTCATCAGGCACCTTTCCGTGAGCGATGACCGACGTATCGGCGGGCAACCGGTCACGGTTCCTTGCCGCCCATCTGGCAGCATTACTGTTCAGGGCACTGCCGATATCGTATCGTTGATAGGCGATCATCTCGCCGATTCTGACGATAAGAGCGCACAATGATCCGACGGACATCCAGTAATCGGTGATGAATATCATATCATCGGCCATGTTCGGATGAAAAACCGGTGTCAACATCCTGCACTGCGGGGCTTCGGCCGGATAATTCTTCGACAGCACCGCCTCCATCCGGTGTACCTGCCGGATGCAGACATCGTCACCCGCTTTTTCAAGTCCGTTGAGACGGTACTCGATTTCATACCGGTCGGGAGGAGTGCCCGATGTGCCGACAACCGCGATATACCGGTGAGAGGAAAACTCCTGCATCATCAATGCATGATCAGCCTGCAGCCGTTGTTCCCGTTTACTCATACGATGCCGTGATCCTTTTTGCTTGTCATATTCGTCCAGCCGCCGTTACGATAAAATTTTTAAAATAAGCATTTGAACCCGCAATTCCAAATTATCATCCCATCAATTGCGCGATGAGTAACGCAACCGCACCCTCAAAAAAGTCAAGGAAAAACGGCCGTTCCGTATACGTACCCGTTTTCCGCGCCTTTCTCGCGGCCTATGGCCGGCAGCAATTCCGCGACCGCGCCTCCCTGCCGGCGAGTTCCCATGCCATGGAGAGACCCGGCGAACAGTTCATACGATGCCCCTCCGTTCATCTGCCGTCTTTTCCCGGGCAGCGACATCCCGCGCCGCACCTACCGCTTCACGGAACATTTCGCCTTCACCGGAATCATGATCGTCTGTCCCGCATCGATCCGGTCGGCCGACGGCAGGAGGTCCTTGTTGACGGAATATATTTCCTTCCATGATCCGCCCTGCCCCAGAACGTTGCATGCGATTGTCCAGAGCGTCTCCCCTTTTCGCACGCGGTACGGGAAAACGACGTCAATGAAATTGCCGTCCCGCGTATCACCCGCTGCAGGCGCATCGACAACACGCACCTCTTTTTCCACAACCCCGGCTGATGCGGGTCGAGAGTCCGCGGCATTTCCGGGTCCCGGAGAAGATTTACCTGTGTCAACTACCGGCTGAGCTGAGGCCCCCGGACCGACGGCATGACGCCCGCCGTACATCATCCAAGACCCGGTAGCCGTCGCCAGTACAGTAACAACCACCGCCGAAACGGCGACGGTAATGCTACGCATGCGTACCCTGAAGCCGTTTTTGGCCGCCAGCCGCCGCAATTCGTCCCTCTTTGCCCTCACCTCCGCATTGGCGGGATCGTCGGCTTCAACACGCTGCAGCAGGGCGTTCGCTTCAACGAACAAGTGCATCTGCAGATACACGTCCGCCAGCTGCAGAACGAACTCCGTACACTGCGGCGCAAGCGCGACGGCGGCGCAGAGCGCTTCGACCGCACGCTCCCGGTCGCCGTCATGCAATGCACGCGTACCCAGCCGGGAGAACGACTCGGGAAGAAGATTGACGGCGATGAGCGCCGAAAGATCCCGTCCGCATTCGCTGCACTTCGTTCCGTCCTGCCGTGAAAATCCGCATGCCGGACACTGCACTCCGCCTGCCCGGAAGGTTCCGGAGAAGGCGGCTCTTTCATCGCTCCGTACTCCCCGGGTCGTCATTGTCTCATCGGTCATGTATGCCACCTGTTCAATCGTCAATTCCGCAGCATGCCTTCATCCGGACATTGAGGATGCGCCATGCCGCGGCTGCTATGCTCTGTTTCCCGCCAGTTCTTTCGGAACCGATACACCCTTGCCGTACCGGGAACCGTCGGCGCTTTCCGTCAGCACGTCACCGGTGAGCCGTTTGAGTTCACTCACCTCGGCATTGGAAACCGGGCCGTTTGAAATATGGGCCTGGTAAATTTTACGGTACAGCGTCCTGACCCTGTCGGCGATGACGATGTTGCCCCTGTTCGCGGCAATATTGCCCGCGGCAAGAGAATTGAAGAAGAAGAAAACGATGTCGGGAAGCGCATCGATCTTATCGATCAACTCCCTGGTCAATCCTTCGCCCGCCGACTGGTTATCCGCCTCCAGTTCCTTTTTTACCTCCTCGTTCTTTTTCCGCAGTCCATACGTTGTATCCGCGTCAAGAAGTTCACCGAAGTTTGCAAGAATGGCATCGGTGACCCATGCATTCCAATCCGCATTTTTTCGCCATTCGACGGTTTCGATATCCGTCTTCCTGGGAATTTCGATCGAGAGTTGCCTGACCTTTTTGTCAGCTTCATCGACCCGGTTGTTGTTGAGATCGTCGATTATTCCGTCAAACTCTTTTTCGAACATGTCAACCTGTTCGGCGTCTGCGGAAATGCGTATCCGGTTGATGTTTTTATGCAATTCGTCCACTTCCTTTTCCAGCCTGCCCCGTTTCTCACCCCTGTCCGGGTAGGCGATAACCGATCTGCCGGAACCGTCCTTCAGAGTCACCTTGACATTGTTGATGCAGCCCTGATCGTCGAGTTTGAAGGCAACGTCGAGGGGAGTATCCACGGGAACGCCGGGCGGAAGCTGCAGCCAGAGCGTCATCTGCACTTCGTTGCCGCTCGCTTTTTCGCGCATTCCCGCATACACGCGAATTTTCAGACGGCGTATGTTTGATTCCGGAGTGTAAAACGGTTTTATGACCGGCTCTTTCATTGGAAACGGAGTGTTTTTCGGAATGACCACGCTGAATTTATCGCCTACCGTTTCAATGCCGTAGTGTACGGGCGTGACCTGGAAAAAATCGTCGCCGACAACTTCGAGCGGCTGATGACAGGTCTGACAGGTATCCGATTCGAGCGAATTTATACCATTGCAACTGCGGCATTTGATGGTATCGGCCATCTTGTTGGCAAGAATGCCGGCACCCTGTGCCACACACCGCATGGGATCGATGTTCACCAGCACTTTGTGCTCCCCGAACAAGTCGATAAGCGACTGCCTGATAAGGGGAATGGTGGATGAACCACCCACGAGCAGCACACTGTCGATTTCGTCTTTTGTAGTTTTCGCATTTTCCAGCGCGGTCTTCACGATATCGATCGACCGTCTTACTTCGGACTCGATCAGCTGCTCGAATTCCCGGCGGCTGATATCGATCTCGATGTCGATCAGGTCACCTTCCCCGTCCTTCAGTTCTCCCGGAATGTATATGGTGGCCGACTGTGCGCTCGAAAGCATCTTCTTCGCCTTCTCAGCCGCCCGTTTCAACTCGACCATGAAGTTGACATCGGCACTCGCGTCGACATGATGCTCGCTGCGTATCTTCTGTAAGATATGAGTACAGATCCTGTTGTCGAAATCATCGCCGCCAAGCCACATGTCGCCTTCAATGTCCAACTGTACGTACGTCCCTCCGGCCGCCTGCAGCACCGAGACGTCGAATGTTCCCCCGCCGAGGTCGTACACCAGAAGCGTGCGTGAATCCTCAGGCGCAAGGTTGTCGAAACCGAAGGCGATTGCGGCGGCCGAAGGCTCGTCGAGAATATGCTTCACCTTGATCCCCGCCGCCCTGGCGGCTTTGCGGGTGGCGTCCTTCTGCTTATCGGTAAAGTAGGCGGGAACGGTGATGACTGCCGAAGCCACCGTATCGCCAAGCCGGGACTCGGTATCCCCCTTGAGTTTCCTGAGAATCATGGAGGAGATCTCTATCGGTGAATGCTCCCTGCCCCCCAGCGTTACCCGTACGTCGTCGTCGGTACCGTCAACCGGTTGCCTGATGTCATACATGACCGATTGTCTGGCTTTCTGGACGTTTTCGTCGCTGAAGGCACGTCCCATCAGGCGCTTGATCGAAAAAATCGTGTCCTTCGGCGACTGTTTCCAATAATCCGTGGCCAGACTGCCGACAAGCACCTGATCCTTTTTTTTGCTCACCACCGACGGAGTCAGATCCTCGTTTTCACGGTTCTGCACTACATTGGGAGCGGCATTCATTACGTTCACCCATGTTACCACCGAATTGGTCGTTCCCAGATCTATGCCGATTGATTTTCCCATAACCGTTGCTCCTTTATAAATAATAGTCCAGTCAGTCGTCCTCAGCCCGCGGTTATCACTTCCGCTTTCCGAAGCACCGCTTTATCGAATAAATATCCCCGTTTCCGCTCCTCGACGATCATCCCCGGTTCGACGCCGTCGAGTTCCCGCGTATCGATTATCGTATGAAAACCGGGAACCGCCTTGCCGTCGGGCGTTTCTATGACCGCGACCCCCAATGCCGTCAATTCCCGGTCGATTTTCCTGCGTATTCCCCTGAAATAATTGATCCATTTATGGGTCTGCGCGCCGAGCTGATCCTTTTTCATGTCGGATTCCCTGAAATATTTGTCCATCATGTCGGCTGTTTCAATAAGCAGAAGCAACAGCTGCCGATACTCCTTCGAGGCCTTTCTTTCCCGGTTTTCCGCATCCGAAACCGCCAGCGCATGTGCGGCGATCATATCCGATACCAGCCTTGAAACAAGCGGCAGGTCGACCCCCTCAACGGCGAATGCCGCACCGTCGTCCCGTTTATTTCCATCCCTGTTCTCTTCCTTCATCCTCTGCTCCATCCGGCTACGCCGCGTTTATACGTCAAAAACGATGAGCGATTCGTCAAACCGTTCGAGATCCTCGTCACCGAAACGGCACTCATCCCCGAAGGACGGTTGATATGCCCCGATCGGTGCGACCTCCTTGTCAAGATCGTCCCGGTCGAGATCGCTGTAGAATTCGTCGTCCCGAAGCACCGGAACCCTCACCTGGCCGTCGATGGCGGCGTTGATATCGGCCGGCTTCAGTCTGGCCGTGTCGATCTCACCCGCATCGTACAGCAGAATGTCAAGGATCATCCGCTTTTTATTGTCAAGCAATACGTTGCGCGCGTGCTGGGCGTCCCGTATGCGGCCCCGGTGCTCCTTCTGGAATTCGACGATTCGTTTCTTCACCTCCGCATGCGATGCCGCCGGATTCAGGTGCAGCATCTCGTAGGGGGTTTCGTCACTCATCGGATCCTTGATCATTCAGACCTCCGTTCCGTCACACTGACGCATCAGATAAACGACCGATATTTTTTGGCCAGGTATAAATGACGTACAAGCAACTGCAGGAGCTCGTCGTCAAGTTTCTTCACCAGCCCGTCAATGACATACTGATCAACCAGGTGCATTTCGCCGATAAGTTCATCGGGTTTGGTCAGCTGCATCCTGCAGAGGGGATTCACCACTTTCAGAGCCTCTTTGAGCATCCGTAACGCTTCGTCCAGTTCATACCGTTTCGAACGCAGGTTGTATTCGCTGACCGAATTCAGTATTCCCACGGCTTTACCGTTAAGTCGTCCCGCATAATTCCGCAGGATGGTCTCGTCCTGGCCGGTCATATATTCCATCGCCTTCCTGAAGTATCTGATCGCCCTGTCGTCATCTTTCTCCGTGGTCGCCTGATTGTTGTAACTTATCGATATTCCCTCTCTGGCACTCTCGAGCCCCGACACGAGACCGAGCGCCTTTTCGAACCATGTTCGGGCCTCGTCAAAATGTTCCTTCTGATTCTCGCTCCGGCCTTTATTGACATAATGTACTGCGAGCGTGCTTTTGATCTTTTCGCTTTTAACAATGGAAAGCGCCGTTTCAAGCATGGGTATCGCCTTTTCTTCGGGTACATTGCTACTGCCGTCGCATGCGTTTTCCACCGCTTTGCCGATTTCTTCGACGACTGCGGCGAACAGAACACCGAGATCGGGCGCATTCCCGGACTCATCGGCGGTTTTCGACGCATTCTCCATAGCCTGTTTCCACAAATGCAATGCCTCGGTGATCCCGTTCTCCCTGAGTTTCCCGATCGCTGCAGCCATGAGCATCCGGGCATGGACATACCTTCCGCACGCCGACTGCCGCTTCTCCTGCGGTAACCGGCGAAACAGATCGGCAGCGGCATCGTGAGCGTTCGCCTCACCGGCACACTCAAGAATCAGACCCAGCTCCATCGATTCCGTATACACCCGAAATTCGGCGAGATCATGATCATCAGGGTAGTGCGCCTGAAGAATCGCCGCAATGCGGGCGATCTCCCCGTCGAGCCGGCGATTCCTGTAATAGAAGCTCCCGGCGGGAATGTCGATTGACAGCATCCTGTTGCGCAGGGAAAAACAATCGGGAGCCCAGGGACACGATTTGCCGCATCGTTCCTCGGTACCGTAACATGGTACGGTTTCCGTGGCGGTCTGGAGACCCCGTACCAGTTCGTATTGCCGCATGCCGTTCGGAATCTTCCTGTTTATCATCCGTTCACATACCGATTTCGCATGCATCCAGAGCCGGCCGGTCTTCCGTTCAAGCGACAGGGCTGCGAGATATCGCTGGTATCTCGGTATGTTCGTCCGCCGGCCCGGCTCCTGTTTTTCCCGATCGATTATCGAAAGTATACGGTTGCGGAGCAGTTCGTTCTCCACCTGTGTCTTCACTGCCTCCACATCCGTATCGGAGACGGCCGTTTTCCAGTTTTGTTCCTCTTTACTTTTCCATGCATTCCAGAATTCGTTTGAATTGAGCAGAACCGTCCAGTAACCGATGAAGTTGTACCACAGCGCATCGCTGCCGTCGCCCGGAGGAACGGCGGCGGCATGCGTACCGTCCAATGAAGCAATCCACCAATAATACAGTACCGCCAGATTGTGCACCGATCGCGGATCGAATGCCCCTTTATCCAGCTGGCGTTCCCAGTATTCAACAGCCTCCCTGCGTTTTCCCGCCCTGATACTTGCGATGGGCAGCGCATTGCTCACGACCGTCAGCCGCTCACGATATTCGGGAACGTCATGTGCGACTGTCAACAGATCCGTCAGGAGGTCACCAACCTGGTCGATACGGTCGCGCATTACGGCAAGCTTGTCGAAACAGAGTTCGACGTAAAGTTTCCGCACCCCTTCGGGACAGGTGTCACAACCGACGAGTTCTTTCAAGACAGCACGCGCTTCTTCGGTTTTCCCCGTTTTAGCCAGTGCCACTGCGTGAAGGTAGCGTACCTGCGGAGTATTTCCGTAACCGGCCCCTCCGTTCCGGAAAAGCTTTTCCAGATCGGCATGACGCGCTTCCATGACAAGACATGCCGCCAGCTGTTCGACGCTGCGTTCATGATTTTTCATAGCGTCCGCTCCAGAAATGAGATGGCACCGGCATAATCGCCCGCCTTGACACATTCATTGGCGATGACGGCGGAGGCACTTTGTGCATACACGTCGCCGCCGCCGTTCGCAGCCAGTTCCCCCAGAAGATGCAGGCCGTCACTGCGCCTGCCTTTTCTCATCAGGGCTATTCCCGTATGGTATGTCCGTCGCGGATCGTCGGGCGACATCGCGGCAAACCCGTCCAGCGCATCGTCGTAGCACCCCTGTGAAAGGGCACACAGCGACATGAGATACGTCAGTGTACCGGTCGCCGGAGCCGCCTTTTTCGCTTCGGTAAATAGTTCCCGGGCCGTCCGGACATCCTTTCCGGCACACAATTTTTCGATGCCGGCATTCAGGTACATTTTCGCGAGGACGTCACGCGCAGCATCATTGTCATCAGATAAAGTCAGGCTGGCACGAAGGGCTTCCACCGCCATCTCCTTCCTCCCGTCCTCGTAACAGGCGATACCGAACGCATGGTACAGCGAGCATGCCATTTCACGCAGAACGGCGTCACCGGCGTGACGGGAGCGCAGAACGTTTACATAGGAAAGCGCGTCGGCCCAGGCACCGTTTTTCGCAGCCGACAACCCCGCCAGAAAGACGACGTGATCCGGTTCGCGCTCGGGGTCGATAGTCGCCTGCGCAAAACAGGCTGATGCTTTCCCCCATTCCCGTTCTTTGACATAGCCGACCCCCATACGGACGATCGCCTTTCGTTCTTCCTCTTTCTTAGCGCTTTTCAACAGGGAATAGAACATTCTCGCCCCGCCGTGGTCCCCGGCTCTTTCACGGAGAAATGCCAGGCCCAGAAGCGCTGTCGGATCAAGCGGCGTCATGGTGTTCAGCAGGGTGAAAAAGGCGAAGGCATCGTCGTTTCTGCCTGATGAAAAGTAAAGCATGCCGAGCGCCCCGACGGCGGCCGCGTTTCGCGCATCACGTTTGTATGCGGCAAGAAGATCTCTTTCGGCTTCACCCGTTTTCCGTTGCCGTAACAACATTTTGCCCCGCTCGGCAAGCGCCCTCGCACAGAACTCCCGATCATCGGCATCGATAATCGCCGTCATGCAGTTGATTCCTTCGGAATAATTTCCGCCTGCGGCAAACGCGCTCCCCATGTAATACCTGACCCTTGACGAGGGAGGAAGCTTCCCGTAGCAGTCGATTGCCTCCTGATATTTGCCGGTTCTGGCAAAGGATCTTCCAATATAAAATCCGGTGTTTTCGTCAACGGCGACAGTGCTGATCCTGTTTCCGAAGAGCGTATGGTACAACAGCAACTCGTCATATTTTCCCTGCTCATAGAGTGCACGAAACAGATCCGGAACAATATCGATGGCGGCCGCATCCTTTTCCAGAACCGCCTTGAGCTGCCTTTCCGCCCCGGCATGGTTACCGGTTTGAAGATAGACCGAGGCAAGAAGCTTTCTCGCGGGGCGGCCGGCGGCATCTGCCGCAATGATTTCCTGAAGCAACATTTCCGCCTTGCCGAATATCTTCAAATGATACCATGCGAACGCCAGCAGATAGTTCACCTCTCCTTTCCCACCGAGTCGTATCGCCTCCCGGAAGGCGTCCGCAGCGTTTTTGTACTGACCGCCTGCAGCATACGCTTTGCCGAGCAACACGAAATAGTCGGGAATGCGTTTGTTGAAGCGAATCGCGCTGAGCAGATGACCTATCACGACTGCAAGTGCGGAATCGTCAACCGTCAGGTCTGTTGCGTCCGGCGAAATCGTCGCGAATTTCAGCCGGGCAAGTTCAAATGCAGCAGTCGACTTTTTCAGGTCGTATGCACCGGTTTGCGGGGCATCGTCAAGAAACCTCTGAAGAAGCTGGATGCTCCGGCGGTAATCGTCCCTCTCTTCACTGTCGGAAATTCGGACGAGACAAAGTCCTGTCCAGTAGATGGAATCGATATCTGCAGGGCTGC
>Ga0316575_10000397_pt1 | contig 12414 bp, 12 predicted proteins | sample J5NA_FD_203072 | JGI IMG/M metagenome (GOLD analysis project Ga0316575, IMG submission 203072) | Rhizosphere microbial communities from salt marsh grasses in Alabama, United States - J5-7_050615r2r3 | ecosystem: Host-associated > Plants > Roots > Rhizosphere | place: USA: Alabama | collected...
CCGCCGCTTAAGGTCGTTGTTCCCACATCAAACGGTGACTGGTTTACCTGATTGGCATTGTACATGTCACAGGTTGAGCCTATATTCTGTCCATCGATGCTGAACTGGGCAATTCCTCGATTATAAAAACCCTTAAAATAAATCCTGATGGAATAGGTACCTGCCGTAACATTTGGAATAGTGAACTGCATCCAGTCATTAACATTCGGCGTTCCGCTCAGATAAACGAAGGCATTATTACTTGCTCCGCTCTGATTTGTCGCAACGACAGCACCTGTTGCAGACGCTGTCCGGGTAAGATTTTCCGCTTCTAAATTCTGTGAAAATGCCGATTGTATTGACACAAACAGCAGAACAAAAAGTGAACAACCGACATACCGGAATTTTTTCACTACATCCATGGCATGACCTTTCGTTGATGGAGAATATGGTGAATAATCGTAATTTCGAATATCTTGAACCGCATCGTCGAAATGCGTCAGGATTGTACCAGCGCAATTTATGATCTATTTAGAAAAGTCGGTGATAAACCGCACCTGCGCTTTGGACGGATAGACCTCTACCGTAAAGCAGTAACAGTATTTACCGACGTAACAGTCTCGGATTGTCTCCAGCAAGCTATATATAATAAAATACTTTTCAACCAGTGAACATCCGATAAACGGATACCGTAAAATAAATCCGACACTATGGAGGAGCAAGTTTTTTTTCTGTTATCATGAACATCCGTCAGGAATGCTGTTCCGGTTGACGCACTTCAACCAGGACGGCCATCTTGACCAAAGACACACTTCGCACGGGCATAGTTCTTATCAACGAAGAAACCTCCAAAAACATCGGGTTTTTCAGCCGGACAACCCGATTACCTGTACAACGCACTGCACAACGCGATACAATACACATGATAAACAGACACCGTCGGCACGTCATGGAAGCCGACAGCATTGCACCTGCAAAGCTTCAGGCAAAGAGACGACGCGGACCATTACAATTCAGGGAATATACGGCAGAACTGACGAAAGGACGATACTGTCGGAGACGATCCGTAACGATGGAAATCTTTAAGACTCAGGCAAAAAGATCGACGGCGGGAACATGTTTTTCGGCATTTTTTTCACCTGCAGCACTTCGCTGTTTACCATAACCGGCAGAGGAAATCGACGGCCTTTCACTTTGTGTTTCCGACGCTCTGCCGTCATCACCGCCCATGGAATGTTCTGCAGTCATCTGCCTTCTGGCCTGAGCCTCCTGTGCAGCCGCCGCAGATGCGACTGAACGGTCCTGCCCCGAGGGATTGGCTGGTGCCAAAGCAGCTGAACGGACCTGCTGCATTTTCCTTATGGTAGCTTCAGGATTGTCTCTCACAGGTGACAGATCAATTCCAACTTCGCCACCTATGGCATACCGTCGCCCGTCCGGGCCGGACTGGTAGGTAAAGGATGCACCTCCACGAACAATGCCCCCGCCTGCGCCCATATGTGCGGCTTCATGCGCCCGTACTTCCTGGTCCCGCTTTTTAAGTTCAGAAACCACCCGTTTTTCATCAGAAGTAAGTTCCTGTTGCCCGGCCGATGTCTTTTTTTTTCCGGTTTCAGCGGCTGGCGGACCGGTCTGCCTGGACACCCCGGATTGATCCTCCCCCTTATCCGTCGCAAATGACGTATTTTGGGAGTACCATGAAGAAGCGGCAACTGATCCAGATTCAATTCTCATTATATACTGCCTCCAATAGGTTTATCGGCCAACCTGATGTACCGCTTGAGTTTTTTTTACCAGTCGTGTAGTTTTTGTTTATCCTGTCATTGCTGTGTTGAAGCGATTATGGGACAATATCATAATCGCTTTGTATTCAAGTGGTTATACTGTCTGCACTACTTTCAGCTACGGAATCACCCCATGAATCCAGTGTCATTTCTATTTCAGCTGTTACCGCTTCTGGTATTCATTGTTGTTGATGCGGTTTCCAATAACCCCTTACTTTCCATCATTCTTTCAATCGTTACCGCTGCGGTTCAATTATCCTTTTTCTATCTCCGGTTCCGAAAGATCGACTGGTTCATAATTGTTGATGCCGGATTGATCATCGGACTGGGGGCACTGTCTCTTTATCTGAAAAATGAGATTTTCTTCAAAATGAAGCCTGCAATCATCGATGCCGTTGCACTGGTTTTTTTCATCGTATTCCTCGTATCTCCCGATCAATTTCTAATCGGCTATTTCGGCAGGATGATGCCGGGACAGACCAGACGATTCAATCCGCAGATGGTTTCGATAATGAAAAAAATTCTCTTTTGGATGTGCATCTATATCGTGCTGCATGGCATCGCCGTTGTGTATGCCGCACTCTATTCATCCCGCACTGTCTGGGCGTTCATTTCCGGACCCGGTTTTTACCTTTTTCTCATACCTGTTGCAGTTCTTTTTATTATCGGTAAGATCCGATCTCGCCGGAGTACAACAACAATCCGTCCCGCCATCTTCCGCCGTAAACGGTGAAATGTATAAAATCAACTGTATCCTGAATTCCATTATCGTACAATATGCGATACACATCGCATACATCACCAAACAGGAACGATTATGACCCTACCTGATGACCGCACCGCCTTTCGCGCAATCATTGATGAATCCATTCAACTTGAATTGAATATAAGTGAACTCTATTTCCTTTTTTTTGAGTTTTTTCCCGAACACGCGGAATTCTGGTGGAAACTTGTCGAAGAAGAGAAAAACCATGCCGCACTTATACGAAGCGGCCTGGAGTACTTCGAACCGATGCACCGGTTCCCCGACCGCATGATTGACAAAAACATCGACGAGATCATCTCCGTCAACACGGAGCTGCATAACATTATCGCCGCCTGCCGGGAGCATCATCCCGACCAGAGACAGGCGTTCAACACAGCCTATACGCTTGAGCAGTCAGCCGGCGAACTCCATTTTCAAAGATTCATTGACAGCGCCGACACTTCGGACCCGATTGAAAAGATCTTCATTCGTCTCAACCGGGATGATCACCGGCATGCGGAACGAATCGAATCCATCATGCGGCAGCTCGGCATTCCAATAGACAAAAGTTTATCACTCATCTGAACATATCGGACCACACCACGATCATGAGGAGATCCGCATGAACCCAGTCCTTTCCGTCGAACAAATGAGAGCCGTCGACAACGGTGCGATCGGCGACGACACCATCGTCGGGTATTTCTATATGCAGAAAGCGGGGATGGGCCTTCTGCGTCACATCCGCTCGATGTTTCCCGACAGCTCCCGTGCCGGAGAAATTGCAGTGGTTTGCGGCAAGGGAAACAACGGTGGCGATGGATTCGTCGTCGCGAGGCTCCTGCTGCAGGAGGGGTATACCGTCATGTGTTTTACGATGGCTTCTCCGGAATCCCTGACGGGTGAATGCCGCATCGCCTGCAGAGAGTTTATCTCACGCAAAGGAACGCTGCTCACGATCGACGATATCGCCGACTTTCCGCATCCGTCGCGATTTTCTCTTGTCGTCGATGCACTTCTCGGTACCGGCATACATGGCGATCCGCGCGGTTTATACGCGGCCATCATCGACATCATCAATACAAGCGGCGTAGCGGTTCTTTCGGCTGATACTCCCTCGGGACTTGACAACAACACCGGAGCACCTGCAAAATCCTGCATACGGGCAACGGCAACCGTTGCCATGGGTTTTGCCAAACCCGGCCTTTATTTTCATCCCGGCCGCAGCATGGTCGGCACCCTGCATATCGAAGATCTGGGATACCCCGAAGAGATTGTCCTGAAAACAGGGCCGCACCTCTTCACCCCGACCGTATCCTACCTGTTCAAGCTGCTGCCGCCGCGCAAACAGTCAGGTACGAAACATGATCATGGAAGGCTCCTCATAGCCGGCGGTTCCCCCGGAATGACCGGTTCGATCTCCATGACGGCCCGAGCCGCACTGCGTAGTGGCTGCGGCATGGTACACTGCGCCTTTCCGGAGTCTCTTATGACAATTTTATCGGTCAAACTGACCGAACCGGTCCTTCACCCGCTGCCCCAGACGTCCCTGCAGACGGCGAGCAATGAAGCGGCAGAAGAAATCATCCGGCTCACGACACCACTGCAGGCGCTCTGCCTTGGCCCGGGCATCTCAACAGCCGAGGAAACTTCGGTAATGGTGCGGAACGTAATCCGTTCCTGTACCGTTCCGACCGTTCTTGACGCCGACGGCATAAACGCCTATCGCGGTATGCCATCGACTCTTGCCAACCATGCCAGCAGCCTGTGCATAACACCTCATCGCGGTGAGTGGGAAAGGCTCTTCGGCCCGCTGCCGGTGGCACCGATCGACGTCATTGAAACCGTCAGATCGAAAGCGGTTGAATACAACATTACCGTACTCCTTAAAGGCAACCCGACCATCGTTGCCGGCAGCAACGGCAACGTACTGCTGTTGCCGTACGGCAACTCTTCACTTGCAAAGGCCGGCAGCGGCGACATCCTCAGCGGTATTATCACGGCGCTTGCCGCACAGGGTGCGGCGCTCTTTGATGCCGCAGTGGTCGGGGCCTATCTTCACGGCACGGCGGGCGAGATCGCCTCTGCAAAGCTTAACGAATACTCGGTCACTGCAGATGACCTCATCAATGCCATTGCGCCGGCGATTTCGGGACTTGTTGACATGTAATATTTAATTCCATGAACCGAAGCTGAAGCGACTCGGTTCCGCACAGAGCTGCATTCGCAGTGTAAAGCACCACACAGAACCGTCAGCAGGGTTGACGGAGAAAAAGCGCGGTTCCGACAAGGGTCATATCGGGCAAAGAAAGAAAACGATGTTTACAGAGCGGCGCAACGCGGGACCAGTCCCCGCCGGTTGCGCAAAGTACCATTTCATTCGACGTCTGTTTACCGGCATAGGTATCGACGATTTTTTCAATCGCACCGGCAATACCGTAAAGCACCCCGGATTCAATGCATTGAGCGGTGGTCGTTCCCGGCAGATGCACTGCCCCGTTGCGGACGCATGCCACGTCAGGCAGTGCATCGGTAAATGAATACAGCGATCGGCACTGCATGGCCGCACCGGGAAGTATCGCCCCCCCGAAAAACGCACCGTTTTCGACAAGATCAACCACCAGTGCGCTTCCCGCACTCACCACCACAACCCGTTTTCCCGGAAAACGATGATGCACATAGAGAGTATTTGCACAGCGGTCACTGCCAAGGACAGCCCGGTCGGCATAGTGAATATCAATAGAGGAAATACCATCAACCGTAAAACGCGAGACGTCGAAACCTCCGGCGCCGAGTTTTCGTATTGCCGCATCAACGGCACGTTCCACAACCCCTCCCACCACTGCACGGGTATACGTCGCACCGTTACAGACACTCCGGATGAGACGGTCAAACCCGCTTTCCATATCACTCAGTGAGCAGGCATCCTGCCGTTGACATTCCATATTTGCAACAGCCACGATTCCTGCATGGACGCGGGAATTACCGATATCAACGGCAAGAACGGTTTCAGGATGCATGATCGGCTCCTGCCACCGGCATTTCGGGCAGAAATACCGGCGATCCGGTTGACACGGGAATGAGGGCACCGTTAACCGAAAGTTGCAGCATGCCGTTTTCGGCAACCGATTCGTACACCCCTTCAATGCCGTTGATACTGATTCTGCGCCCCCGCCCGAACAACCGGGAACAATATGCTTCATGCACCTTTGCGACATCCGCGGTACTGATGACGTCAAACTGTTTGAGAATGGTCCGCAGAACCGCAGTCAGCGCACAGGTACGGCCGGTTTCAATAAGTACCGACGTTGCAATGCCGGCAAGTTCCGGAGGAAAATCGGCTGCTGCAATATTGACATTGAGCCCGAAACCGATGACAATGACATTGCTGAATCCGGGGTGACTTTCAAGAAGAATCCCGCATATTTTTTGTTTACCCCAGTAAATATCGTTGGGCCATTTTATGGTGATGGGAAGATCCTTGCCGCACTGGGAGAGCGTCATGAGAATTGCCAGCGAGACGGCACGATTATAGGTGAAGTGATTTGCGATATCGGCAACAGGAACCACCAGACTCGCCCAGAGTCCGCCCGCGGCGTCACTGAAGTATCCGCCCCCGCGACGTCCGCGCCCGGCAGTCTGCCGATCAGCCTGAATACAGTACATACCCGTTTTAGGCACATGCGTAAGCGCCCGTGCGAAGTCGTTTGTGGAAGCGACAGACGGAAAGGTATAAAACCGTTCCACGAAGGTAAGACCGGAAAGTGCGTGTGGTATCATCGCATATGATTATTGTATGACCAGATGAATGTCAAGTGACGGTGCACTGTGGGTAAGGGCCCCGACCGAGATATAATCGACCCCGGTCTGCGCAACGTCCGCAATTGTATCTATTGTCACATTGCCGCTGGCTTCGAGTTCACAACGGCTGCCGGCGGCATTGCGTCGTTCGACACAGGTCCGCATATCGTCAATCGACATATTGTCAAGCATGATCCGGTCGGGTCCGAGGGCAAACGCATCGGAGAACTCCGTTACCGACTGGACTTCAATTTCAACGGCACATGGCATATCTGCCGCATCGCGCCAGGCGAATGCGCGATGCAGCGCATTGGCGACTCCGCCCGACCGCTTTACATGCGTATCCTTTATAAGCATCATGTCAAACAGTCCGTACCGGTGATTACGCCCCCCGCCGTCCCGCACCGCAGCCTTTTCGAAAAACCGCAACCCCGGCGTTGTTTTGCGCGTGTCAAGAAGTCGGCACTGCGTATGGGCGATTGCCGCGGCATAGCGTGCGGTCATTGTCGCGATTCCACTGAGCCGCTGCAGAAAGTTAAGGCAGCTGCGCTCACCGGCAAGAATGCCGCGCACCGGCCCCGAAAGCCGGGCAAGTACCGTTCCGCAATCGATGCGGTCGCCGTCTGCAGCCTCGACTTCCACCGTAACGGCAGGATCGCACCGTCTGAATACCGGCGCAATGAGACTGCATCCGGAAAGTACTCCCTGAGCCTTGCTGCGTATAACGGCCGAAGCGACATCACCCGTTGCGAAAAGCGCAATCGATGTAATGTCGCCGACCGTTGAAAGATCTTCTTCCAATGCCGACTGTACGGCTTTTTCAATTACGGACATGCTGTCACTGCTCATTTGAATCCCCAGCGAACTCCTGCTGTCGCTATGAAAATGAAATCCTGCGCATCGATGCGATCGTTGCGTTGTTTTCCGGAATCAAAATAAAAAAAGTCGACTCCCGTTTCAAACGATAAATTGAAAAAAAACGGAATGGTGACAGCGGTCAGATTACCGTTGAACGTCCAGGAGGAGAACGGCAGGCTTCTTTCAGGAAAAAGCGCACCATGTGACTGCTGTAATAAAAACTGAACAATTTTTACATATTTGAAAAGCGAATCATTAATTGCAACCCTGAAACGGAAACTGTAATCAAACGGTATGTTGACCTGAACCGTAGAATCTGTAAGAAAGTGATTCATTATCAGCCTGTTATAAAAATCCTGTTTCCAGGAGATGTCCGCATCCACTCCCCGAAAGGGATTCACCCGATAGAAGAGTGAAAAACCAAGCGTTTCCCTTTGTTTGGCAAGACGATTATTCGGGGTCAGAACCGAATCGATGAAGTCATTATGCAGGTCACTCTTGACTGTATAGCGCCGGTCAAAATACAGCGGCCCGAACTGACCCGAGAGAAGCCTGCCGGTCTCCATGATCACGCCCCCCCCGAAACTTGTGTTCCGGAGGTCACATCGAAAACCGGGCATCCGTGCAACAAAACCGTCATGGGAAGGTGTGAGTTTTCGGGCGAATTCGGCTGAAACTTTGAGCATCAGATCGTACCGATCAACGATATCCGCGGAAAAATCGAACAAAAGGGTATGTACCGACGAAATATCCGATCCGACATCCGGAAACAACGATTCCGAGTTGGGAAGCGCGACAAGGCGCCGGTCGTCCGCGCCGATCATGGGGGCATACTGATTGACGTCTCCGACATACCCCAGTCCGAAGTGATACATTGACGGTTCATACGACACGTACGCCCCGTTGACTAACGGTGCCGCGCAGTCGGCGGTAAACGCCTTCAGCAGCAGTTCATCCGAGATACGAACCCGCACGACAGCTCCAAGTGAATGAAACGAATTCGTATATGCAACATTCGAAAAGCGGTCGACTATCAGGCCGTACCCGAGTGTCATATTGTCGATCTGCCCGAGAAAAACCGACAGACGGTCCTCATCAGTCCCGTACGCGACATGGCGGATTTTATCAAGCAGCCCCGCCGGTGTCGCGAAACCGCCCGAAAATGCGCTGTCCGCCGTCTGAACAAATGTCAACCTGATTCCCGCGTCAAACTTACCGAATGTATAGAGTACCGAAGGAGTCAGCCGCTCGGATACTCCCTGAGCGGAAAAACCGACATCGTTCGCGAAATCGAGGCACCCTCTTCCTTCAACCACCGTAGCCGGCGGAACAATCGGACGGTACATCCGGGAGTACAACTCCCGTTCGGCCATTATACTACCATAGATGCGGCTGAGACTGAAAAGGGATCTGACCATACCTTCATCGACATACCCCCGTGAGCGTGTCGAAAATTCGGAAAACCCTGTGCTTCGCCCCCTTCCGCGCTCATCGGTCGGCACAATGCCCGATGCGTCAAGTTCCGTGGCAATGTACTCATCACCGAAGAAATGCTTGAGCACCGCGACATGCCGATGTGTAATGTAAAGCGGTGCCGTCGGCTCCTTTCCCGGCTGAATCATGGTGGTAAGCCCCGATCGCAGTTCGATGCCTTTCTGCTGGGCAATATTGCGTACATAAACAACACCGCCCAGCACCTGAAATCCGGTTTCTCCCGTCTTCCCCTCCGCAACAGTTGTTACCGATCCGCTGTCCAGAACGCCAACTGCATTAGCTGTATATATGTTGATGCGGCAATCGGAAATCGCCTTTGAAAAGAGACCGCCGCTGAAAAGAGTGGCACTGATCTCGGTGACAACCTTCCCCCCTTTTTCATTCGCGACAATATTGAGAAGCGCCTTTGAATTCGATCCGAGGATAATGACATTATTTCTGCCGAACTGCAATATGAGCTTTGTCTGAAAGTAGGTTTCAACCAGATCATTATCCGAGAGTTTACTCCCCGGCTCAAGCTGCTTCCATGAACGGTCGTTCGAACGCTGTACCCGTGCCGAACCGTCAAGACCGATCACATTAAACTGTACCGACTGTGCGTAGAGCTCTCCGATAACTATTGATACCACAAAGAACAAAACAGCACAATGAATTTTCATGGTACGCTCCGACCCGGTATGCCGGGCATGTTCCACCCGCCTGCAGCAAGATACCCATGAAGAGCGTAACTGATTGTCATTGATGTTGTTTTATACCTCTGAATCAGCAGCATATAGAGGATAATACTCTCTTTTGCATGAAGAGTAAAGGGAAAGAAGGGAATATACCGTACTGCACAATAACCAGGGCAACGTCTTACTGCGGAGAGAATACCGAAAACTCAAACAGCAAGGGCTTTTTCAGAGAGGTGTATCTTCACTGAAAAAGCCCCGAAACTTCAGATTTCAACCTTGTTGCGTTATTGTCCCTGTTCAGCCTTTGCCTGTGCCGCTTTAGCCCTGGCGAGTGCATCTTTTGAAAAAATAACTGCTGCAAGCGGTATTTCTTCAGAGCCCTCCTTGAGGATTTCTTCTCCGAAATAATTAGTCAATTTGAATTCGCGCATGAGAAATTTTTTGGCAACTTTCTTGTCACTCTCAACATTGATCACGAACTCCCCGTCTTCACCGGAAACGAGATGGACTTTACGGCCGTAATCATAAATATATTCGATGCTGTCTATGCTTATTTTGCGCTCTCCATCACTCCCCCTAATCTCCATAGTTGGAAGCGATTCAACCTTTCCGGTAACTCCGTAACCATTTCCTTCAATGTATCCGCTCGAAAGAAGCTGAAGATTTACACTCGCCTGAATCTGCTTTTCCGCTTCACCAGGATTCTTCCGCATCATGGTACAGTCGAAATTACCCAGAAAAATGGTCCAGAACCGTGCCTGCCCCGTAGCTCCAGATGCAGATATGTAACTCACCTTCTTTTCAAGGATGCTTCGGGCGAATGGTACGCTCACCATTACCGCCATAAATACGGCTGCAAGAACAACAGTCCTACGACGAATCATATCAACCTCCACTTGATCTGAAATTTGTATGGTACCGTACTGGTCCGCGGTACAACGATGCCTCCACCGGGAAGATGCCTTTTCTCCGGCACTCGATGCCGGAATGAAAAGCCATGATAAATATAAGCATTTTACAGGCAGCGTGCCAGCCTAATTACTTGGGGGCAAACACAGGAAATCACCATGATTTCGCGGTCGTGCATTTCACCTGGCATTATGACCTCCGGGTCCTGCCGCAGCAGTGTATGGAGTGACTGTACGGAGATCGCATACCGTACCCGCGTCCGGTTGATACCGGAAACATCTTCAGGTCTTTAGGGACGGTGGTCTTTTAATAACTTTACTCATTACCATGCATATTCGTTCAGGTACTTCGCCCCGTCACGTACCATGTTCAATGCTGCGCCATCCGCACAGAGGCCCGCCCGAACAGGATTCAGATGTACATACCGTACCAGTTCCTCGATATATAACTGGTCCTGTCTCACAATCGACTTGTAACGATCCTGAAACAGATACCCCCGCATTGCACGTTTCTTCCGGAAATATTGCGCATAGGGACCGTTGAGTTGACGCAATCAACGTCACGAGGAATGTTATTTTATCGATTGTTGCAACAAGCAGTGCAGATTCGTGCTATAACATATAGGAAACTGGCGAATGAAACTTGAAATTACTGGGGGATTTAAATGGATACCCCACATCTCTAATTCAAACAGAAACTTTGCAGGTTGCATTGTCCCTGGTAAGAATCTGCAATAAAGAAGCACCGGAGATTAATTCCCCGATGCTTCATATTCACATCTGTTAAAATCAGTTTACAGAACACGCCTTAATATCATCGATATAGAATTCGGCAGCTTCACCATTCTGACCGTTCATTTCAACGAGAATTGTCGTTTCATCCCCAACGGTTATATCCGTCATGTCAAAATAAATCTGGAACGGTTTCCATTTGTCGGTCGCGGCAAGTTCAGTATGGCCGATAGTTGTTCCAACCTGTATGTCCGCATTCAGTGCAACCGTTGATTTATAATAACCATGGTATACGCACATTTCATTGGAGTATTGCGTCTTTGACTGAGACAGCCCGGAGAGATATGTTTCAACATCGGTACGGGTAACATCCGCAGCGTTCTTCCGTTTATTTGCCAAGTATTTGAAGAACGACTGCAGTTGCCACAGTTTCCGGTTCCAGGTACCCGCTGCGATACGCGGCCGGACGTGCCGCATGAAGTCGAACAGTTCAGGTTCCATTCAACAACTCCTTTCCCGTGGATGGTATCTCCTGTGCGCCTGTTTCAGAAACGATATGTCCACTCTCGTGTAAATCTGCGTGGATGATAAATCACTGTGGCCGAGAAGCTCCTGCACATACCGGATATCCGCACCGCCTTTGAGCAGGTGCGTTGCACAGGCGTGCCGGATTGTGTGAGGCGACATTTGTATGTCAAGTCCCGCTTTCTTCACATACTTCCGGAGAAGATCCCCGAGGTTGGCCGTGTTTATCTGTCGTCCGTTCTTGGTAAGAAAGATGATCGGCAGCGGATCGCGTGGGTTGACCAGTTTCGGCCGGGAGACTTCGAGATACTCAAGCAGATACGGCATAACCCAGTCACCCACCGGAACGATACGATCCTTTGAACCTTTACCGGTTACAAAAAGTGTCCGTTCGGTACGGTCGCGGATAGTGAGCGTATCCATTGGCTCGACCGCGTCGAGTATTGCGGCCATGTTTTTCTCACTTGGAACATTCCGGGGGAGGCTTCGCCTCTTTTTGGGTGCCGTGATCAGTGATCCATAATCGTGATCGATCAGCCCCTCGGAGTGCATGACGCTGTAAAACTTTTTCACTGCTTCGAGCCGTTTGACAACCGATCCGGTAGCAAGATGACGACCACCCCGGAACGTCGAGTACTGCAGATACAGACAGAACATCCGCACTGCAGAGAGCAGACCGTTTGCAGTGAGTGCATTGGTAAACGTTTTTTCACCCGCTTCATAATCGCTACAGACGGTTGCCGCATACGATGCGATAGCTCTGCCGGAAAGGCCGGTTTCACCGGCATTTCCGATATTTTCCAGAAAGGGGCGCAGATCAATGCAGAACCTCAGGACAGTCCCCGGCTCGGCACCTCTTTTCACAAGGCTTTCCATGAACAGGACAACCAGCCTGCCGAAGCCCGTACCGTTTCTGT
>Ga0316575_10000400_pt1 | contig 12370 bp, 11 predicted proteins | sample J5NA_FD_203072 | JGI IMG/M metagenome (GOLD analysis project Ga0316575, IMG submission 203072) | Rhizosphere microbial communities from salt marsh grasses in Alabama, United States - J5-7_050615r2r3 | ecosystem: Host-associated > Plants > Roots > Rhizosphere | place: USA: Alabama | collected...
GAATTGTCCTCCTGGAACCATGAGTTGTCGTTTTAAGACATAAGCTGGCAACGCTACTGCGGTCAATAGAAACACAACAACGCAACCCCGTCCACTAATTTACTATTCATGTCCCGCTTTTATGCTTCTGCTCTGTGATCTCTGCGGGCTCTGTGTGAGACTATCTCTTTTTTTATCAAATTATCAACTCCTATGCCCTATGCGCCATGCCCTATGCCAATTTGGAACCAATACTCCACCACTCCAATGCTCCATCACTCCATTGTAATTTTGACTTATTTATAAATTTATGGACGTACTGCTATTTATGTAGTGGCCTGTATTGGATCAATGTCTTTTTGTATGTTTTTTTGTACGTAATGAACATTTTTTTAACCATCGTTTTTAATTCTGAAATTCATTCAGGATCGCATCATATCTATACAAATATGGATGATTTCAATTCTATGGCTTCTAATATTGCTAATTTATTCGAAAAATTTTTCCTCCAGTTTTATAAAAACCGGGCAAAAAAGGAAAAAATCGCTATTTTATGCCATGGCCTATTTCTTGCACCGTGATTTGCCCCATGAAAAAAGATAAATATAAGATACAAAGAAGTCGTCACTTGTCACAAACAAAAAAGATGTCTTTCGAGGTGAAGTTCAACAATAACATGCGTTGTATGGAATTGTGCATCTTAGACCGTGAAGGAATGTACCCCTTAATTGTAAGAGACCCTGATGCAGAAAAACTTTATTTCATAGAGAAAACAAGAAAAGGCGGTTTAAAAATGTCGGCAGTTTGAAAATGATCCTAAAAATATAGTGGCCAGCAAGCATCCATTTAGATAAATTTAAAAGGTCTGCCAGCAAGCCAAATTGACACGTATCAGCGTGTTGGTTTGGCTTTTTTTGTTACGGTAAACGCTAACCCTAAAAGCTCGTCGTTTAAAAAAACTTTGAATTGGAGGTATGTTATGAAAAAATTATCTGTTTTATGCCTTTGCTTACTTCTTGTCAGCGTTACTGGTTTTTCAAATGCATTTGCAGCTTCCGCCAAAGCGACCTGTAATGCTGGTGATCTTGCCACTGTGCAGTTCAACAGTGCGGCAAAAATTTTTGAGCAAACGATCCACACCGCCTCGCAAAAAGACTTATTTGTTGATGTCTCACTGGAATGCGGCCTTACAACGAACACAAAGGTCATGAGCAAAGCACTTAAAAGGGCGGTATCAGAGGCCGAAGCAGCGGTGAAGGTATGGGTGGAGGTGGATGGCAAAATGGCATCACCCGGTGTGGTAACTTTCGCCAGAAGGTACCATGGCTCGATAGCAGAATTTACGGGCGCTTTTTCGACGGATAAAAGCGAATGGCAAGACTGTTTCGTTACCGACCCAGCCGGCATCACCACAATCGATGAAACCTGTCTTACCGAGGAAATGCTGGCCTTGATCCTTGACACAATGACGGCTAATTCTTTCGATTTCATTATGCCCGATCTTGCGGCGGGAGACCACACGGTAACTGTTTATGCTGATCTTTCATATCAGCACACCGGTCAGCAGTTTGTCGATTCCGCTGATTTATCACAATGGGCTCCGGAAGACATATCGACACGCGCATACATTGGCAAGGGTTCTGTGACTGTTGAAAGTGTCAGGATGGTCAAAGGTGATGGGCCGGCCGAAATTGAATAACCCGCTACGACATTTAAATCGTCTAGGTAAAATCATAAAAGGCAGGGTCAGCAATGGCCCTGCCTTTTAATTTGGACGTCCCCATCTAAAACCAACTAAAAGAAACGCAAAAAATCAAGCCCATCCGTCTTTTTTACGAACACATAAAATCATAGGCGTCCTGTAATTTTCATACTGCCGCCTGCTGGACCTCGGCGATTACTTTAGCACCTATATTTTTCTCAACTACGGCCAAATCATATCTTGATTGAAGGTTAAGCCAGAATTGAGCACTATTGCCAAAATACCGGGATAGTCGCAGAGCGGTTTCGGCAGAGATACCGCGCTTGCCGTTAAGGATTTGAGTTATGCGGCCTGAAGGTACACGCAATCCCAGTGCAAGCTTGTTGGCCGAAAGACCACGTGCGGACATTTCACGTTTTAAAATTCGCCCGGGATGAATTGGTTTCATTATGCTTACCCCCTGTGGTAATCAGTAATTTCTACATCATATGCATTTCCGTTTTTAAACCGAAAACAAATACGCCATGGGCCATTAACCGTCATCGCCCATTGACCCGCCCTGTCACCAGTTAGCTTATGCAAACCGACACTTTTCAAAGGGCTTAAATCGTTTAAAGAAGTTGCTGCATCAAGGGCTGCGAGAAGCTCGTCAGCCGTATCAATATCAAGGCTTCGAAATTTTGAAATTTTCCCCTGCTCATAAAAACGGCGAGAACGGCTATTAGCCCACGATTTAATCATACGAATAATATACTACGCATATCGTAGTATGACAAGCGATTTTTTCTCTGCTGATTAATTAATTCCAAATTAATCCGATTTAGGTTGTATGGTCCGCGCATCTGATGTTTGAAGAATGATTTGCCTGTCCGCCATAGCTCGCCCGCCTACACTTTAAAAGCTTCCGACTTCGTCAAAGAATTCGCCGGGACATGCTGGCGCGACAAGCTAGAGCAACGCCGGGCCTGCCACCATCGCTATTTTTCCTGCTTTGACTTACGAAACGCAAAAAATCAACCCCGTCCCCATCCCACCCATCCCACATTTAAGCAAAAAGGCAACAGCTTGAAAAATTGAACACTTTAATTGTAAATGAATCTATATTTAACCAAAGAACCCGGTCGATAATTAATTCTGGGAAACAAAGTCCCACGACTTGTCGTTTTAAGACATGAATTGTCCTCCTGGAACCATGAGTTGTCGTTTTAAGACATAAGCTGGCAACGCTACTGCGGTCAATAGAAACACAACAACGCAACCCCGTCCCCCGTCCTTTAATTTACTCTTTTTTTTATCAAATTATCAACTCTATGCCCTATGCGCCATGCTCTATGCCAACTTGTAAAAAGGGGGAAGTGTAAAAAGAAGGACGGGGTTGATTTTTTGCGTTTCGAACGTGGGCATCTCACTCAGGCCGGAAGGTTTTGTAAAAAAGAGAAGGTAAGAATATTTATACGCAAAATATGTATACATAAATTGCGTACTCACTTAATGCATAATTTATATCGATCCGGATCTGTACGGCAGCCTGGACGAAAATAATTTTATTGATGCCATCCTGACCGGTCTGGCGCAGATAGAATCCAAGCTGTAACGACTTTTAATTCAAGTAGCGGGGCTTATCATCTGATCGTTTTCATTATAGCGTCTATCCAGTAGGGCATGAACCCATCGGTAAAGTGATAATGGCCCTGAAGAGTTTTAAAAAGAATTCCTTTTTTCAAAAGAGAGTCGAGAGATGCCTTGATTGATGATGATGGACCGATACCGTGCTTTAGCTGAAAATCCTTTGAAAACGGTTTTACGTTCTGATCCTTGCTTAAAGCAATCAAAAGGATCTTTTGGGATTGAGAGGCCGAGCGCCAGAGCATTTCATAGTGCGGTGAATCCTGTTGGGCAACAATCACCGGCAGCTTTTCAATCTGAGCAGGCTCAATCGCTTTTGTTTCCATTGCAACATCCCACATGACATTGCACAGACGCTGAACATTATAAGGAACATCATTACCTATTTCAAAAATTCGCTTCAAATCATCTTCATCTACGGTGTAGCCGCCCTTTTTTAGCCACTTTTGAACAAAGCCGGTATAGGCCCCTCGTTCAATCGGCTCCAACGCCATGATTCGACCCAGCTTGTAAAACGCACGCGTTCGGTCGCGAATCATCGCAAGCATAATCGATTGCTCGGAACCGGAGAAAATATAACCAATATGGGTCTGTTTCTGTATTTCCGAACGCAGGGCTCTTTCAATCGTCGGCCCATTGAATTTTTCAAGATCGGAAAATTCATCAATGACCACCACCAGCTTTCTTTTCTTTTTAGCGGCCAGCTTTTCAGCGTGTCGCATTCCCTCAAGGAGAGCCGAAAGCGCATCCTTTTCATCAACTGCAAGCTCTAAGCCCGCGTTAATTGTTCCATCCGGTTCCACGGTAACTTTTGGTCTCAGCTTTTGAAACCCGGCGAACATCTTAAGGAGCTTGTCTTTATTCGTTTCCAAAGCCCTGGAGGTGAGGCTAGTCAGAGCACTTGCGAAGCTTTTGATATCTGGAAATGCGTTGAGATCAATGTAGGCACAAGCCGTTGCATCGCGTTTGAGCATTTCGATTAAATTGAGAAGCAGGCAAGTTTTGCCGAACCGGCGGGGAGAAACCAAAAAGACACGGTTCAAGTTTACCATCTCCCGTTTGAGTTCGTTCATCTCTTTTTCGCGGTCGGCAAAATAAGGACCGCGAACGACGCCACCATATTTAAATGGATTTTCCATGCCGGTACCTCTACCAATACGTTTTTAACGGTTCGTTTTTTACGTATCGCTGACACCGTATTACAAAATCCTGTTTGTGTCAAGATCGTTTGATTCACAAAATTCCAGGACGGGTTCAAATACGAATGGATAGGGAATAATCTCACACAGAGCTCGCAGAGATCTCAGCGCAAATCAGATAAATTATCTATTTGTTTTGGATAAACTTCGCGACTTAGCGTCTTTGCGTGAGGTCTCTTACTCCGGACGGTAGGGTTTGCCCAGGGCAGACGGCGCCAAACCTGACAGCATATTCAACAAGGCTTTGACATGCGTTTTGCCCTCGGCCCAGATGCTTACGGATTCTTTCTGGGCAACGGACATCACCAGCAGGGTAAAAATCATCAGCGGAAAGGGTGCCACCTGAAAGACCTGGGCCGGCACCGAAGGCAGCCACCCCTGAAAATAAATGCCCATAACCTGTAAAAACGAAAAAAGATATGCGCCGATCGCTGCCTTTATCGGATTCCAACCCCCAAAGATCACCAGCGCCAGGGCGATCCAGCCGGTTCCTTCGGCGCCCTGGGGACGACCCCAGCCGGGCTTGGTGGCCAGTGAAAATGTGGCTCCGGCCAGTCCGACCAGCAAACCGCCGCAGACCGCATATAACAGCTGCAGCTTCTGAGGATTAATTCCCCGGGCAAATGACGCCCGGGGGTGTTCGCCGACCGATCGAAGCTTAAGACCATAGGGCGTACGGTAAATATACCACCAGCAAACAAAAATCATCAGAAGGCTGAAGTAAACCGGCAGATTCTGGTGAAAAAAGAGGTCACCCAAAAATGGAATCTGATCCAGCAGCGGCACGGAAAGCGGTTTTACCTGGGGGCCCTGTATGCGTGAGTAAGGGTTGCCGATAAAATAGGCCAGGTCCCGTCCCATCAGCGTTAAGACAAACCCCACCGCCACCTGGTTCTGGCCCAAATAAATGCTGAATACGGCCACAACCAATGCCATCAGCGCTCCCACCAGTGCGCCGCCGACAAAGCCGGCCAGGACGCTGTGGGTCTCAAAGGCAATGGCAAAAGCCGCCATGGCGCTCAACAGAATGGAACCGTCCAGAGAAAGGTTGATGAGCCCGGCTTTCTCCGTTATGGTTTCACCCAGGGCAGCCAGCACAATGGGTGCGGCACCGGCAACAACACCGGCAAGCAATATCGTAATATCCAGTTCAGTCATATTCCCTGACTTATTCCATCAAAAGATTGGATACAAAACTCATACCGGCACACGGCTCAAGGCGCACGGCGTAAGGCACCAGGTCTGATTTAAAACAAAAAAAACACCTGCCTACTGTTTACCGCCCTGTGCCCGTTGCTGCCGCCAGCCGTGAATGCCGAGGGCAGCCAGCACCAGGGCTCCCTGAATGACACCGCTTAAAGAAGAATCCAGCTCCAGCGCCATGGGCAGCTGGATGCTGCCGACATTCAGGCAGGCAAAGAAAAGGGCCACGGGCGGCACCAGCCAGATATTGTAATTGGCCAGCATCGCGACCAGCAAGGCCAGATACCCATAGTTGCTCGATATGGCCGGAAGCAGACGGTGATAAACACCGACGACCTGAAGACTTCCGGCAATCCCGGCAAATCCGCCGGCAAATATCATGGCAAGCACCATATTGCGGGCCGGTTTAAGTCCGAACAAATAAGCCGCGGATGGATTGCTGCCAATGGCTTTTAAATTCAAACCGATTTTGGTGTAGCGCAAAATTAAAGCGGTAACAATCAGGGAAACGCATACGATGGCCAGCGCCGGCGGTGACAAACGGATTGACGCCAGCTGGGATAACCATAAATGCGTTGGAAAAACCTCGGTGCCACTCATGGATGCCACGCCCGGTCGCTTCCAGGGACCGAATATGAGCCACAGAATGATTCCCTGAGCCACAAAATTGAGGCCGAGGCCGGCAAAAATTTCATTGACGTCGCCCTTTGTCTTCAGGAAGCCGGCAATCAACGCCCACAGCGCACCGCCAACCAAACCGGCAGCAATAGACAGCGAAATAACCATTGCGGGCATCTGGCTTTCCAGCCCGAAACGCAGGGCGGCCGTAGAAAAAATGGCCCCCATCATGACCTGGCCTTCAATGCCGATGTTCCAGAGACCGATTCGAAATGTAAAAATCAGACCGCAGGCGCATAAGGTCAGCGGGATCCAGGCTTTGATGACATGCGCAAATTTAAGCCAGGAGCCCAGCGATCCCTTGAATATATGATAATATGCTGCCAGCGGTGGGGCGCCGGCAATGATCAAAATCAGGGAAGTGAAAAAAAACACGGCAATCACGGTCACCAGAATATGGCGTGATTGCTTTATCAGGGGTAGAAGCGAGTTTGTTTTAGAGGTCATGCCTTTACACAAAAAAGATTATTTTAACCTAAATTCGAAACTCGAATATCGAAATCCGAAACAATACATAAATTCAAAATTCCAATGTTCTAAACAATGAATAAGAATGACGTTTTGAATTTTGGTATTTGGTTATTCGAATTTGTTTCGTGTTTCGGATTTTGGAATTCGTATTTATCTTAGTTTCATTAGACCTTACCTGCTATGGCGCGTCCTAATTCCTGAGCGTCAGTGTTTGAGGCTTCAACTTCTTTTATAATCCGGCCGTTGAAGAAAACCAGCACACGATCGGCCACCATCAGGATCTCATCCAGCTCGGGGGATGAAAAAACGATACTGGTCTTTTTACCACAATAGGTGTGTAAATGCTGCCAGACCCAGTTGACAGATTCCAGGTCTAAACCTCGCGTCGGATTTTCAAGCAGCAAAAGCACCGGGTTGGCAGGAAGAAAAGACAATAAAAGCCGCTGCTGGTTGCCACCTGAAAGTTCTTCAACCGCAGACATCGGCAGTCCTTTAATTCGAAAATTAGCAATTTGCTGTTCCGCCGCCTGATAGGCTTCCTGCCAGGGAACCATAAATTTGTTCTGACTTTCCTGAAGGGCAAAATGTTCGGTGATGCTTAACCCTGAAATCAAGCCTTCTTCAAGCCGAGATGCCGGCAGAAAGGTAACGCCCGCGTTTTTGAAAGCGTGGTGGTCTTGCCGGTGCATGTCGCGCCCAGGCAACCGTATCGAACCCCGCCTTGCCCGTTTTAAGCCGGCGGCAATCCGCAGAAAAACCCCCTGCCCGCTGCCTTCAAGACCCGCCAGCCCGACAACTTCACTCTGGCGGATGACAACATCACAATCTTTTAGCCCGGCGCGCCCGCCCGTGCCGGACACACCGGTCATAACCAGGACATCCATACCCGGTGTTTCCGAGCAGCGCGGCGGAAAGACCGGCGGGGCACCGAACATCATTTCAAGAAGCCTCGAGGAATCAAAAGGTCGGTTCATCTCACCGGTGATCTTGCCATGGCGCAAGACGGTTACTCTGTCACACAGCGCCTCAACATCTTCCAGCTTATGCGAAACCAGAATGATGCTTTTGTCCTCGGCTGCCAGTTTCCGAAGGGCATTAAAAAGAACCTCTTTCTGAGTGCTGGATATGCCGGTAGTCGGTTCATCCAGAATCAGCACCTTTATGCCAAGGGCCATGAGCCGCAGAATTTCAAGTTGCTGTCGTTCTCCGATGGTCAGTGTTTTTAAAGCAGCATCCGACGGCAAAAGAAAATTCAATGCGTGAGCCAATGCATTGAAGCTTTTGCTTAATTTTTTCTTTTCGGAGCCAAAGCGATCGGTTTGGCCCAGCATAAAGTTATCCAGCACGGACAACAGCGGAAAATCAAGAGGGTCCTGGTACAGCATGCCAATGCCCAGCGTTGCAGCATGAGCCGGATTTCGGTAATCAACCGCTGTTCCGTCAATAAAAATTTCGCCACGGGTTTGATTGCTAAATCCCGCCAGAATTTTCATCAACGTACTTTTGCCGGCACCATTCTCTCCCAGAATTCCGTGGATCTCACCGGCATCAACTGTCAAATTAATTCCGTTGTTGGCTTTTACGGGCCCAAAATATTTGTGAATATCGCGCAGCTCGATTTGCATGATAACTGTTTGTCTTCAATTCGTATTGGCGTATTGAACCTAAATAATCGTATTCGGCCTAAAAAGTAAACAGGTTTTAAGTACTATGGATTGTTGGAATGATGGAATGGTGGCGTAATGGTGTACGATAAAACAAAGTGCAGGAGGTTTCCGGCGTCCTCCTGCACTTTCGTATTTAATCATCAGTTTTTTCTAAATTGAACATCACTTTGCGGAGCTTTGCCCGTCAATCCCTTGCAGCAACTGTTCCATGTACCAGATCTGCTTGTCGCTTGCAGTTTGACCGGCTTTGACATACGGGCTGCCGTCCTGATAATTCAGGGGGCCTTTGAACAAATTGATTTTACCTGAGCCCAGGCCTTTAATGAAGCTGTCCAGTTCTTTTTTGGCCGAGGCCTGAAGCGCTGAGCCGGCAACAAATCCCACTATACTGGTATCCGGATTATTGATATCTTTCCAGTCCGGCCCCAACCATACCCACTTGGACTGCCATTTTCCGGAAAAAGCAGCTTTCACAAAGTCCACATAACTTGGTCCCCAGTTAAAGTAAGGCACGCCAAGGCACACATCCGAAGCGCCTTCACAGGCACCAATGTAATCATACGGAATGGCCCAGACCGACTTGCCTTCCTGCTTTTTCTGTTGGGCCACCACAGCCGCTTCGGTCGTGTCAATGCCTGAGATAACCACATCATATCCGGTGTTAAAAAAGTTCTGAGCGACCTGGGTCGGATCAGCCGTGACGCCGGGAATGTTGAACCAGAAGCCAATCCAGGTAACCTGAAATTTCAACTGCTTCGGGTCTTTTTTTAGCACATTTTGCCAGGCATATTTTGCTCCCAGGTAAGCGCTGACAACCAAACGACGGGTTTCTTCATTGATCAGAGGTCCCAGATAACCTATTTTCCCAGTCTTGGTGGTCATTGCCGCAGCAAAACCGGCCATCATTTTGCCGTATTCCATGCGCCCCATTAAATTGCTTAAATTCTTCGGGGCCTTGCCGGTCAGCACATCGTCTCCGGAAATATGGAGAAAGTAAATGTTCGGATGCATTGCCGCGGCCTCACGAGTACCATCTTTCATGTCGTCGGAGTTAGCGATGATCAACTTGGCACCCTTCTCCGCCATATCGTCAACCAGCTGCGGAATAGTGACTCCGGGACGATCTGCCGGATTGACCTTGTCAATATAGATCATCTTGGTGCCCGGCACCATTTTCTCGACATATTTAGCGCCCTCATAATGGGCCTGGCTCCAGCCGTGGTCGTTATATGGCCCGACAAGAAGCAACCCGAAAATATTGGGTTTTTCTTCCGCCAGCGCCACAGCATTTGTCGCCAAAATGAAGGCAAAAACAAGACAGATGGTTGCGAAACCGTAAATTGTTTTTTTCATCATTAGATTTCCTCCTTCGTAGTGTGGAATGAGAAAGGCGTATCGTCTTTTTGGGGATAAACGATATAATTCCTCAGGGAGTCTATAATCCGCGTCCGTTCGGGCTCAGCCCCGAATATCATCCTCTCCTATGTTCAACCGGAATAGCAAGAACAAAATTCAATTTAATGAGATGCCTAAAGATTGTGTCTTTATAAATAAAAACAGTGCCCGGGGTCAAGTCAGAATTATCGAATTTTAAAAAATTTTTATTGTTAAATATCAATTGGTTATAAACTGTCAAATGCTGTCAAATCGTTTTCCAAATAATATTAGTAACAAAGACCTCATGGCAAGTTTGCATTTTTTTATGTTTTTAGTGTGCTGGCGCTAATCGGGGCCCGTTTTCACGTGAAACATTGGATATTTTTTATTGACATCTCTCAGAATATATGAGCTAGTGAAAGGTTTTAAAACCATATTATTCGAAATCATTTCATATATTTCGTCCTTGCCCAGCAGTTGCATTTTTCACAGTAGAAAAAGCTCAGAAAATCTAATCCTTAAATTTGAGGCGTTTTGGGGGCAGTAAATGATATAAGCGCATACAAGTAGGTTGCTGTTCGGACGGAAGTTATTCTATTACGCTTAATTATTAATTTTGTCCCTTTGCACGAAAACCGCTTGGATTAAGGAGGCAGAAATTGATTGGTATTGAGAACATAACCACCCATAACGGATGGGCCATGGCTGCGGTTGGCGCCACGATCGTATTCTCGGGCCTGGTTGTATTGTCTTTTGTTATTTCCCAAATTCACAAAATCCTTAAACTCTGGGATGATAGAGAAAAACTCATACAACGATTCAAAAAAAAGCCCCCCCCTGCTGTTGCCGAAAAAGTCGATGTCCCTGTTTACTCGGAACGCCGCCTGCCGTCTGTTGAGGAGCTGGCCCGAGCTTACAACCCCCTGGTAGACCAGCTGGAAGAATCTTTTAAACTTTCCCAACTATTTGAAATTGCAAATAATAACGATATGCCCCATCCTCATCTGTCGATACAGCGTCTTCAGGAAGCCGACATATTGGTCGCCCAGGGGGATGGCACATTTACCTGGAATAAACAAAAGGCAATTAAGGCTTAAACCATGTTTGATCTATTTTTTCATTTTTTATTAAATACCGGTTATTATTTAGCAGACTATCGCCATTACATCATGATTGTGGTGGGCAGTGCCTTTCTTTATCTCGGTACCGCTAAAAAATACGAACCGCTGCTGCTGGTTCCCATCGGCTTTGGCATTTTAGTGGGGAATATCCCTTTTTTCAAAGGTTTTGGAATCGGTATCTATGAACCCAACAGCGTTCTGCACTATCTTTACTTCGGCGTAACGACGGGTGTCTATCCTTCGATTGTGTTTCTGGGTTTGGGGGCCATGACCGATTTTTCATCCCTGTTGGCCCAGCCCAAACTCATGCTATTGGGTGCAGCAGCTCAGATGGGAATATATTTTACCCTGCTGGGGGCTTTGTTTTTCGGATTTGCTCCCAAGGAAGCCGCCTCGATTGCCATTATCGGCGGGGCCGATGGACCAACATCGATTTTTTTAACTGCCAAGCTCGCGCCACACCTCATCGGACCCATTGCGATTGCCGCCTATTCTTATATGGCATTAATTCCGGTTATTCAGCCGCCGATCATGCTCCTGTTGACCACAAAAAAAGAGCGGCTTATCAAAATGCCGCCCGCCCGTACAGTTTCCAGGAAGGAACTTTTGATATTTCCGGTGGTGGGCGTCTTGCTGTGCTGTTTTCTGGCTCCAACCGCGCTGCCTCTGCTCGGTATGCTCTTTTTGGGAAATTTTTTAAAAGAATGCGGCGTGGTGAATCGCCTGGCCAATACCGCGCAATCTGCCATCATCGATACCGCCACGATCTTTCTCGGCTTTACGGTAGGCTGCAGCACCCAGGCCGATGTATTTCTGACACCAAAATCGTTAGGAATATTCTTTCTGGGATCCGTTGCATTTTCAATTGCCACGGCCTCCGGGGTCATTTTTGGAAAAATTATGAACCTGTTTCTTAAAGAGAAAATCAACCCGCTGCTGGGCGCGGCCGGCGTATCCGCTGTACCCGGTTCCGCCCGGGAAGTTCATTTGATGGGTTTGAAAGAGGACCCGACGAACTTTTTGCTGATGCATGGAATGGCGTGTAACTCATCGGGCGTTATCGGCTCGGCGATTTGTGCCGGGATTTTATGGAGTTTTTTCGTGTAGTTGGGTACTGGGTATCGTATCCGGTATTGGGTAATGGATAGGCGGTTAACGGCAGGTAAAGCTAAAGTCCTGATGCAAATAGCAGAGGGCATAGCGCAAAGCGTTGAAACCAGAGACTTCGATAAGATTTTCTACCCTATGCCCTATGCGCCATGCCATTCTACTGCTGGATTTGAATTTCTTTTATGCAGCGAAATCCCATCCAGTGAGCGCCGTTTACAGGGTCTTCCGGGGTCCAGC
>Ga0316575_10000401_pt1 | contig 12370 bp, 12 predicted proteins | sample J5NA_FD_203072 | JGI IMG/M metagenome (GOLD analysis project Ga0316575, IMG submission 203072) | Rhizosphere microbial communities from salt marsh grasses in Alabama, United States - J5-7_050615r2r3 | ecosystem: Host-associated > Plants > Roots > Rhizosphere | place: USA: Alabama | collected...
GCACGATGCCGGCGACTACAAAGTCGGCGGCGAGTGGCGAGTGCTCGAAGCGGGCATGGTCATGACCGTTGAACCCGGAATCTACGTCTCGCCCGACAACGACAAGGTCGCCGCGCGTTGGCGCGGCATCGGTATTCGCATCGAGGACGACGTCCTGATCGGCAAAGACGGCAACAATCGCGTCCTCAGCGCTGGCGTACCCAAGGCTGCGGACGAGATCGAAGCACTGATGGCGGGCTAGGGCGACGCGGATGAACAACTCGGAGAGCGACGTCGATATTGCCATTGTCGGGGCGGGCATGGTCGGTCTGGCACTGGCGTTGATGCTGCTGCGCGAACGCCGCTTCAGCGTCGCCCTTATCGATCCGCAGGTCCTGCGCGACGATGGCAAACCCTTTCAACCCAGTTTCGACGGCCGCAATTCGGCGCTGGCACCGAGCAGCGTGCAGCTATTTGAGCAGCTCGGTCTCTGGCAAGGGATGACCCGGCACGCCGCCGCGATTGCCGAAGTGCAAGTCAGTGACGCCGGTCACTTTGGCTGGGCCCACGAGCGCGCCTCCGACCTGGGGATGCCGGCACTCGGCTACGTGGTCGAAAACAGTTGGCTGGGTCGCAGCCTGATATCGGCGGCGCTCAAAGACAAATCGCTGCGTGTATTGGCGCCCGAGACTGTGCGCTCTGCGAAGATGACGGCCGCGGCTGCGGAGCTGGCGCTGGCCAGTGGCAACTCGTTGCGCGCTCGCCTTCTGGTCCTGGCCGACGGCGCCGAATCAGCGCTGGCGCGCTCCTTGGGCATCGTGTTCGAATGCCGAGATTTCAATCAGCAGGCCATCGTCACCAACGTCAGTCACAGCGAAGCCCACAGAGGCAGAGCCTTTGAGCGCTTTATGCGCAAGGGTCCCCTCGCGCTCCTGCCGCGACCCGATCCCAATAACTCTGGATTGGTGCTGACGCGTGCGAGCGATGACGACAGCGCACTGACGATGAGCGACGCCGATTTCCTCGCGCTGGTGCAGGACAGCTTCGGCCATCGCCTCGGCCACTTTGTCGACATCAGCGCGCGCCGCCACTACCCTTTGAAGCAGTGGTTGGCAGCCGAGCAAGTGCGGTCGCGTCTGGTCTTGATGGGCAACGCCGCGCACTTTTTGCACCCGGTGGCGGGTCAGGGTTTCAACCTCGCAATGCGCGATTGTGCCGAACTGGCGACTCAATTGGCCGGTGCCGAAGACCCCGGCGATTTGCGCGTTCTGCAACGATATCTTGGCGCGCGTGAGCGCGACCAGCAGCTGACCTCGCGCCTCGGCGACCTGTTCGTGTCGACCTTTGCCAGCCGCAATCCGATAGTCGCCGCCGGTCGCAACCTCGGGCTGTTGGCGCTCAACCAGCGCGGCCCTATAAAATCGTGGTTTTTCGCTCAGATGATGGGCCTTGGCGGCAGAATCCCAACCCTGTCCAAATCCTGAGACTCAGAGATGGCAGCAACACATTTCGACGTAGCAGTGGTCGGTGCCGGTATGGTCGGTCTGGCGCAAGCCTGTGCGCTCGCGGACAGTGAACTCAGCGTCGCTCTGATCGACGCCGCGCAGGAGACTGAAAGCGAGACCGAGGGCTGGGATCCGCGCGTCGTCTCGCTGACGCAGAGCTCTGAAGAATTTCTGCAATCCCTGGGCGCCTGGTCAATCATTCGGCAACAGCGCTGCTGTCCCTATCGACGCATGCTGGTTTGGGACGCCGAGGGCACCGGCTCGGTGGAATTTACAGCCGAGGATCTGAATCGCGACTCACTCGGGCACATCGTCGAAAACCGGATCGTCACCCGGGCCCTGCGTCAAGGTCTTAGCGGCAGCCGCATCAAGAGGATATCCGCCAGCGTCAACGCGGTGGAATTTGTCGGCGACGCGTCGACCAAGCGCGGAATTTTGCGTGGCGACGGCCTGGAAATATCCGCGTCGCTGCTGATCGCCGCCGACGGCGCCAGCTCCCGCTTGCGCGAGCTTGCCGGGCTGCGCACTCGCGAGTGGGAATACGGCCACAAGGCCATCGTCGCCACCGTTGAATTGGAGAAATCCCACGAATTCTGCGCCTGGCAGCGATTCGCCGTCGACGGTCCGCTCGCATTTTTGCCACTGAGCGAGGACGGCGCCTCGAATTTGTGCTCGATTGTCTGGTCGCTCAATACCGAGCGCGCCGAATCACTGCTCGCCTGCGACGACAATGTTTTTGCTGCCGCTCTGGCAGCTGCGATAGAGCATCGCTTTGGCGCGCTCAAAATCCTCGGCCGGCGTCTGGCTTTGCCCTTAAAACAGCGCCACGCGCGCAACTACTACCACGAGAATCTGGTGTTGATCGGCGATGCCGCCCACACCATCCACCCGCTCGCGGGACAGGGCGTCAATCTCGGTTTTTACGACGTCGCCGCGCTCAGTGCCGAAATCGATCGCGCACGCGCGCGCAATGTCCCGCTCTGTGACGCCTCGCTGGCGCGTCGCTACCAGCGCGCACGGCAGACCCACAACCTGATGGCGATGGCGAGCATGGAAGGCTTTAAACGTCTTTTCGGCAGCGACGACCTGCGCCTGCGCTGGCTTCGCAATAGCGGGATGAACTTCGTCAATCGGCAATCGCTGTTGAAGAAAAAGCTGGCCGCGCTGGCGGCGGGAAAGGTGGCCTTTGGCTGACACCCCTCTCGCCAGCGAGCCAAGGTTTTCAGAGACGCGGAACTGGCTCGTGTGTCGCGAGTGCGGCCAATTGCAAAGTATCGTCGCGCTCTCGCCGGCGGATGAATTGCGCTGCTTCAATTGCAACGCGACGCTCAATGAAGGTCACGGCCGCTGGGTGGAAATTGCCATCGCGCTGACAATCACCTCGTTATTTCTGTTTTTGATCAGTCAATTTTTTCCCATCCTCACGCTCGAAATCGGTCCGCAAAGCAAAAGCATGACCATTTTCGACGGCTTTCTCGCCCTCCTCGAACGCGGCAATTGGGTGCTCGCCGCACTGATTATCACCACATTGTTTTTATTTCCGCTGTTTGAGATTTTTGCCTTTTTGTATCTGTTGATCCCCTACAGCTATGACCGCCCACTGCGCGGCCACGCGACAATTTTGCGCTGGCTGATTCAGGCGCAGAACTGGAGCATGCTGGAAGTGTTCTTGCTCGGCATGGTGGTCGCCGCGGTCAAAATGGCCGACATGGCCATTCTGCATCTGGAGGAGGGCAGCTACGCTTTGTTTGTATTGGTCGGCGTGTTGATTCTCGCCTACGTGAAAATCGACCGCATGAAATTGTGGGCGTGGATAAATCCCAATAACTATTTCACCCACGTGGTCGGCGAGCGCGTGCTCGACTGCACCGCCTGCAACGCGATGGTGGGCGAATCGGTGTTGAACAAAGACCGCCACTGCCCGCGCTGCGGTCACGAAATTCACGCCCGCATTCCCAACAGCCTGCAAAAAACCACAGCACTGACGCTGGCGGCGATGATCCTGTATGTGCCGGCGAATGTGTTGCCGATCATGACCTACAGCACTCTCGGTGAGGTCGAGACCGACACCATTTTTTCCGGCGTAGTGGAATTGATGGCCGCGGGTCTTTGGGGCGTCGCCTGCGTCGTATTTGTCGCCAGCATTCTCGTGCCCATCTTAAAATTGGTGGTGCTGAGCTACTTGATCTGGTCGGTGAAAATCGGAGCGAAAACCGGCGTTAAACACCGCGCATTTTTGTTCCGTCTCATTGAAGTTGTCGGCCGGTGGTCGATGGTCGACGTGTTTGTGGTTACAATTTTCGTCGCTCTGGTACAGTTCGGCTTTGTCTACACCGTGAAAGCAGAGGGCGCGATCATCGCGTTTGGTACCGTTGTGGTCTTGACCATGATCGCCACCGAAACCTTTGATCCGCGCCTGTTGTGGGACGCGCTGGAAGATGAGGACGCCGAGGAAACACAGGAACAACGCTCATGATCCCAAAACCCATTGTCAAGCGCATGAAAACACTGTCGCCGGTGTGGATTGTTCCACTGGTCGCGGTCGGTATTGCGATCTGGCTGGCGGTGCAGGCGCGTCTGGAGAAAGGGGTCGAAATCAGGATTGAATTTACCAACGCCTCGGATATCGTCCCCGGCCAGACTCAAATCAAGCTGAAAGACGTCAAAGTCGGCATGGTCAACAAAGTGCGCCTGAGCTCGGATTTAAAAACCGTGCAGGTCAGCGCGGCAATCGACCGCGAAGTCGCCTCGCATCTGAGCAAGAATTCGCGTTTCTGGGTGGTGACACCGCGTATTACCGCCTCGGGAGTCTCCAACCTCGGTACGTTGATCAACGGGGTTTACATCGTCATGGATCCGGGTGAAAAAGGCGACTTCCGCTCGGAATTTATCGGCCTCGACGAACCGCCGAGTTTCCATTCGGACGAACCCGGCACCCAATACGTGCTACAAGCGGAAAATCTCGGTTCGCTCGACATCGGTTCGCCCGTGTATTTCCGCCAAATACGCGTCGGTGAGGTGACCGGCTACAAACTCGCGGAAAATCAGAAATTTGTCGATATCAATATATTTATCCGCGCTCCGCACGACAAAATGGTGCAGAGCCGTTCGCGTTTTTGGAACGTCAGCGGTTTCGGTGTCAGCGTCAACGCCGATGGGCTCAAAGCGCGGATGGCCTCGCTGGCGTCGCTGATCAACGGCGGGATCGAATTCGACAACGCCGCCAATTTTGGCGACGACACCCAGGCCGCCGACGGGCAGCAGTTTTATCTGTACCCGGATCGCGAATCGGTGCTCGAAGGGCGCTACAACATCAAGTACTACTACATGCTGAAATTCAGTGGTTCCGTGCGCGGCCTGACCGTCGGGGCGCCGGTCGAATTTCGCGGCATCAAGGTCGGCGAAGTGGTCGATGTCCAGCTCGCCAACGCCGACAACACCAAAAAAAGCCTCGATGTCTATATCGCGATGGAGCCGCAACGCTTCGACCCCAACGATTCGCCAACGCGCGCCGAAGTCGACGCGCGCCTGGCAAACATGGTCAAACAGGGTCTGCGCGCACAGATGAGCACCGCCAGCCTGATCACCGGCTCGAAATACATCGACCTGGTGTTTGTCGACGACGCGCCAGAGGCGCAATTTATTCGTTCGGATAACTACTCGGAAATTCCGACCGTCGATCAAAATATCGACATGGTCGCCGAGAAACTCGACAAGGTACTCGACAAGGTCGCCAATATTCCGATCGACAAAATTGGCGACGACCTGGCCGCGAGCATGGCCAGTTTGCGCAATATTCTCGGCACCCTCGAAAAACAAAAAACCGCTCAAAAAATGGACGGCGCCGTGGAAAATATGCGCGACACGCTGGAAACTGCGAATCAGGCCCTGGACCAAATTCGCCAGACCATGCAGAGTGTCGACCAGGCGATTGCACCGGATTCCGAATTGAAATACGAAATGACGGAAATGATGAAATCGGTCAACGACGCCGCCAATTCGGTTCAACTGTTCGTCGACGAATTAAATCGACATCCGAACGCCATGATTTCGGGGGCCAAAAAAGATGAGTAAACGTCTGCGTTTGGGAATGCTTATATTGGTCGCTGCAGCGCTGAGCGCCTGCAGCTCAAGCGGTCCCGCGACCAAATACTACGCGCTGTTTCCCGCCGGCAAAGAACAGTTGACGGTCGCCGCTGATTCCGGTGCCAAGCTGCCCTCGATTGGCATCGGGCCGGTAAAAGTCGCCGGATATTTGGATAAATCGGCGATCGTGTCGCGCACCAAGGACGCCAAGATTATTGTCAGCGGCTATCACGCCTGGGCGGAACCACTGAGCACTTCCATCCCCCGCATTGTCGCCAGCAATCTGAGCACACTGCTGCAAAAAAACAACGTCATTCCCTTTCCCTGGGACATGCGCAACCGACCGGAACTGCAAGTGCAGATATCGGTCGATCAACTCGACGGGATTCGCGGCCAGTCGGTGACCATGGAATATCGCTGGTTTATTTATTCGAACAAGGAGGGCAAGGTGCTGTCGGAAGGCCGCGAGCAACTGTCGCAGGATCTCGACAGTTCCTCCTACGAAGATTACGCCAAGGCCATCAATGTACTGCTGACCGAGGCGAGCAAAACGCTGGCGGAAAAGTTGTCGGGTTAAACCGCTATTTGCCAAGGCACCGGGAAGGAAGCGCTTTCTCCCGCTCGACACTGTCTACATCGTCTACCTCGTCTACATCGGCGAGAGACACAAGGTCTGTAAGATTTTCAATTAATAAACGTCAAAATCGTTACTGCGCGAATCTGTTTATTTAAATATTGGCCAAGCGGCGCTTGTCTTCTCGTTTAAGATTCCTTATTTCAAACTCTCGCTTTGACGCATTTGCCCGGCTGGACTGATTCTCAAACCAGACCAATTTTACCGGACGTCGCGCACGGGTATAGCGCGCAGCTTTTTTATCATTATTGTGCTCCCATTCGCGACGTTGCAGATCCGTGGTAATGCCGGTGTAGTACGTCCCGTCTGCACATTCCAAAAGATAAACGTACCAGGATTTGTTTTCTGTCATCAATCCTCCCGGTTCGGCGCTATCGCGCTTCGGAGCCAGTCGAACACGGAATTTTCATGGAGCAAAAACTTGTCCAGCTCTATCTGGTTTTGCTGGTAGTCCGCGCTTGAAGAGAATAAAAATTCGCGACTTACCATGCGCTTGTTCGGGTCGATCCGTTTGATGATCCTGGCCGGGTTGCCGCCGACGATACAATTATCGGTCACATCGTCTACGACAACGGATCCGGCGGCGACAATACTGTTGTCACCGATGCACACTCCCTTGCCGACAATACTTCGATAGCCTAGCCAGACGTTGTTGCCAATGTTCACAGCTGAGGAGCAGCGAAAGGGCCGGGTGCGATTGTAAATACCGTGCCAGTCGCTGTCTGAAATATACGTTTCTGCCGCAATCATACTGTTGTCGCCAATGTTGATGGAAACCGCGGATGCGATGTTCACCCCCGGCGATATCAACACGTTGTCGCCGATGTCGATGCGGCCCTGCTCCTGTTTGCTGCTCCAGCAACTCAAGCTCACGGGCTTGCTGCGACTGCTGATAATGTGCAAATTGCGACCGACGTTTATATTCCTGCCAAATATCGTCAATGTCTGCGGGTGCAGAACCGCCAGTCCTTCACCCACTCTGTCGAACTGCGGCTTGATTTTGATATCGATATACAGTCGATTGCAGAGTCGCAGGAACTTCTTGACGAAATATGGCGTGTGTGATGTTCGCATTCGTACGGTCACTTATTTGTTTACAGATTTACCGCGCTTCGACGAGCCCTGGGCGAACACTTTTCCTTCACTGCTCGCAGACAACTATTGTTAAACTGTTGTTCAATCGACGCTTTCTAAAAAAATTATGATGCACGCCATTGAGCAGTTTCTGTCCCGACATCCGGTCAAAGGCTTTCTCGCCGATGACGAAGCCAATGCCCTGTACAACTTTGCCAAAATATATTCGGCGCTCGGTCCCTGTTTGGAGCTGGGATCGTACTGCGGCCTGTCCACCGTTTACCTCGGCAATGCCTGCCGCGAAAATAATTCAACCCTGTTCGCCCTCGACCACCACCGCGGCTCGGAAGAGCATCAGCGCGGTGAGGAGTACCACGACCCCGAATTGTACGACGCCACCATTGATAAAATGGACAGTTTTCGCGAATTTCGCCAGACACTTCACGCCGCCGATTTAGAGGACTGCGTGGTGCCGCTGGTTTGCAGCTCCGATACCGCGCTTCGATCCTGGGCAACGCCATTGGCACTGGTATTTATCGACGGCGGTCACAGCGAAGCAATGGCCACGCGCGATTGTATCGGCTGGAGTCGCCATATTGCCGACGGCGGTATATTGCTGATCCACGATATTTTCGAGAAGCCGGAAGACGGCGGTCAAGGGCCCTGGCTGGCGATGAACGCGGTGCTAAAAAACGGCGAATTTATCTTCGTCGAAAAAATCAATTCCTTAGGCGTTCTCAAAAAGCAAAAGGCCACTGGGCGCAGTAAATAAACTGGCCGCCGGACTGAGTTGATGCACCGCATCGCAGGCCAGAAGGAAGGCGGCGGCGGTCCAGGTGGTTTTTTCGCGCGGCCAAATCACCTGGTTTTCATACTGATAGCCAGTCCAAAAACCTCCGTCTTCATCCTGCCAACGCAGCAGCTGCTTTAACATTTTCGCCGCGAGTTCTCTGTTGCCGGAAGCGACCAGCGCAATTATCAATTCGCTGGATTCCGCTACCGTTACCCAGGGTTCCTCGCACACGCAGCGGCAGCCGAGCTCGTCGACGATAAATTTGTCCCAGTTTTCCTGCAGGCGCAGACGCGCTTCGTCGGCGCTGAATACACCGGACAATATCGGATAAAACCAGTCCATCGAGTAACGCGACTTACTGTCCCAGGTTCTGTCAAATCGCCAGGGCTTATTCTTGATCGCATCCGCCAATTTTCCGTGTGCTTCGATCCAACGCTGCGCCTCAACACCGATCAAATCCGCGAGCGAAATAGCACACTCGAGGCTGCGCAGAATCGACGAACAGGCGGTGAGCAGTGAATCTCTTGCCAGGGTCTCCCGGTCTGACAGCGCCCATTGAATATCGCCGTCGCGCCGCTGCTGACCGACAACAAAGTCGATCGCTTTGGCGACGCAGGGAAAATTTTCCTCGACAGATGAGCGATCCTTTGTCACCAGAAAGTGGTGGAATAATGTCGTCGCAAAATACGCGACAAAGTTTGTCTCGATTTTTCTTGTTTCCATGCTGGCGGTCTCGATTCCATAACACGCGTACCAGCTGCCGTCCTCATTTTGCGTTGCGCGCAACCAGGCACAGGCGTTGGCAAAGGCTTCACCGTCGCCACTGAGAGTCAAGCCCATCATCGCTTCGCAATGATTCCAGGGGTCAATTTTATTTCCACAATACCAGGGTATTGCCCCGTCTTTGCGCTGCTGTGCAAGAATGTAATGTCCTGCACTTTTCATCGCCGTGCGAACTGTATGGTCCAGAACAATCATGGACGCTTCCTGAAGTACATGACTACACTTTTCCCCATCAACGGGTTGAGCACGCGTTCCAATATTCGGGTGAGCGTCGGTTTGCTAAACAAATCCCAGAGCAGGAATCGATGATAGGTCCGCACCAGCCAATGCTGCTTACCTTCGCGCCACCACATGCAGCGCAACCACCAATACGGAACATGCAGCGCATGCGCCCAATGGCGAGACAATAAATCAAAACCGAGTTCTCTCACTTTCCCCTGCAATTCGCGCTCGCGAAAAATCCTTAGGTGGCCACCGTCGACCTCGTGGTACTCGCGCGATAGCCACCAGCATATCCTCTCTGGCCAGGCGCGCGGGACGCTGATGGCTAGCAGACCGCCCGGCTTTAAAACTCGTTGTATTTCCGCTAAAAAAAATTCGTAGTTTGCAATATGCTCAAGCACCTCGGAGCAGATTACCTTGGAAAACGAATTCTCCGCAAAGGGAAGCTGTTCGCCGTCGGCTTGCATAAAGAGCGGACAATGATCAGCCGAGGGGGCAAATTCTCTCCAACGCTGTTGTGCCGTTTTTACATCGACAATATTTTTGTCCAGGGCGACACAGCGAAGTCTTGCATTCAGCGCGCTCAAGCCGATGGCATGACGCCCCTCACCGCAACCGAGATCCAGCACAACATCGTCATCGTCCAAATTCATTTTGGAGAATTCAACGGTTTGCATCCGCACCTATTCTTTCGTAGTACGCGCTCAATTGCGCCGCCACTCCCGACCAGCTGAATACCCGCAGCATGCGTTCGCGTGAGCGCAATTCCAGGTCGCGGCAACGGCTTTCGTCGTCGAAAATCAACGCTATTTTTTGCGCGAGATCGTCGGCGGAATCCGCCCGAGCGATCAGCGCTGCGGCACCGGCCACTTCCGGCAGCGCGCCGCCATCGGTACACACACAGGCGGTAGCGCACGCCATCGCCTCGGCCAGCGGCAAACCAAAGCCTTCGTACAGAGATGGGCATACAAACACGTGCGCGCGGTTGTAATGTTCACATAATTGGTGATTTGCTATGTTGGCTACGCACTCAACAGCGTCCGTCAATCCGTGTTCGCGGATAAACGTATCACAATCGCCGTTCGGCTTTAGTTTGCCAACGATTTGCAGACTCGCGGAAGGATATTTTTCCCGCAACAGCCGCAGCGCGTGCAAGAGGTTTTTCAGACCCTTGAGAGGATGATCGGAACTTGTGGTGGTCATCAGCCTAAACGGCACGCGCTGCACATCGCGCAAGGGTTTGAAGAGTTCTGTATCGACGCCGTTGTAAATGACCTCGATGCACTTTTCACTCAAATGGAAATAGTGAGCAATGTCGCGGCGCGAATTTTCCGACACAGTGACGATGTGTCGCAGTTTACGAGCGGTTTTTTCCTGCATGGCAATAAAGCTATACCAGCGGCGAATGAAGTAGCGCATAGCGGCTCGCTTTTCGCTCTGCAAAGCGATATCGCGGTCGCGATGGACAGGATGATGGATGGTGGATACGACCAGTGCTCCTGCGCGCTGGAGATCTATCATGGCCGAGCACAAACTCTGATTGTCGTGGATGACATCGTAGTTCTGGTGCGCCAGCATTTTTTTAACACGGCGTCCAAACACGTAGGGTTCGGCGAAGGTGCCGGAAATTTTGCTCCACCATTCGCAGAGGTCGCTGAAGGATCGCAGGTGATGCCAGCGCAAAGCCCGAAAGGGCCTGGGTTCCGCGTAGAGGTTCAAGCCGGGTACAGGAATTAATTTTATTCTGGCATCGAGTTGCGGATAGGGTTGGCCGGAATAGACGTGGACCTCGTGACCGAGATCCGCCAGCGCCCGGCTCAAATAGTACAAATAGATGCCCTGTCCGCCGACAAAGGGATCACTGCGATAACCGAGCAGCGCTATTTTGAATTTTTTGCGCAGCGACGATGTCGGACCGTCGAGGGGTCGAGCTGTGTCAATGTCGCGGTCGTGCAGGGCCTGGAGATTCATCGTCTGACTACTTTTTCGGGCAGTCTCGCAGATGCGCTGGCGACAGGCAAGCCGGCGCTGACCGAGTAGCGACACGGGCTTTTTTGGCTCGGTTCCGGTAAAACTGGCTCCTGTGCCGCGCAACTCGCTATAATTCGCGGCTTCGCCAATCCACAGAGTGCCGGGCATGAACGCACGCAGCGCGGAAGTCAGCCGCGATACACTGGAAACCAAAATCAAGGTCAGCGTAAACCTCGACGGCAAGGGCAATGGTCAGTTCGATACCGGCGTGCCTTTTCTCGAGCACATGATGGACCAGATCGCGCGCCACGGCATGCTCGATATCGACGTCGTTTGCAAAGGCGACTTGCACATCGACGATCACCACACGGTCGAAGACATCGGCATCACGCTCGGCAGAGCGGTAGCTCAGGCATTGGGTGACAAAAAAGGCATCGTCCGCTACGGCCATTCTTATGTGCCGCTGGACGAGGCGCTGTCGCGCGTGGTCATCGACTTTTCCGGGCGACCCGGACTGGAGATGAACGTTCCGTTCACGCAAAAGCGCATCGGCGCCTTCGACACCGAATTGTTTTGCGAATTTTTTCGCGGTTTCGTCAATCACGCGCAGGTCACTCTGCACATCGATTGCCTGCGTGGCAGCAACGCCCACCACCAGATCGAAACGGTGTTCAAAGCCTTCGGCCGCGCCCTGCGAATGGCGGTCGCTCGCGACGAGCGCCTGGGCGATGTCATGCCTTCGACCAAGGGCACGCTCTAGCGCCAAGATCGCCATATGAACCGCATCGCCATCATCGACTACGGCATGGGCAACCTGCACTCGGTTGCGAGTGCGCTGGCCCTCGTCAGCCCCGAATCCGAGATTCTCGTCACCGGCGATCACGAGCAGGTGAGCGGCGCCGACCGAATTATTTTTCCCGGCGTCGGCGCCATTCGCGATTGCATGGCTGAAATTCGCCGCCTGGGCTTCGACACTCTGGTGCCGGAACAGATTCGTTCCGGCAAACCTGTGCTCGCGATTTGCGTCGGCATGCAAGCGTTGATGCGCAAGAGCGAGGAAAACGGCGGCGTCGACTGCATCGGTTTTTTCGATGGCGATGTCGAATTTTTTCTCGGCAACGACAGCTTTAATGAGGCGCGTCGCGAAGAGCCTTTAAAAGTTCCGCACATGGGCTGGAACGAAGTTTGGCAGAAGCGCGAGCACCCACTCTGGCAGGGCATCGCCGACCGCAGTCGTTTTTATTTTGTGCACAGTTTTTTTGTACGGCCCGAAGACAGTCGTATCGAAATCGGCTCCACCACCTACGGCCTGGAATTCTGTTC
>Ga0316575_10000402_pt1 | contig 12338 bp, 12 predicted proteins | sample J5NA_FD_203072 | JGI IMG/M metagenome (GOLD analysis project Ga0316575, IMG submission 203072) | Rhizosphere microbial communities from salt marsh grasses in Alabama, United States - J5-7_050615r2r3 | ecosystem: Host-associated > Plants > Roots > Rhizosphere | place: USA: Alabama | collected...
GGGGTCCGGGGTGCTTTGATCGGATCATGCGCATTGTTCTCACCGGGGGCAGCGGCAAGGCCGGCACGCACGTGGCGAACCACCTCGTCGCGCTCGGGCACGACGTCACCAACGCCGACCTGGTCCCGCTGGGCCGTCCCGATGTCGCGGATCTGCGGGTCGACCTCACGGATGCCGGCGAGACCTACTCGGCACTGGCGGGTCTGGCGAGGATGGAGGAGCTGGAGCTGGACGCCCCGCCGAGGTACGACGCGGTGGTGCACCTCGCCGCCGTGCCGGCGATCCTGCTCACCTCGGACGCGAGGACCTATGCCACGAACGTGCTCAGCACGTACAACGTGCTCGAGGCCGCGACTCGGCTGGGTATCCGCAAGGTCGTGTTCGCGTCCTCGGAGACGACCTACGGGATCTGCTTCGCCCAGGGGGAGCGGACACCGCAGTACCTCCCCGTCGACGAGGACCACCCCACCGTCCCGGAGGACTCGTACGCGATGTCCAAGGTCGCCAACGAGGTGACGGCGCGCTCCTTCCAGAGGCGGACCGGCATCGACATCTACGGTCTGCGGATCAACAACGTCATCGAGCCGCACGAGTACGCCGAGCTCTTCCCGGACTACCTCGCGAACCCGTCGCTACGCCGTCGCAACATCTTCGCGTACATCGACGCCCGGGACCTCGGCCACATGATCGAGCGTTGCCTCGAGGTCGACGGTCTCGGCTACGAGGTCTTCAACGTCGCCAACGCGGACATGTCGGTCGCCGCGACGACACAGGAGGTGCGGGAGCGCTTCTACGCCGGGGTGGAGGTGCGCCGGCCGATGGGTCGCGACGAGACGTTCTACTCCATCGACAAGGCCCGTCGGCTCCTCGGCTACTCACCTCAGCACTCCTGGCGCGACGTGCTGGAGGACCCGCGGCCCAGGGCCTGACCGACGTACCCGCTCAGGTGGTACCTACCCGTTCTCGACCGGAGTCCGCTCCGCCCACGACCGCGCGTGGGCGAGGAACGCCCGGGCGGCCTCGGCCTCGCCGGGCCTCGGCGCGCGCTGGGGCTCCCACCCACGGGCGCGCTCGTCACGGACCTGGGCGAGCAAAGGGCGCCAGCGGGGTTCCAGCCGACGGAGTCCCCACTCCAGAGCCCCGTGCTTGGTCGCGACCTCGGCGGTGACCAACGTGTACAGCTGGCGGCACGCCGTGGCGACGGCGTAGCGCTGTCCCCACGCGAGCGTGTCGATGTCGATCCAGCCGGCGAGGTCGGACTCCAGAGTGGGCAGTGCGCCCGCCGCCTCCCGACGCAGCGCCACGCCGGGGACGACCGGCATGAACGACTCGGGGGTCGGGCCCCAGAGCGTGATGCCGTGCTCGCGGAGGATCCAGCGGGTGAAGGCGCGGTTGCAGTGGTCGTCCCAGGCGAGCGTGGTGCGCCCGTGGTCGTTGAACAGCCAGCGGCGGCCCTCGTGGTCGACCGACGCGATCTCGGCGATCGGAGCGTAGGAGCCCTCGAGCTCCTCACACCACGGCACCCCCCGCGACGGGAGCTCCGCGTGCAGGCGCCGCAGCCGCGCGATCTGGTCCTGCGTCAACGCCGACTGCGTCGCGACGAGCCAGTCGCAGTCGCTGTGCCGGTCACCGCCACCGAGGGCGAAGGAACCCTGCACGTAGGCCCCGGCCAGGTTCTCGCCCAGGATCTGTTGCCAGTGGCGAAGCATCTCCCCGAGGAGCCGGTCGAGATCGGCGTACGGGGTGATGACCTCGTGGGCGGGCACGACCCGAGCCTAGGCGCCTCGCCTAGAGCGGCTCCTGTCCGAGGGCCTGCCACGACACCCGCTCGGACTGGTAGATCCGGGTCTCGGCGAGGGCGATCTCCCACACCGGCTGCCCGCCCGGGTCGGTCTCCGCGATGTAGGCGGTGTCGTCGACGCCCTCCTCGCCGGCCGGGCCTCCGGACGTGACGAGGTAGTTGCCGCTCGCGAGCTCGTCGACGTCGCCGAGCGAGTTGGTGTACTTCGAGGCGACGTACTCGACCGTCTGGCGAGCCGCCCCGGAGTCGGCGTCGAGCTCGTAGACGACGAGGCGGCTGTTCTCCTGTTCGCCGCCGGTCTCGTTCCGGTTGTCGTACGCGACGAGATCGCCGTCCCGGGTGAGGGTGGCCGCGTGCTGGCCCGACATCCACGACCCTTCCTGCAGGTCGAGGAAGGATGCGTCGTAGCCGGGGTCGGTGCCGTCGGCCTCGCCGGCGATCCAGACCACCTCGCCGGTCGCGTGGTCGATGTTCACGACCCACCCCTGGGACCGGACCGACATCAGGATCTGGTCGGTCTTCTCGTCGTAGCTGACGGAGTTCGAGTGCGTCCAGTCGGTCCCACCACTGCGGGCCTCAGTCGTGGCGAGGTCTCCGGGGTACCGGCTGGTGTCGAGGTGGTCGAAGCTCGACCACTCCCACACGACGTCACCCGACGAGTCGAGCTCGATGATCGTGTCGCCGCGGACCTCGTCACCGTCGACGGTCCGGGTCTCGCTGCCCAGGGTGAGGTACCCGCCCCCGGGCATCGGGACGGCGTCGTGGTGCCAGGAGGGCGCGGCGGTCATGTCGAAGACGTCCACGACGCTGCCGTCGAGGTCGACCTGCTCGATCGAGTCGTGGAAGAAGGCGAGGATCCGGCCGCCTCCGGCGTCTCGGACCACGGGACCGCGGGGCGTGGGCTCCTCGCGGTCGAGGTACCAGACCACCTGGCCGTCGTCGTCGACGCCGTAGTAGGCCGGGCCGTCGCCGACCTGCTCCGACATGAGGCCGAAGATCGTGATCCCGGCGTCGGGGCGCCTCGGGTCCTGCGCGGCCCGGACCACCTCCGCGGTGGGCGCGTTCTCGGGCAGGCCGCCCGTGGTCATCGACACCGGGTCGGATGCGGATCCCCCGGCGGTGGCCTCGGCGAGGAAGTCGTAGCGGGTCTCCGCGCGCAGCCCGACGACCGTGAACTCGTGCGACGCCGACTCCTCGGTGGACTCCATCCGGCGGGGGCCGGTGTCGTCGGACTCGAAGCTCAGGGCGACCGGCGTGGGCTCGTCCGCCGTGACGGTGACGTGCGCGATCAGCGAGTTGTCCGGGTCGACGGTGGCCTCCACCTGCAGGATGCCGTCACCGCCCCCCGAGTTCCGCTCACCGAGGCTGCATCCCGCCGCCAGGGCCGGGACGAGGACGAGGCCGAGGGCCAGCGATCGGCTGCGGACGACGCTCATGCCCCGATCCTGCCGTCGAAGTGCCGGATGCGCGAGCCCGCCGGCGGCTGCTCAGCACTCGACGACGTTGACGGCGAGGCCGCCGCGGGCGGTCTCCTTGTACTTGACCTTCATGTCGCGGCCGGTGTCACGCATCGTGCGGATGGCCTTGTCGAGCGAGACGACGTTGCGTCCGTCGCCGCGGAGGGCGATCCGCGCGGCGGTGATGGCCTTCACCGACGCCACGGCGTTGCGTTCGATGCACGGGATCTGCACCAGGCCACCCACGGGGTCGCAGGTGAGGCCGAGGTTGTGCTCGATGCCGATCTCCGCCGCGTTCTCCACCTGCTTCGGGGTGCCACCGAGCACCTCGGCCAGCGCCCCCGCCGCCATCGAGCAGGCCGAACCCACCTCGCCCTGGCACCCGACCTCGGCGCCGGAGATCGAGGCGTTCTCCTTGTAGAGCGTGCCGATCGCGGCCGCGGTGAGCAGGAAGCTGACGACGCCGTCGTCGTCGGCGCCGGGGACGAACCGCGTGTAGTAGTGCAGGACGGCCGGGATGATGCCCGCGGCTCCGTTGGTGGGCGCGGTGACGATCCGCCCGCCGGAGGCGTTCTCCTCGTTGACGGCGAGCGCGTAGAGCGTCACCCAGTCCATCGCGGCCAGCGGGTCTCCGGCGTGCTCGCTGCGCAGCTGTCGGACCAGTCGGGGCGCTCGTCTGCGTACCTTGAGGCCCCCGGGCAGGACGCCGTCGGTCCGGCAGCCGTTGTCGACGCACTCCTGCATGACGTCCCACAGGTGGAGCAGCTCGGAGCGCACCTCCGCCTCGGTGCGCCAGGACAGCTCGTTGGCCAGCATCACCCCGCTGACGGGCAGGCCGGACTCGTCGCAGTGCTCGAGCAGCTGGTCGGCGGAGGTGAACGGGAACCGCACCGGGGTGTGGTCAGGAACAATGACCCCTTCTCCGACCTCGTCCTCGTCGAGGACGAAGCCGCCTCCGACGGAGTAGAACTCGCGCGTGCGCAACGGTTCGGCGGCCTCCCCCGGCTCGGCCGCCTCCCAGGCCGTGAACCGCATCCCGTTGCTGTGGAACGGCAGCGACTTCTTCCGGTGGAGGACGATGTCCTCGTCGGGGTCGCACGCGGTCGCGTGGCTGCCGGCGAGGAGCAGGCGGTGGTCCTCGCGCAGCCGGTCCACGCGTCCCTCGGCCGCACGGGGGTCGGTCGTCTCGGGGGCCTCGCCCTCGAGCCCGAGGACGACGGCCTTGAGCGAGCCGTGACCGTGACCGGTCGCCCCCAGCGATCCGAAGAGCTCGGCGCGCACTCGACCGACCCGTTCGAGCAGACCGTCGTCGCGTAGGCCGCACGCGAACAGGTGCGCGGCCCGCATCGGTCCGACCGTGTGCGAGCTCGACGGGCCGATGCCCACGGAGAACAGGTCGAACGTACTCACCGCCACCCGGGCAGTGTGACACTTCTCGGCGTGGCCTGGGGAGGGTGGACGGACCCGTTCGCCGGTCCGGGTAGCGTCGGAGGATGAGTAAGGCGTCGGGGGAGGGGACGGTCCGGGCCGCCCTGCCCGGGATGCCCGAGCCCCTCTGGGGCGGCAGCCCCAGCAAGCTGCTCACCTTCCTCGACTGCCCACGCCGCTACCGGATGCAGTACCTGGACCGCCCGGCCCCCGAGAGGCGGCGCCAGCGGGCCCACACCTCGGTGGGCATCGCGGTGCACAACGCGCTGCGCGACGTGTGGGACCTGCCGGCCCCGACCCCCGCTGCGGGGGGACGTCTGGTCGAGCGAGCCTGGGTCGACGTCGGCTTCCGCGACTCCGACCAGTCGCAACGATGGCGCGAGCGGATGCGCGATGCCGTCAGCGCCTATCTCGGGAGGGGCGCGCTCGCCGGTCGGCCGGTGGGGATCGAGCGGACCGTCTCGTTCGTCAGCGGTGACCTGCGGGTCCAAGGTCGCGTCGACCGGCTCGACGAGCGTGACGGCGAGCTCGTCGTCGTCGACTACAAGACCTCGAGCCGGCCACCCTCCGACGACGACGCACGCACCTCGCTGCCGCTGGCGCTCTACGCCGCAGCGGTGTGGAAGATGTTCCGGCGTCCGACCCTGCGCGTGGAGCTGCACCACATCCCCTCGGGGGCGGTGGCGGTGCACCGGCACTCGGCGGAGTCCCTCACGCGCAAGGTGGAGCAGGCGCGCTCGATCATGCGCGACGCCCGGCGGGCCGACGCGGACCATGCCGAGCGCGGCACCGACTCCTCGATGTTCCCCACGGCGACAGGCCCCTTGTGCACGTGGTGCGACCTGCGGGCGCACTGCCCCGACGGTCAGGCCATGGGGCCGGAGAAGTCCGACTGGGCCGCCCTCGAGGACGACTGACCCCGGCCCGGATGTCGGGCCGGGGCCTCACCTGACGATCGAGGTTGCGCAACATGCCGGCGGCGGGCGCCGTGGTTCGGCATGTCGCGCAACCTCGATGGTGTTCAGGCGGTTGTCGCGCGGAGTGGGGGAGGAGGGTCAGAGGCCCGCGGCGGTGAGTGCGGGCGCGGACTCACGGGCGTAGTGGGTGCGGAGGTTGTCGAGCAGGATGGTCCGGATCATCGCGGCGTCGGACGAGGTGCGGCCCTCCTCGTCCTGGCTCTCGAGAGTGGACAGGAGGTCGTCGATCTCGGCGGGGCTGGTGTAGCCGGAGAGCTCGCGGCGCAGGGCACGCTCCCTCGCCTTGGCCTCGCGGCGCTCGTGGAGGTCGTCACGGAAGGTGGTCCACAGGCTGTTCGTCATGTCTCGATCCTCCCGCGCCCCCATGCATGCGTCCAATGAATCCGGCTCATGCGACACATGCTCTATCGTCATGAGATGGACACCGACGCGCTCCGCTGGTTCCAGCTCGTCTGCGACGGCTACACCGTCACCGAGGTCAGTGACATCTTCGGCGTGAGCCAGCCCGGGGTCTCCCGGGCCCTCGCGCGGCTCGAGAAGGAGGTCGGGACACCGCTGTTGCGTCGCTCCGGTCGGGTGCTCCGGATGACGCACGCGGGCGTCGCGTTCAAGCGGCACGTCGACTCCGTCGTGAACCACCTCGACGACGGGCTGGCGGCGGTCAGCGCACTGCTCGACCCGGAGGGTGGGGTCGTGAGCCTGGCCTACCCCCTCAGCCTGGGCTCGTGGCTGGTGCCGCGCCTCGTGGACGGCTTCCAGCGGGAGCGCGCCCGCGCGCGGCTTCTGCTGACCCGGACGAGGGTGACGGTAGAGGGCAGGCCGTCCCGTGAGCTCGTCTCGCGCCGGGCCGATCTCGAGCTGGCCGCCCACCGGATCCGCGGCGACGGCATCGTGTGGCGCCGGGTGCTCCAGGAGCCGCTCGTGCTCGCCCTCCCGGGTCGCCATCGGCTCGCCGGCGAGGAGCAGGTGGCTCTGGCCGAGGTCGCGGACGACCCGTTCGTCATGCGCAACGCACCGTCGAAGATGCGTGAACGCGTCCTGAGCCTGTGTCGCGAGGCCGGGTTCGAACCGGATGTGGCCTACGAGGCCGAGGACCTCCCGACGGTCCGCGGCTTCGTCGCGGCGGGCCTCGGCGTGGCGGTCGTGCCGGCCCAGGGCCTCCAGGTCCCGACGACGTTCGCCCGCGCGCGGATCGTCGCGCTGGCGGACGAGGGAGCTCGCCGCGAGGTCGGGCTGGCCTGGGTCAAGGACCGGCCACTGCTGCCGTCCGCCCAAGCCTTCCGCCGCTTCGTCCTGACCCGGGGCGGCTGAGCCGTCGCCCGGTGGGGGAGAATCGGGCCGTCCACGAGGCTCCCGTCCGGAAGGCCCGCTCGATGGCGCCGAAGCGCAAGGCCACGATCATCGCCCTCGCCAACCAGAAGGGCGGGGTAGCCAAGACCACCTCGGTGGCCTCCCTCGGCGCCGCCTTCGCCGAGGCGGGACGTCGCGTGCTCCTCGTCGATCTCGACCCCCAGGCCTGCCTCACGTTCAGCCTCGGTGTCGACCCGGACGGCGTCGAGAGCTCCATCCACGAGGTGCTCGTGGGCGGAGAGGACCTCGCCGACGTCGTCGTGTCGTGCGACGAGGGTGTCGACCTGGTCCCGAGCACCATCGACCTGGCGGGGGCCGAGGCGGTGCTTCTCTCCCGGCCGGCCCGCGAGTACACCGTGCAGGGTGCGCTGGACCCCGTGCGCCGGGACTACGACGTCATCCTGCTCGACTGCTCACCGAGCCTCGGAGTGCTCACCCTCAACGCCCTCACCGCGGCGCAGGGACTGGTGATCCCGATGCCGGCCGAGATGCTGAGCCACCGCGGGGTGGGTCAGCTCCTCGACACCGTGCGCGACGTCCGGAGGATCCTCAACAAGCGGCTCAAGGTGCTCGGCATCCTGCCGACGCTCTACGACGGCCGGAGCATCCACGCCCGCGAGGTGCTCGAGGACGTCGGCGGCCGCTACGACCTCCCCGTGCTGTCGCCGCCGATCCCCAAGACGGTGCGGTTCGCAGAGGCTCCGGCCGTCGGTCGCTCCATCCTCTCCACGGCGCGGTCGTCCAAGGGCGCCAAGGCCTACCGCGAGGTCGCGGCCACCCTGCTCGAGCAGCTCTGAGGTCGCTCGGCCGCCGGGCTCGTCAGCTCTGGCTCTGCCCCGTGGAGGGGCGTCCCCCACGGGTCCGGCGGCGGTTGCGTCGCCGCCCCCCACCGGAGGACTGCTGCTCGGAGTTGCGCTCACCGCGCTCGCCACGCTCACCGCGCTCGCCACGCTCCCCACGACCGCCGGAGCGGGAGCGGCCGGAGCCGCCGCGCGGGCCGCCCACGGTGCGACCGGTCTCACCGAGGTCCTCGATCCGCTCGGCGTCGAGGCCGGCGCGGGTGCGCTTGGCCCGGGGAAGTGTGCCCGTGGCACCCTCGGGGATGTCGAGCTCGGCGTAGAGGTGCGGCGAGGACGAGTAGGTCTCCTGCGGGTCGGGGATCCCGAGGTCGAGCTGCTTGTCGATGAGCGCCCAGCGGTGCAGGTCGTCCCAGTCGACGAGCGTGATCGCGATTCCCGTGTTGCCCGCGCGACCGGTTCGTCCTGTGCGGTGCAGGTAGGTCTTCTCGTCCTCGGGGCACTGGTAGTTGACGACGTGGGTGACGTTCTCCACGTCGATGCCGCGCGCGGCCACGTCGGTGGCGACGAGGACGTCGACCTTGCCGCTGCGGAAGGCCCGGAGGGCCTGCTCGCGCGCGCCCTGACCGAGGTCGCCGTGGATGGCGGCCGCGGCGAAGCCACGGGTCGCGAGGTCGTCGGCGACCTTGGCCGCGGTCCGCTTCGTGCGGGTGAAGATGATGGTGAGTCCGCGGTCCTTGGCCTGGAGCACCCGCGCCAGCAGCTCGGTCTTGTCCATGGCATGGGCACGGAAGACGAACTGCTCGATGGCCTTGACGGTGGCCCGGTCGCTGCCGTCGTCCTCGGACATCGCCCGGATGTGCGTGGGCTGGTTCATGTACCGCCGTGCCAGGGTGACGACGGCTCCGGGCATGGTCGCGGAGAACAGCATCGTCTGGCGCCCCGCGGGCGTCATCGCGAGGATGCGCTCGACATCGGGGAGGAAGCCCAGGTCCAGCATCTCGTCGGCCTCGTCGAGGACGACGGTGCGGGCGCTCCCCAGGGTGAGGTGGCCCTGCTTCGCGAGGTCGATGAGCCGGCCGGGCGTGCCGACGACCACCTCGACACCCCGGCGCAGGGCCTCGATCTGCGGCTCGTAGGCCCGCCCGCCGTAGACGGTGAGGACCCGGATGCCGCGCCGGGCGCCGGCCCGCTCCAGGTCTCCGGAGACCTGGACGGCGAGCTCGCGGGTGGGGGCGACGACGAGCGCCTGGGGTGCGCCGGCCGAGGGCAGGGCGGCGAACCGGTCGTCGCGTGGCGACACGACGCGGTTGAGCAGGGGCACTCCGAAGCCGAGGGTCTTGCCGGTGCCCGTCTTGGCCTGGCCGATGATGTCGTGGCCACCGAGGGCGACCGGCATCGTCATCGCCTGGATCGGGAACGGCGTGGTGATGCCCGCGTCGGCGAGGGCGCCGACGATCTCGGGGTGGACCGGGAAGTCCGCGAAGGTCTGCTGGGGCGCGTCCGCGTGGGGCTCGTGCGCGGGGGTGGGGTCGGCGTCGATGACGTCGGTCATGGGCTCTCTTCCGGTCGGCGGGCACGCGAAGGTGCCAGCGCGGGGCTGCGGGCCGATCGGGGGTCTTCGTCAGGCGAGGGCGGCGTCGTCGCCGGGCCCGTGCGCCCGTCACAGTCACTCACGTTCGTGCCGACCGGGCACCGTGGACGGGGTCCATCGTACCGTTAGGGTGCGGACATGGAGCAGAGCGCCCTGACCGACGCCGAGTACCGCGCCGCCGTCACCGATCTTCTCGGGGTGCTGGCCTACGGCGAGCTCACCGCCTTCCTGCGGATGGCGGTCGACTCCGACCTCGCCCCCACCCTCTCGCTGAAGTCGCAGATGGCGGCGCTCGCCAACACCGAGTACGTCCAGTACTCGCTGCTCGTGGAGCACCTGCGGTCGCTCGGCATCGACCCGGAGGAGGCGATGCAGCCCTTCGTTGCGCCGTTCGCCTCCTTCCACGAGCGCACCCGTCCCAAGGGCTGGCTCGAGGGTCTCGTCAAGGCGTACGTGGGGGACGGCATCGCCAAGGACTTCTACCGCGAGGTCTCGACGTTCGTCGCTCCCGAGACGCGCGAGGTGATGAACGCGGCCCTCGACGACGAGGGCCAGGCCGAGTTCGTCGTCCACATCGTGCGCGACGCGCTGCGCACCGATGCCGCTGCGGCGGGTCGGCTGGCACTGTGGGGACGTCGGCTCATGGGGGAGGCCCTTTCCCAGGCACAGGCCGTGGCGGTGGAGCGCGACGCGATGTCGGCCCTGCTCGTCGGCGGTGGCATGGACCTCGCCGAGGTGGGCCGGATGTTCGCCCGGCTCACCGAGAACCACCAGCGGCGGATGACGCGGCTCGGTCTGGCCGCCTGAGCGCCGTCGCGGAAGGGCCCGGACGCGGCGCGGCCCCCACCGGGGTGGCAGGGGCCGCGCCGACGTCGGGGTCGGTCAGGTCTTCTTCCCGGTGATCGAGCCGTAGATCACGATGAGGATCGCCGCGACGATGACGGAGATGATCCAGCGGATCCAGTCGACGCCATCCGTGGTCTGGACGCCGAGGACGCCGGCGAGCCACCATCCGATGAGGGCGCCGAGGACGCCGAGGACGATCGTGATCAGGATGCTGATGTTCTGCTTGCCCGGGAGGACCAAACGGGCGAGAACGCCGACGATGATGCCGGCGATGATGGACCCGAGGATGGACACGTAGGACTCCTTCCGAGCCCCGGCCCGGGGCCCGATGGTGCTTCGGTCCGTCACGAGGCGAGGCCCCACGACGGCGCCCCTGGCCGGGGCGTCGCGTAGAACCTAGCGCAGCAGGGGAGCCGCGATGGGGCGAGCTTGCACAGACGTTCGACGCCGCAGGTCAGGTGACTGCGTGCGCCCGGTCAGACCGCGCCGAAGCCGACCTTGCCCTTCTCCGACTCGCCGACCTGGATCCACCCGATCGCGCGTCCGGGGACGAGGACGGTGCGGCCCTTGGTGTCGGTGAGACGGAGCATCCCGCCGTCGGTCAGGGCGGCCTCGACGGCGCTGGTGACCTCGTCGGCAGGAGCGTCGGTCTCGACCGACAGCTCGCGGGCGACGTTCTGGACGCCGATGGTGACCTCCACGGGGCACGACCTTTCGTTGGGCGGGAGAAGGCGGTGGGCGCCGGGGTTGCCCGGCGCACGCTCACCGTCAGGCTAACCCGGAGGGCCCACGGGTCAGGACTCGACCTTGGGGAACGAACCGAGCCCACGCCACGCGAGGGCGGTGATCAGCTCGGCGGCCTCCACCTCGGGGCACTCGCCCTCCTGGGCGAGCCAGTGCCGGGCCGCCACCTGCGCCATCCCGGCCAGAGCCGAGCCGAGGAGCAGGGCCCGCTCGTCGTCGGCGCCGGTGTCCTCGGCGATGACCTCGGCGATCGCCTCGGCACACGCCATCTCGAGCGAGTCCAGACGGGAGCGGACCTGGGGCACGCTTGTCAGGTCGGACTCGAAGACCATCCGGAACGCCGCGTCCTCGCGGGTGACGAAGTCGAAGTACGCCGCCACCGTCGCGCGGACCCGTACCTCGTTGTCGCCCTCTCCGGTCTCGAGCGCCTCGCGCACCTGCTCCTCGAGAGTCAGGCAGTGCGTGTCGAGCAGTGCGAGGTAGAGTTCGAGCTTGCCTGGGAAGTGTTGGTAGAGAACCGGCTTGGACACGCCGGCGCGCTCGGCGATCTCGTCCATCGCGGCGGCGTGGTAGCCGTGCGCCACGAAGACGGCCTGGGCAGCCTCGAGCAGCTGCGCGCGCCGCTCGCTGCGCGGCATCCTGATGCTGCGGGTGCTCGTGCTGGTCATGGGCTCCTCCGTGACATGTCCGGCCATCCTACGGAGGCGCGGTCGCACCGAGGGGAGCCCGCGCCCGCGGTGTTAGGTTCCGCAGATGGCGCGTCCCCCCCTGGTGCCCGCCGGGCCGGAGCTCACCGCCGCCGAGCGGACCCGCTACGCCCGCCACCTGCTCCTTCCGGGGATCGGGTCGGACGGTCAGCGTCGGCTCCGGGCAGCACGGGTGCTCGTCGTCGGCGCCGGTGGCCTGGGCTCGCCCGCGCTGCTCTACCTCGCCGGCGCGGGGGTCGGCACGGTGGGCATCGTGGACGACGACGTCGTCGACGTCACCAACCTGCAACGTCAGGTGGTGCACGGCGTGGCCGACGTCGGGCGGGCCAAGGTCGACTCCGCCGCCGAGGCGGTGGCGGCCACGAGCCCGGAGACGGTCGTCGTGCGGCACCGCGAGCGGCTGGACGCCCTCAACGCCATGCAGGTGCTCGCCGAGTACGACCTCGTGCTCGACGGTGCGGACAACTTCCCGACCCGCTACCTCGTCGGTGACGCCTGCGCCCGACTGGGTATCCCCCACGTGTGGGGGTCGGTGTACCGCTTCGACGGCCAGGTGTCCGTGTGGTGGGCGGGGGAGGGGCCGTGCTACGCGTGTGTGTTCCCTGCGCAGCCGCCTGCGGAGGCGGTGGCCTCCTGT
>Ga0316575_10000403_pt1 | contig 12333 bp, 6 predicted proteins | sample J5NA_FD_203072 | JGI IMG/M metagenome (GOLD analysis project Ga0316575, IMG submission 203072) | Rhizosphere microbial communities from salt marsh grasses in Alabama, United States - J5-7_050615r2r3 | ecosystem: Host-associated > Plants > Roots > Rhizosphere | place: USA: Alabama | collected...
AATGGTGACCGGTTCACCGCCGCTGTTGAAGGTGATGACCCCGCCCTTTTCCACCGCGTCAATGAAGGCATCGGCAGTACAGCTTTCGGGCGTTCCGCTGCCGATGATGTGATCGGGTGCCGAAATATCGGCAGGTGCCGCTTCAACCGGAACGGGAAAAGTGCCGTCGGGATTTCCTGCCGGTGGACCTTCAAGCGGATTGGTGAGCGGATTTTCCACAACCACTGTCGGAATACCTCCGTCGTCACTGCACCGTACTAAAAATAACAGCACAGCACTGAGAACAGACCCGAGTATCTTATATTTCACGATGCCTCCTGAATTTCTCATCCGGAAAAAAAGTAACAGGAATAATGTCATCACCAATTCAAACCGTCAGATACAGTAACAAGTCTTAACTGCTCATGTATCCGGAATTCAGTAGTCAGGATCCAGAATGAGATAGTCAAGAAACTGCAAAGGTACATGTTTGAAACGCGCAAGACATTGATTTTGGTTAAAAGTAGAAATTCTTACTGTTTATTCCTGAGTTCTGTATTCTGGATACTGGATTCAAAGAAGTATATAGGTTCATTATCACTCCTTCATCCGCTCGCGGGCCCGCAGGTTTGCTTTCCAGCAGGCGAATTCGAGCACCGTACGTGCGAAAGACTCACTCTTGTCAATGCACAGGCTTCGTATGCCGGGATGGTCATGAACCCAGTCAAGTGCCTTTACCAGTGGAACGATGACCGGTTTCTCATTCGCGATCCCGGCCCATGCGTGAGTGAGGGCTTCGCAGAACCTTATCGTCAGCGGCAGACGCCTGATATGGTTGTCAAACGGATTGCCGCACAATGACGCCGGCGAAAGCACCGAATACTCCCTGCATCGCGACGGACGGCGAAGATAGATGCTGCATGCACCGTCAACGAGAAAAGGACAGGGGATTGACAACTCGAAATAGCGGCGGTTGATTTCAAGGACAGTCTTCTCATCGGTCGTAATACTGTAGACGGCCGAGATCCGGTCATAGATTCCCGCGGATTCCAGTTTTTCACGTGCTGCGGCAAAAGCCGCAACCACCTCGTTCCTTCGAACGGGAGACAGATGGTCCACAACGTCGGCGATGACAGCGGCTTCGGGCGGCGAGAGCGGCACCATCTGACAGCAGCAGACACCGCACCCTTTTGCACATGAGACATGCTGATCAAACGATGCCGCGATTTCGGTTCCCTTGTCGGTGAGCATGTCACAAACGGGAATGAGGTCGGCGGCCAGCTCCCAGAGAGGTTTTAATTGTCCATCTTCCGGAAGCGGAAAATGGATGATACTTTCGGGGAAATCGAGCATGAGCGTTTTCAAGATTCCATAACCATTCATTGATGAGGATCTGAACTATTGCAACCATCCTGTGTCAGGCCCGAGACAGGCAGGAACCGAAGAAAATACGTTCCGCTCATTTCCACGTCATGAATTGATGGAGCAACAATGAAAGGAATTACCTGATAGCACCAGGTGCGGCAGGCACGGTGATGAAAACGAAATAACCTCACAAACGGACGGCCGGACATATTGCCCGGCCGTCATGTAGTGCGAGGGATACACACACTTATCGTTTATATTTTTCGAACCACGCAGGAGCCTTCGGCTGTGTTTCCGCCTCCAGCAATGTCTTCCAGTCGGAATCGGCAAGCCGTTTTATCGGTTCCTCGTCATGCTGGTAGAATGATGACACCGCCCCCACATAGAGCGTGGCGCAATCCTTCTGCGTTGCCGCCTGGATGATGGCGATTGATGCATCACCGGTTGCCGCGTGTAAAACCATATCATCCGGTTTTACGATACTCGGCGGAATGGTATGAACATCGGCAATACACGGACGGGATGAATACAGTTCCTCTTCAGACTTGAAAAGTTGGGTATACCAGCCTATGTAGGGTGGCGCCCCGCATATTCCATCGGGATTTTTCACAAACATCGTGTTGAGAAACGCAATGTGTTCCGGAGTAAGCGGCAATCCCTGCAGCTCGAGTTCAGCCATTGACGCGAGACTGTCGCAGACCATCGTCCATGATGCCGCATTCAATCCGATTGCACTATTCGTCCCCACAATATTATCAGTCAACGATTTGAGCCGTCTGACGATTTCACCTATGGTACGATAAAACCTCGGATACGGTTCGACATAGCCATCCGGATAAAAACAGGAGACACCCATGGTATAGCTCTGCTTTGCATACAGCAGTGTATTATGCCGCAACTGCGCCCAGGAAGCAAGCTGGGTGTTCATCTGTTTTTCCTGCCAGGTGCGACTTCTCATAACCAGAGGTACGGCATCGGAAAGCGGAACCGACAGCGAACGAAGTCCGTCAAGCCACAGGGTGTACAGGTTGCGGTCCCAGTACGGGTAGTTCTCGAACAGCGCACGTGCGGCCCCAAGACGGGCATGATACGGCCGGTAGTCACCGTTCGACACAGTATACGCCGCGGCATCCGGAGCAATGACTGCCGTTGCCGCATTGTTGCCGAGACAGAACGGAACCTCTTCAAGAAGCGGCTTGTTGCGATTCTTGACATACCCTTCAACCGTGCGGCCGAGCAGATACGAATCAAGGATGAACCGCTGCCCGCAGATCTGCGCAATTACCGGGAGTTCCGGCCGTGACGCATCAGGATCTTTCCATATCGCCTGCGACAGTATGAGTTGATTTCCACCGCCCGATGTTCTAATTCCAGCAAGCAGCTGCTGCGCGGCATTATCGGAAACAAGAACAGAATCGGTATTCACCTGTTTTTTAGTCATGACATCCGACAGTCCCTCGAGCGAAAAGGCATCGACATCCCCGACGAAAAACGAGACGACCTGATTAACCTGTGCGACATCGTCGAGCACACCCGTTTTGTCCATTGCAGCGTGAATCGCTGCGAACATACGCAACTGATCCAATGAATCGACGTTAAGTGCACAATCAGCCCGCCCGAGCCACATCATGCATTTGAAATAGCGGGAGAGCGTACAGTCGCCTCCCTTCAGGCATTCGTAATGCCCCCGCGGTTTGAACTGACTGAAGTCCACCGAAGGAATGGTTATCCCGAAAAAGTCGTACTGTTCCGCCAATGCCTCATTACCGATTGAAGCGAGGTAACGGTCTGCCTCCGCATCTCCGGTCACCGTTGTTTTTCCGTCAAGCAGCGCGGCTGCGACCGCACAGTACGTCTGCGCATCGGCATACACCTTTTCAAGCGATGAATTTCCCGCCGCCGCCTTTTTTTGTGCGGCAAGTTCCTGCACTGTTGACGAAAGAGCGTCCGTCATCAGCGGCACCAGCCGGTACTCTTCCACCGTTTTAAGCGCATTATCATACATCTTGTACAGCGGGTCGAGCAGTGCATCGCTGGTGAAGAACACGGGAAGATCATTGACAAACACATCCCTGTACACATATCCGAACCCGATGCCGTCATTCGGTGAACGGTTGAGGACCACCATGCCGTTCTCCTGGAGAACGGTTTTCTGGTCGGCGGTAAGGTGAAACAGTGAATCGATTTTCTGATAATAGAGACATCCGGAAGGATCGAGCCCCTTAACATACGCCGGCGCCGGCTGAAAGCCGTTCAGAAACGTTTCCGGCGACATGGTTTCATAACGGCTGCACAGATCTTCGTATTTTGCAAGATACGACCGTTCTTCCTGCGTCACCTGCGGTACCGGCGCAATCTTCCCGGTCGGATCGATCCAGAGCCCGCCGATACTCTGATGCAGTCGCATCGCATCGACAATCGTTACCTTTCCGTCACCGTCAATGTCCGCAACCGCCGCCGCATCGGAAGCTGTTCCGGAAGCGACCTGTACCGCCAGCAGCTTACAATCATCGAGCGTAATTTTACCGTCGCCGTTGAGATCCCCCGGAATCGCAGAAACGGATGTTGCAGTGAACAAACATACCAGCAGTGAATGTACCGTTTTCATCGCACCACCTCCAGTTTCTTTGTCAGATGCATTCCCGCCCCATTGACAGCGACGATATAGACGCCGCTCCCGAGCCTGCGCCCGAACGGCACCGCCTGAAATCCCGACGGACAGCTGGTCGGTGCAAGAGGCAGTGCTACAGTCCGGCCGTTCATGTCGTAAATCCGTACCGAAGTAACGCCGCTGTTGCGCACCATGAATCTGACATATCCATTCGAAATCGTAACAGTACTGTTAACCACCTGTTGCGGGAGGGGAAGACGTACCGACGTCATCTGACGGGTGAGTGTAAGCTCCATTTTCTGTGCCTGTGCCGAAAACACTTCATTGCCGCTGATTTCAAATGTCGCGGTATCCACGGCAACCGCGGATTTAGCCGGTGTAAAAACAACCGTTACCAGAGAAGTTGAACCTTTTCCCGTATCGGTGATTCCCTGAAATCCGGCAACCGAAAGTACTCCCTCGGCTGTTGACACCGCCGGAGTGATTGAAAAAGGACCATCAGCTGAAGGAAGCACACCCATAAACGCCATCTCCGCCGGGTCAAAACCAAGTTTAAATGAGTATGCGCCTGGAACCGCTGCTGCACCGATAACCGAAATATTCACCCATACCTGTTCCCGAGCGGTATACGTTTTGGCTGCCACCGAAAGATTGAGCTCCTGGGCACAAACTTCCGACAGCAGACAGCCGACCGCAATGAACAGCCACAGCCGTTGCAGTATCATACGAAACTCCTTGTAACAGATGAAACGGATTGCAGGTGACATCCGCCGGCACATACCGATTACAACGGCAGAATCGGGGAATATCCTTACTTATCAATATACTATCACAGGACGGCAGGGTGAAGAATAAACCGTAAAAAGTGTATACAGAAGAATACGGATAGTTCCGGTTCAAATACAGTATCTGGCCACTTTTTCAGCAATCTCCCTGCGCCGGAACGGTTTGGCAAGAATATCCACGGCGCCCATCTCACGTATCATCTGTATATCCGTCTCACGTGAAAAGCCCGTCGTCACTATTACCGGCAGCCGCGGATCAGCTTCGTGAAGATACTGAAACGTCTCTTTGCCGCCCATCACCGGCATGATCAGATCAAGGATCACCAGCCTGATTTCTGCCCGATGTTCAGTATACATTTGAAGTGCCTTCGCACCATCTTCCGCAAGAAGGACCTCATACCCCTGTCGCTTGAGAAGTGCCGCAGCGGTATCCCTCACAAGAGCCTCATCATCCACCAGCAGAATGGTTCCGCTGCCGCACGGAAGGGCAGACTCATCTTCCGCTACCCCTCCCTTTTCCCTGGCAGACATCGGAAGATACAGATGAAAAACGGTTCCTTTACCGACTTCGGAATAAACGGTGATTGCTCCATGATGTTCATGCATTGTTCCATATACCGAAGCCAGACCGAGACCGGTACCTTTGCCGATCTCCTTTGTTGTAAAAAACGGTTCAAATATCTTCGGCAGAACTTCCGGCGGTATCCCGCACCCCGTATCGCTCACTGAAATTTGCAGGAACCATCCTGCGGCAATATCGAAGGGCACCATGTCACAATACTCTTCACTCAATTCGGTTTCTCTCACGACAATCGAAAGTGTACCACCCTGAGGCATGGCATGACCGGCATTGATTCCAAGATTGATAAATACATTCTGCAGCAGGGCATCATCACCTGAAACCCATCTGTCATCCGTACGAAAGTGCGCCTCGACCGTAATTTGTTTGTCAAGAGTCCGCTGAAGGATGACGACGCTGTCCCTGATGACCGATGCGATATCGACCGGTGTAAATACCGCCGTTCCCTTACGGGAAAATGCCAGCAGCTTCCGTGTCAGTTCCCCTGCACGATCAGCTGCGGAAAGTATTATGTTTTCATAGTATCGCCGCTGTTCATCCGTAATGTTCTCATCACGCAACAGTTCGACACTGCCGATAATACCCGATAGCGAGTTATTGAAATCATGAGCAATACCGCCGGCAAGCCTGCCTACCGATTCCATTTTCTGCATCTGGCGCAGACGTTCCTGCAGTTGTGTTTTTTCCTCAAGTGCCTTGCGAATCTGTGAGATATCACGGACATTCGCCTCGAAACCGGCGTACCCGCCCTGACGATCACGAAGTATTTTCGCGTTGATCGACACCCATACGGAGTCCCCGTCTTTTCTAAGTATCTGTGCCTCGTAATTTTCCATGATACCGTCAGCACCGAATGCATCCATCGGCAATTGACCACCATCCGGAATCCGGTAAAAATCACGTACATACCTGCCGATCAATTCCTGCGGTGAATACCCGAACATCCCGATACACGACGGAGAAATGATGGCGATCCTGTTTTCCGCATCGGTGCGCATACTGACATCGATAAGACTCTCGAACAGATCCCGGTACCGTTCCTCCGAATCCTTCAGTTCGCACTTCATGATATGCCGGTACTCTTCACGTACGAGAATAAGTCCCGTGACGAACACGCCGATAAAAACCGCCGAGCCGTAGGGGAGCGCCATCTCGAGCATCAGGTTAAACCCCGTCTGGAGATCTTTTATCGGAAGAAAACCGGGAAGAATGAAAACTGCCGTTGCCAGTGAAACGACCGCTGCCTGCCAGACGGTCGTGATTTTTGAACGATTGTAGTGAATCAGGCTGCCGGCAACGGTCGAGAGTGCCAGGCCCGTCAACCCTCCGATGACCCCTGCACCACCGAGCTTAATGCGATAGAGTCCGGCGAAGAGCGCACTGATTCCGCCGGCGAACGGTCCTCCGAATGCCCCGGATAATATGACGACCGCATTACGCTGATCAACCACGACCCCTTCGAACACCGGTATCTTTACCTGCATACAAATGATTGCAAGCGCACCGAAGGATACACCGACAAGCAGCTGACGGAGAAGATCCCGTTCCCTTTTCACGGCACTGTTGATAGAACTGTAGACGGCAATCAGGACGATGAAAATCGCCAGATTATTGAAAAGCCCAAAAAAAAGCAGGATACCATGTACCACCGACATGCTCCGTGGTTATTCAGCAACTGTTCAGAAAAACAAGAATCCACCGTCTCCATGAATGCTGCGGATCCCTGCCGCCGCGGGGACGACGTTTCTCCGAATATCTTCCGTTTGTAGACAATACATTTCCCGACAGGGAAATGCAATGGATGGGCGGTCAACACATCATCAGTAAACAATCTCATCGAAACAGGTATATTTTTTCCCCCGATGCCACGGCATTTTCCGTTCGTACCTCCGCCAGATACAACCCATTGGAAAGCCCGGCGGATGCGATAGCAAGCCTTACCTCCGGCCGGTCCGGGCATCCATACCGTTCGAATACCAGTTTACCGCCGACATCGAAAAGCCTGAATACGTACGGCGAGGGTTTATTGAAAACCAGTCTGACGGCACCCCTTCCGTCACGCTGAGACATCCTGATTGCGGATGATTGCATCACGGATTGCCGCTGCCGTATCGCAACAGGCCGCGGAATGACGCAGGTGGTGATCGTCTGTCCCGGAGCGGAAAAGGTGAATTTCATGTTGTCAATTTTTTCATCATCGATACGGGTAAGACTTCCCGGAAGTGCAAAGCGGTACATCTGCGCAGTCGCAGCATCAGGTGCACACTTCGTGAGATCGACCGTATACGCAGCCGGACCCGACGCACTGTTACGCAGTACTATCACCACGTTTCCGGTTGACGGGACGATTGCAGCCAGCGAATTCGTGTCACTCGAACTTATTATCCGTGAACCCGGCCGTATAAAACGGCTGAAAGCGGCATGCATATAATAACGTTTGGTGTATTTGAAGGTCTGTGCCGTGCCGTTGAGCCCTATCGTCTGCCAGTCACCGACCGGATCGCCCACCTGCCAGTCGATCCAGGCATTCGCTTTCAACACCCGCAGATCCTGGATGATCACATCCGACATCCACATGGCGATGTCGCTGTTGTCGTTTTTACCGAGCGGCCCCGATTCCGACTGCCAGAGGTTTTTCTTCTGCTTTACAGCGATATCATACAGCGCTTTACGTGAACCCCATCCGCCGTATGAGTGGGAATTGATCTGTGAAAGATAGTGCAATGCGCTGTCGCTGTAGCTTTTGATGCCCGTTACCGCCTGGTCAAGCGCGGTTTCATCCGCGGCACTCACCATGGCATCAGGAAAGAGCCCCTTCTCTTCGAGCTTTTTTCCCAGTTCCACCACCATTTTCGACTGATTGTTCTTGAACCCGCACCCCTCCTGACCGCCGTTTACCTTCCAGTATCCCGACGACGGTTCGTTGAACGGTTCGACCGTTCTGAAGGGTATCCCCCATTCATCGCGGTAGTGCCTGACAACCGTAGCAAGATAGTCGGCGAATGCGGTGAAATACGTTGCCTTGAGATTGTCAGCCCCGTCGGTGTTTCCCGATGCACAGCCGCTTATCGTCATCCACCACGGCGGGGAGTTCGAGAACGCTTCGAAAATGCAGTTCGGGTCGCGTGCAGCGATACCCAGCAGGATGTTGCGCTGTGCCTGATCGGCTGACCAGTCGTAGTTTCCCGTTTCGGTCGGTTTGAACCCCGGAACCGCCCGCTCGCCCTTGAGATGCGTATGCGACGGATTGTCGCCGCCGCCGATGTTGTACCTGAAGCAGGTGTAGCCGAGCCCGGTATCAGGGTCGACAATCGCACCGATGAGGGCGCTGCGGTTTTCCGCTTTCCACGAACCTGCGGTCACCGCCCACCAGCAGAGGCTTGTTCCCCATCCTTCGAAGGTCTGGTACGTTTTCCCGGAATCAACGGTGACGGTGAGTGCGGCTGCGGTGCCGGACAGCACGGAACCAATAACGAAACATGCGGGAACAAGTCCTGCAATACCGGCCAGACAGGCAAACTGCGTTTTTTTCATGGTAATAATATACCACCGCCAACGGGTGTTTTCTTCACTTTCCATCCATCCGCGTCACCCCTGCCTGTTTTCCGACAGAAAACGCATTCTGCTGTCCCGCCCGCATTACTCATACAGAGCATGCTATATTCAGAAAAGACAACGAATCCTTTTCAGGAGCTCCCCATCCTGCACCGTCAACGCGCATGCTGCGGTGACGGTGTCGCGGATGTGAAGAACCGGTTCGTCCGTCGCGAACGTATCTTTACAATCAAGATAGAAGGGCCGGTCATCGCATGCAACACCCTGATAACAGTTCTCCCCAACGCTGCACCCGCTGCATCATGCCGGTCAGTTACCCGGGAATCCGGTTCAATGGCGACGGCGTCTGCTCACTCTGCACAGAGTCCGGGCCTGCGGAGTATCGGGGACATGAGGCATTCAAGGAGGATATCGGTAACCTGCTGAGGAGCTTTCCCGACCGGTTGTACGACGGTGTCATAGGATTGAGCGGCGGCCGCGACAGCACCTATCTGCTGCATCTTCTTGTCAGGAAATTCAATTGCAGGGTGATCGCGTTTTTTGTCGATCACGGCCTCATACCAGTGCATACACGTGAGAATGTACGCAAAATTACCCGCCAGCTGGGAGTGAAGCTTGTCGTTCTGAGACACGACAGTCTCGAATACTGTTTTTCTCATCAGTTCAAAGCCTGGCAAAAAAACCCGCGGGTACAGACCATCGCAACGTTCTGCATGGGATGCAAATCGACGATCATCCGTTCATTTTACAAGGTATCGAGGAAGTACCGGGCTCCGCTGCTTTTCTACGGGTGGACCCCCTTTGAGGATGCTCAGTACAAGATGTCACTGATGAAGACGGATCCATTCGCTGCAGGAGCCGCTTCCTATATCGGCGGATATGCAGGAGAAATCGTCAGAAATCCCCATCTTGTCGCGAATCCCCGCTGCCTGCTGACACAGATTGACGAATTCATGCACTTCTATGGTCCGGCGAAACACCTGTACGACAGGATCTTGCATACTGTGGAAGTCAAGCTATTCGAACACTACGTCCGCTGGACGGAGAACGAGGCGGTTGACTGTATTGTCAACGGGTACGGGTGGCGGAGTTTTGACACCATGTCCTCGTCGTGGCGGGGAGACTGTTACCTCGGACCGATACGGCAGCATCTCTACAGGACGATCCTCGGCTACAATGATCACACCCCGCACCTCAGTGCACTGATCCGTGACGGGCAGTTGACAAGAACCGAAGCGCTTGCGCGGGTCGACCGTGACGAATCACCGGGGACTTGGGTGATCGAGGAGTGCTGCAGACATGCCGGCATCAGTGTCGAAGCCCTGAATTCCTGTGCGGAAAGGACGCTGCAGGAGTACCGCAAAGTCTCGGTCAACCGACCTGAAAAACAGTAGTGTGTGGCAGTACCGGTTCCCATCCCTGTCCCTGAACCCCCTGTCCTGATCGCGGGTTAAGCGGGTTGAGGGATTTCACGGATAAAAACAATTGTCTGAATCAGGATTCACAGGATTGGCGGAATTTTCAGGATCATCGGTCGTTTACCGGATGCGATTTAACACTAGGGACGTTCAATGGAACACCCTTAACAATGACAGTAAGGCCCCTCATTTCAATTCGCAGCCCATTACCGCTTCCTCAGAAAAAAGAGCACCAGCGACACGTCCGAGTACCGCACCCCCGGAATTCGCTGCGCCTGACCGATGGAGAGCGGCTTTACTTTTTTGAGTTTTTCCCGCGCCTCGAAGGAAAGCCCGGTCACGTCGTCGTAGTTGAAATCAGCGGGAATCTTCATACTCTCCATTTTTTTGAACCGCTCTATCTGCCCTTCCTGCTTGTTGATGTATCCCTCATACTTGACCTCGAGCTCCACCTGATACATCAGCCCCTGATCCGCTGCCGCAAGTCCTTCGTCAAGCATCGTGAGTTCCCCGATGTGACGATGCGGATCCTTGAGCACCGTTTCGAGACTCTTTCCGAGCCACGGCGTAAATGTTTCATGTGCCTTGCTGTCGACACCGTTGACCCGTCTCGTACGCAGCAGCTCACGTATCTCCTCCATCTTCAACCGCTTGCCCAGAAACCTCTCCCAGGCAGCTTCGGTCTGCAGACCGACCGAATGACCCTTTGCCGTAAGACGGGCGTCTGCGGTATCGTGCCGTAAAGCAAGACGATGCTCGGCACGGGAGGTGAAGAGCCGGTACGGTTCCTTCGTTCCGCAGGTGACAAGATCATCGATCATGACCCCTATGTAGGCTTCACTGCGGGCAAGTATGAGCGGCTCTTTCCCCTGCAGCTTACATGCAGCATTAATCCCCGCCATAAGCCCCTGCGCCGCGGCCTCCTCGTATCCTGAAGTGCCGTTTGTCTGACCTGCAATGAAAAAACCGCTCACCCGTTTGGATTCAAGACTCGGATACAGATCCATCGGATTACAGTAATCGTATTCAACGGCGTAGCCGGGCTTCATGATGACAAGCTGTTCGAGCCCCGGTACGGTGCGGAGAAACTGCTCCTGTACCTCTTCGGGAAGAGATGAGGAAATACCGTTAAGGTACATCTGTTCGGTGGAGAGCCCTTCGGGCTCGACGAATATCTGATGCCGGTCCTTGTCGGCAAAGCGCATCACCTTGTCTTCGATTGACGGACAGTACCGGGGTCCGATCCCGACGATTTTTCCGCCGTAGAGCGGTGAGCGATGAATGTTTTCCCTGATAATCCGGTGCGTTTCGGTGTTCGTGTAAGTAATGTAACAGGGAACCGTCGGCAGCTCGATCCGCTCGTTGGCAAATGAAAACGGCAGCATCGGCATGTCGCCGTCCTGTACCGTCATCCGGTCGAAGTCAAGTGAGCTTCGCAGAACCCGCGCCGGGGTACCGGTTTTAAGCCTTCCCAGATCAAATCCCTTCTCACGGAGCGCTGCACCAAGCCCGATTGCCGCAGGTTCGCCAATGCGCCCCGAACTGGTCATGTATTCACCGATGAAAATCGATGCCTCCATAAAGGTACCGGTTGTAAGCACCACCGTCTTCGCTGTAATCCGGTGCCCCCGTTCGGTCACCACCCCGGCGATCGATTGCTTGTCAGGTGAGAGCATGATGTCGGTTACCGTATCCTGAAAGAGGTGGAGGTTCGGCTGTTTTTCACATGTCAGCCGGGCGAGCTGGTTGTAGGCGGCGAGATCCGCCTGCGCGCGCGGCGCCTGTACCGCAGGTCCTTTGCTGTGATTGAGCATGCGGAACTGAATCATTGTTGCATCGATGAGTTTTCCCATCTCGCCGCCGAGCGCATCGATCTCCCGTACCACATTGCCCTTTGCGAGGCCGCCGATTGCAGGATTACACGACATTTTACCGATACAGTCGAGATTCTGCGTTATCATGAGTGTTTTGAACTGTAAACGTGAGAGTGCCAGTGCCGCCTCTATTCCGGCATGTCCGCCGCCGACGACGATTGCTTCA
>Ga0316575_10000404_pt1 | contig 12327 bp, 13 predicted proteins | sample J5NA_FD_203072 | JGI IMG/M metagenome (GOLD analysis project Ga0316575, IMG submission 203072) | Rhizosphere microbial communities from salt marsh grasses in Alabama, United States - J5-7_050615r2r3 | ecosystem: Host-associated > Plants > Roots > Rhizosphere | place: USA: Alabama | collected...
GGCGATAGGGATGCTGGGAACCATTATCGGTCTGGTGCAAATGCTGATGCAGATGGAAGATCCCAGCCAGATTGGAGCGCCCATGGCGGTGGCGTTACTGACGACTTTTTATGGAACCATGCTGGCCAACCTGCTGTTTTTGCCGGTCGCCGGTAAGCTAAAAACACGCAGCAAGCAGGAGGTCCTGGTCAAGCAGATGATTCTGGAAGGGGTTATTTCAATCCAATCCGGCGATAATCATCGGGTGGTGGAGCAAAAGTTAAAAGCCTTTATTGCGCCCAAGGCCCGCATGACGGCCGATGCCCAACCGGTCAAGGCCTGATCGGACGCGGGGCCGGACAACTTTCCGCGTCCTGCTCTGATTGGGGACGCAAATGCGTCGGGGATGCCAATTCATGCAACCACTTGAATGTGCAAAAAAAAGCAAATTAACCGTTAATTCTTCGGCAGCCAATGCGTAATAAAAATCAAAGATCCGGAGCCAAAAAATCAGGTGATTCCGCCGGTGGTAGATGGGAGATCGTTTACTCCGGGTTTGTCCTCATCCTGCTTTGCTTTTTTATTATGCTGAGCTCTTTTTCGACCATGCAAGAAGGCAAGGTCATGCAATTTGTGAAGTCTTTTGTCACTGCGGTGAGTATTATGCCGCGCGGCGCGAAATTTGAACCGGGCCTGGTGGTTGTATCAGAATCGGCTGACATGGTCGATATTAAATCGGAACTGGCCAAAATTTTTCAGACACTCGAAGAACTTGCCTATGAGTTTAACCTGGAGAAGGAGATTAACCTTGTGATTACGCGCGAAGGCCTCGTCATGCGGATGTCCGAACACATGCTCTTTGGAATGGGTTCGGCCGATATAGCGGCCGAAGCGCTTCCGCTGCTTCAAAAAGTGGGCGCCATTATTTCAAAAACCGCCTATCTGATTCGGATTGAAGGCCATACCGATAATCTTCCGATTCACACCGAGCGCTATCCGTCCAACTGGGAGCTGTCCACTGCCCGGGCGGTAAATGTGCTCAGATATTTTATCAAAAATCACAACATTGATCCCCGGCGCCTGGCAGCGGAAGGATTCAGTGAATTTCATCCCGTGGTTGCCAATGATACAGCGGAAAACCGGGAGAAAAACCGAAGAGTCGAGATTATTTTCATTAAGAAAGAACAACCGAAAACGCCCATCGAGGAAATCTTTTGAGAAGACTGCGGCGCAACCTGGAGAACGAAGGCAGTGAAAAGGCCATCTGGCTGACAACTTTTAATGATCTTGTCACGCTGTTAATGGTTTTCTTTGTTCTCCTGTTTACGATGAGCACGGTTGATACTGGAAAAATGCAGGATTTTCAGTATGCCCTGCAAAGCGGACTCGGAATTTTGCAAGCCGGCAATAAAGTATCCATCAGCGTGAAAAAAACCCAACCTGTCGACGATATGTCGCATATCATGACCCAGGCTGAAGGCGAGAAAAATAAGCCCGGCCGCAGTCAGCCCGGCGGCAAATTGGTTGACCAGATTCGGCAATTGACCGAAGCCGATCCGGATATTCAGGTGACATATACCGATCAGGGAACCCGGCTTTCTTTTGAGGACCAGGTGCTTTTTAATTTTGGCAGCGCGGCGATTAACCCGGCGGGTTTTGCCTTTTTGGATAAGATTGCAGATGCGCTGGACGAATTACCGTATGCGGTGCGCGTGGAAGGCCATACGGATAATGTTCCCATCCAGACACGCCGCTTCCCGTCAAATTGGGAACTCTCCGTCGCCCGCGCCGTAAATGTCGTAAAGTACTTTGCCGAGGTCAGCAACATAGATCCCAAAAGGCTTTCGGCCGTAGGCTATGGTGAATCGAGGCCGGTGGCCGCGAATGACACCCGGGCCAATCGGGCGAAAAACAGGCGGGTTGAAATTTTTTTATTAACGGAGGGCAAAGAGGAAAATGTCGAATAAATTCATGTTTCTGGTTGTAGCGGTTTTACTGGTCTTGACGATTGGCCTGGCAGCCGGGTTTTTTATGATGTGGAATAAGCTGTCGGCCTTAAGCATCCAGGCCAATATGGCGGCCACCTCACAGAACGGGAGGGCTCAGGCCGCGGCACTGGGGCCGCTTTATTCTCTGGACACATTTATCGTCAATCTCGCGGATGCGGGACGCAGCCGTTATTTGAGAGTGACGATGGATCTTGAGCTGGCTGATTCATCGGATGCCGGAAAACTAACCGAAAGGCTGCCTCAGATCAGAGACAGCATCTTGATGATACTGCCCTCCAAGCAATTTGATGACATTGCCGGCATGGAAGGCAAGATTGCTTTGCGAGATGAAATTCTTGCCAAGCTCAACAGTCTGTTCGGCAATACTGTGGTTACCAATATCTTTTTTACGGAGTTTGTCGTTCAATAAATTTTTGTCCTATGTCAAATCAAATACTCACTCAAGAAGAAATTGATGCGCTGCTTTCCGCCATGGAAAGAGGCGATGTTGATCTTGATCAAGAAGCCAGGAAAGATGTTAAGGCGGTGCCTTATAATCTAACATCGCAAAATATTATGCTGCGGGATCAATTTTCCGCACTGGAAGAAGTTTATGACAAATTCGCCAGGATGTTACGGGATACGCTTTCATCGGCTTTGCAGCGTTCCATGACCGTTGAGTTTGTATCCTCGGAAATGATTAAATATCAGGAATTCATTACGGCATTCTCCAGCCCGACGAGCTGTAATGTGATCAGAATGGAACCGCTTAACGGGAATGCCCTGTTGTGTATTGAGTCCAATCTTGTTTTTTCTTTAATTGATTGCATGTTCGGCGGCGATGGAAAACCTGCCACCCAGGTACGCGATTTTACGCAAATCGAACAACGCATGATAAAGAAGTTTGCGCTCGATATTTTAGCCGCTTTTGAGGATTCCTGGGCAACGATTTATCCCATAAAGGTCGTTTTAAGAAAGACAGAGACCAAACCGGCGTTTGTCCAAATGGTGCCGCCCAACGATATCATGCTGATTGTTGTCTTTGCGATAAAGGGTCAGGAGTTTTCCGGAAATTTTCATATGGCGATTCCTTACCTGATGCTGGAACCGATTAAAGAAAAACTTTCACCGAAGTACCTGCGGGAAAAAGATATGGGACACACCTGGAGGCCGCAGTTGAAAGAATTATTAAAAGATACGCAGGTTACCATAATTGCTGAACTGGGAAGAACGCAGCAGACTGTGAGGGAATTGATAAATCTGCAAGTCGAAGACGTTATTAAATTAAAAGCCGGTCCGGAGGACCTTATATCTATCAGCGTTGATCAGGTTCCCAAATACCGGGGCTATCCGGGAGTCATTAAGGGTAACCGCGCAATTGAAATTGCAAGATTGATAAATTCAAATGGAGGCAAAAAATAACGATGGCGGATACGGATAATGAAGTGCAGCAAGAGGGCGCTCGGCCGGATGAGGCTATGGCCGGCTTCGATGAAGAGGCGGCCATGCCGGAATCTGACGCACCGCAAAAGTCAAAAGCCGATGGTGTCGCTGCTGGCAAGCCGACGGGCAATATGGAGTTTCTGTTGGATATTCCCCTAGAAATTTCAGTGGAGCTGGGTCGCACCAAAATATTGATCAATGAACTGCTGAAACTGGGTCAGGGCTCGGTGCTCGAGCTTTCCAAACTGGCTGGAGAAACGTTGGAAATTCTAGCGAACCGCAAACTCATCGCCCGGGGCGAAGTTGTCGTGGTAAATGAAAAATACGGTATCCGTCTGACCGAAATAATTAGCCCCAGCGAACGTATCGAGAGGTTGAAATGAATGCCACGCCGGACATGTTAGCCACTTCACTTAAAATGCTGGCGGCTCTGGCACTGGTGCTGGGCGGGTTGGGTATTTTTTTTTACTTTGCCAAGCGGGTGATGCGTAAAGACATCGGCTCTTCGGGGGGGGAAATGATCCGTGTGTTGGCCAGCCAGTACATCGGTCTTAAAAAAAACATCTCCCTGGTGCAAATTCCCGGGGCCATACTGGTCGTCGGTATTGCCGGCGATTCGATCTGTCTGCTGACGAAGATTGAAGACAAAACCATTCTGGATCAAATTCATGACCAGGGATCGGGGCGTATTGCCCCATCTTTTAGCGATCAATTGAATAAAATCACCAGCCGTTTTATCCGGCACAGAAACGGTCAATAATGTTCAGAGCGCTGCCATTAAATCACCCGTCCGGGGTCAATTTTCCTTCGGACTGTCAGAAGCAAAACGTTTCCGATGGTGCCAAACGCTTGCAGCGGCTGCTGCTTGCCGCTGTGGTTCTGGGAATTGCCTTGAGCGCGATTTTTTTAACTCCTGTAAACAGTGTAGCGGCAGCGCCACAAACCGCAGCGCCCTTTATCAGCATCGGCATGGACCAGACGCAGGAACCGGGAAAAATGGCCGTCGTGCTGCAGATTTTTTTATTGATGACCATTCTTTCTTTGGCGCCGGCCATTTTGATTATGGTGACCTCGTTTACGCGGGTTGTGATTGTGCTGTCGTTGCTGCGCCGTGCACTGGGGACCATGCAAATGCCGCCCAATCAGGTTATAATTGGCCTGGCGCTGTTTTTAACCTTTTTTATCATGACCCCGGTTTGGCAACAGGTCAACCAGACGGCACTGCAGCCTTATTTAGAAGACAAAATTGATCAGCAGCAGGCGTTGCAAAAGGCCGCTGAACCCTTGCGCGGATTTATGTTCAAGCAGACCCGCGAAAAGGATCTGGCCCTGTTCGTTGATATCGCCAAAATCGAGCGGCCCAAAGATATCAATGATATTCCCATTTCGGTTCTGATTCCCTCATTTATTATCAGTGAAGTCAAAACCGCATTTCAGATTGGTCTGTTGCTGTATGTTCCGTTTTTGATCATTGACATGGTGGTGGCCAGCGTTTTGCTGTCAATGGGCATGATGATGCTACCGCCTATCATGATATCGCTGCCATTTAAACTGATGCTATTTGTTCTGGCCGATGGCTGGAATTTACTGATCGGTTCGCTGGTAAGGAGTTTTATTTAAATCCAAAAGCAAAGCAAAAGACATGACGGCCGAATTTTTAACCGGATTCTTTTTTGAAGCAATTAAAACAGCCATTATGCTGGCGGCGCCCATGCTTCTGGCGGGTCTGCTGGTGGGGCTTCTTGTAAGCATATTCCAATCCGCCACCTCGATCAACGAAATGACGTTGACTTTTATTCCCAAAATGCTGGCGGTGGCGTGTGCGCTATTATTCTTTTTGCCGTGGATGATGCAAACCATGCTCGCGTTTACCACGGATTTGTTAAACAACATTGTGATTTATATACGCTGATGCAAACCGGGTGTTTTATTACAATGCCCGGCGACGGTTTTTAAAGATGCTATCGTTTTCAATACCCTTAATCCAGTTACAGGTCCTTTTCCTGATCTTTTTGAGAATCGCTGCCATATTGATGAGCATGCCGATATTTAAAGGCCCAAGTATACCGGTCTTAATTAAATTCGGGCTGGCAATGGCCGCCAGCATTGTTTTGTATCCCCTGTTGGACCGAACGGCTTTTCCGGTGCTCAGCGGTCTGGGCAGCTTCGCGATTGGTGCCTTCGGAGAAATTCTGCTGGGAATCAGCATTGGCTTGGCGGTCAATTTGATTTTTATCGGCCTGCAAATGGCCGGGCAGATATCGGGGTACCAAATGGGCCTGGCGATTGCCCAGGTGATGGACCCCTCGGCCGGTCAGCAGGTACCGCTTCTGTCGCAATTTTTTCAATTGTTTGCGTTTTTGATTTTTCTAACCATAAATGCACATCATTGGTTTCTCATGGCACTGGTTGAAAGCTTTCAGCTGGTGCCGCCCCTTGGGTTTAAGATCAGCGGCTCTCTAATTGAGCAGTTAATCCGCATCGGCGGTCATATGTTTGTGATCGCCATTAAAGTCGGGGCTCCGGTCATCGCCGCCTTGTTGATTACCAGCGTTGCGTTCGGGCTCATCGCCCGCACGGTGCCCCAGATGAACGTGTTTTTGGTGGCCATGCCGTTAAAAATTATCATCGGATTATTATTTATCGGTTTCAGCCTGCCGTATTTGTCATCTTATTTAAAAACCATATTCAGCAACCTGGGGAATATGATTTTTCTGCTGATGAAAGCAGCTTCTTAACGCTTAATCGAGGTCAACTATGCCGGAAAGCGGCGGTCAGGAACGAACAGAAAAAGCAACTGCGAAACGCAGAGAGGAAGCCAGGCGCAAAGGGCAGGTCGCCCAGAGCAGGGAAATCCCCTCTGTTTTAATTTTAATGACCGCCATGGGCGTTTTCTATTTCGCCGGGTCGTGGATGTTCTGGAACATTGCCGAGGTGATCGGCAGTGTTTTTGAACGGCTGGACACTTTGCGGTTAGAAGCGGTTTCCGATGTCAGTGCCTTTTCAATCGAAATTTTCAAGAAGGTCTTTTTAATTTTAATTCCTTTTTTTTCGACGGTTCTAATTGTCGGTATGGCAGGTAACGTCGGTCAGATCGGATTGGAGTTTCATGGAGAACCCCTGAGGCCCAAACTGAATAAGCTCAACCCGATTTCGGGCATGAAAAAGTTTGTCTCCATAAAAGCGCTGGTGGAGCTGGTTAAATCCATTTTTAAAATACTGGTTGTCGGCGGTATCGCTTATGGAGTCGTCCGAACGGAAACCGTAAAGTTTCCTGGCCTGATTCAGCAGGAAGTCGGAGACATTCTAATTTTTATTGGCGCGTTAGCCTTTAAGGTCTTCTTTTTTGTTTGTCTGGCACTCATCATTCTGGCGGCCCTCGACTATATTTACCAGCGCTGGCAGTACGAAGAGGACCTCAAAATGACCAAGCAGCAGGTCAAAGACGAACGCAAACAACAAGAAGGTGATCCCTGGGTTAAAAGCCGGATTCGCAAGGTTCAGCGCGAGATGGCGGCCCGTCGAATGATGGAGGCGGTTCCGGAGGCTGATGTGGTGATTACCAACCCCGTTCATCTGGCCGTAGCGCTGCAGTTTGATGCGGCCAAGATGGTGGCACCCACGGTGGTCGCCAAGGGTGCCGGGCACCTTGCCGAAAGAATTAAAGAGATTGCCAGAAATCACCAGGTGCCGATTGTCGAAGACAAACCGCTGGCTCAGGCATTGCATAAAATGGTGGAAATCGGGGAATTTATACCGGTGGAACTCTATCGAACGGTAGCAGAAGTACTGGCATACGTGTACCGCCTCAAAGGAATGTATCAAACGGCTTAGCAAGGAAATAAAATTGGCAAATCAGAACCAACTGACTGGACAAATTCCATTTGTTGCCAAAAACAGTGACGTTTTAATGGCCGTGGCAGTAATCTGCATCCTGGCATTTATGGTGATGCCACTGCCAACCCTGTTGCTGGACTTGCTGTTGTCTTTCAGTATTACCTTTTCGCTGATCATTATTTTAGCCAGCATGTATGTTCAGCACCCACTGGAGCTGTCGGCCTTTCCTTCGATTCTGCTGCTGGTCACCTTGTTTCGCTTAGCACTCAACGTCGCTTCCACCCGCGTTATTTTGCTGCACGGCAATGAAGGGACTCTGGCCGCCGGCAAGGTCATCAAAGCTTTTGGCGGATTTGTGGTCGGCGGCAATTATCTGGTGGGAATCATCGTTTTTTTAATCCTGGTGACCATTAATTTTCTGGTAATAACCAAAGGTGCCGGTCGAATAGCCGAAGTGGCCGCGCGTTTTACCCTGGACGCCATGCCCGGCAAACAGATGAGCATCGACGCGGATCTGAATGCCGGTTTGATCACCGAACAGGAAGCCCGCCAACGACGGGAATTGATTGCTCAGGAAGCCGAGTATTACGGTGCGATGGACGGTGCCAATAAATTCGTAAGAGGCGATGCGATTGCCGGAATTGTCATTACCCTGATTAACATTATCGGCGGACTTGCCATCGGCGTTTTTCAAAAAGACATGAGCTTTGCCAATGCGGCTCAAAATTACACTTTGCTGACCATCGGTGATGGTCTGGTGAGTCAGGTGCCGGCCCTGATCGTGTCGACCGCCGCCGGTGTTATTGTTACGCGCGCAGGTGCAGATTCAAGCCTTGGAGACGAAATTGCTTCTCAAATATTGATACAGCCCAAAGCCATTGCAGTCGCCTCAGGGGTTCTTTTCGGCTTTGGTCTGGTGCCCGGACTGCCGACGATTCCCTTCATGATTTTATCCGCCGTAACCGGCGGGCTGGCATACACCATTTTTCGGTCCATAAAGGAATCCGCCAGGATCGAAGAAGAGTCGAAAGTGCGGGAAGAAAAAGCCATCCCTTCAGACCAGTTTGATGCGCTGCCGCCGCTGGACACACTGGCGATTGAAGTGGGTTACGGGCTCATTCCCCTGGTGGACATCGAGCAGGGCGGACAGTTGTTGGATCGAATTAAATCGTTGCGCCGGCAGATTGCGCGCGAACTGGGGATCATTGTCGCACCGGTCCATATTCAGGACAATATGCAGTTAAAACCCGGTGAGTACACTATCTTGCTCAAAGGCAATGAGATTGCCAGAGGGGAATTGATGGCCAACTATTATTTGGCCATGAACCCAAACGCCACTGATGAAAAAATAGACGGTATTGAAACCCGGGAACCGACTTACGGGTTACCGGCGCTGTGGATAAAGGCAGAAGCCAAAGAAAACGCGCTGGCCAAAGGGTTTACAGTGGTGGATCTGGCGACTGTGCTGACGACGCACCTTTCTGAAATCATAAAACGGCACAGCCACGAGTTGTTTGGCAGACAGGATGTCCAGCAATTATTGGATGCCGTGAAAGAAACCCATCCGAAAGTCGTCGAAGAGCTGGTCCCCAATTTATTACCATTGGGCGGTGTCGTTCAGGTTTTGCAAAATCTCCTGCGGGAGCAGGTTCCCATTCGCGATTTGCTGACGATACTGGAAACTCTGGCGGACTGGTCGCCGGCCACCAAGGATCTGGATATTTTAACTGAACACGTGCGCCACGCACTGGCGCGAACCATAACCAGAATGCACCTGACGCCGGAAGGCAATATTGCCGCCATCATGCTAGGGCACAGTCTGGAATCTGCGATTTCAGAAGCATTGCAGCAAACCGATCATGGAAGCTTTTTATCGCTGGATCCGTCCGTTGCGCAACAGATGATGAACAATCTGGCCGCTAGTTTCGAAAAGATGTCTTCTTTGAATTACCAGCCGGTGGTCATGTGTTCCGCCCAAATCCGCTATCATGTTAAACGACTGATCGATCGGTTTATGCCCCATATCGTTGTGCTGTCATATGATGAAATACTCAGTAAAGTTGAAATCCAATCTTTAGACATGCTGGAGCTTAACCATGCAGATTAAACGCTTTGAGGCCAAAGACATGAAAACCGCCTTGCGGTTGATCAAAAAAGAGCTGGGTTCTGACGCGGTAATTCTATCCGCACGCAGCCTCAAAAAAGAGAATAAGATTATCGGCCGGGTAACAACATTGGGTGTTGAGGTTACCGCGGCTGTTGATGGTTCGCATCTCCCGGCTGAAATAAAACCGGTATTAAACGCCAGCGCTTTGAACAGTTACCAACGCAATGCAACCCCCAGTTTTGGGATGCTCCCAAAACGCAGTTTTCGACAATCGGTCGGCAGTCGCAAAAAAACTCTGTACGGTCGGAAACAGCCCCTTCAGCCCGCAGATACGACTCGATCTGGCAAAGATGATTTGCTTGCAGATGTCTTTCAACATTTGCTGTCTCAGGAAGTTAAACGGGATATTGCCAATGATATCATTGACGCCTTAAAAGCCGTATATTCGGGGGGAGGGCGATTCGATACAACCGGCCAGGTTATTTCAAGAATTTCAAATATACTGAAGCAAAAAAGAAACGGGGCCGAAACGCAGCATCGCAAAAAATCCGGTTGTCAGGTGTTAGCGGTTGTGGGGCCCACTGGTGTTGGCAAAACAACCACGGTCGCCAAATTGGCTGCCCGACATGCCATTGAACACAATAAGAATGTTGCGATCATTTCGCTGGATTCCGATCGCGTTGGCGCCAGCGAGGATCTGAAGGTGTATGCCAAAGCCGTCGGAGTTCCGATTAAAGCCGCGGCGACGCCTTCTGCGTTTAACGCAGCGGTTAATGAATTCAGGAAATTTGACACGGTCCTGGTGGATACTTCTGGATTCAATCCCAAAAAACAGGACCAAATCGATGAACTCAAAGCGTGTTTGAACATGATTGATGGCATTGAAACTCACCTGGCGTTATCGACGATGACCAAAGAAGGCGATTTGCTCAATACCCTCAGGTGCCTGAACACCCTTGATGTTCAGTATTTAATTTTCACCAAGCTCGATGAAAGCTGCTCTTATGGAAATTTAGTCAATGTGCTTGTCCAGCATCCAGTGCCGCTGTCTTTTGTGACAAACGGCCGTGAGATCGCGCATACCATCGAAACCGGATCGATGGACAAAATTGTCGCGTACTTGCTGGGCAACTTTAAGAATCGTAATACATTGCTAAATTCGGAGCAGTCGGATCAAGCTGCCGCGGAAGTCGCTGACCGCCCTGACGGCCGCACTTTTGTGGCCAACAAAAATTCCGACGTGTTTCATCGTGCCGACTGTAAATGGACCCAAAAAATACAATCAAAGAACATGATCACCTTTTCCAGTTTAAAGACAGCAAAATTGCAGCATTTTATGCCCTGTCAAGATTGCCAGCCGGCCCGAAGCAAGCGCTTTCAAACCGGATTGACCACGAGGGATAATGTGCGGGTCTCAAACTACTCCTAAAGGATGAGTTGTGAAAGGAGTCTAATAATTTATGAAGTCAAATAATCCCTCAGACAATGTTATCCGTCTTTCAGACCGGATGAAAGCCCGTAAAACGGGTTGTGCGTTTGACAGTGCGGCCCGAACCGTGCGCAAGACGTCTACCCGGGTGATCGCAGTGACCAGTGGCAAAGGCGGTGTCGGCAAGACCAATATCGTGGCCAATCTAGGCTATTCATTTGCCCGCATGGGCCAGAAGGTGCTTATTCTGGACGCGGATTTAGGCCTGGGCAATCTCGATGTTCTGCTGGGACTGGCGCCGAAATACAACTTGTCGCATGTGTTCATGGGCGAAAAATCAGTTGGCGAAATCATGGTCGAAGGGCCGGGCAATATGATGATTCTGCCGGCGTCCTCGGGCATTCAAGAATTAACCCAGCTGACTCCGGAGCAAAAGGTTCAGATTCTAAGCGAACTGGACGGGGTGATTGATTCAGTTGATTTACTGCTTATCGATACCGCCGCTGGAATTTCTTCCAATGTCATGGACTTTAATGTGACCGCGCAGGAAATTATCGTGGTGGTTTCGCCCGAGCCGACGGCCATTACCGATGCATACGCACTAATGAAAGTACTTTCCTTAAAATACGCAGAGAAATGCTGCAAGATCATCGTCAATTTAGCCGGCTCGACTCAACAGGGAAGAGAAGTGTTCAGGCAGCTGAATCTGGTTACCGAAAGATTTTTGGATATGACCGTCGATTATTTGGGAAGTGTACTGTTTGATGCCAATATTACGAAAGGCGTTAAACAGCAGAAACTTGTCAGCGCTCTTTATCCGGATACGCCTGCCAGCAAATGTTTTGAAGATTTAGCCCGGAAAATATTCACCCAACCGCCGACAAATGTGCCCAAAGGCGATTCCAATTTTTTCTGGCACCATCTGATTGAAAAAAAAATTTCGTAATTGGAGAAATAGAATTCTATGGCACAGGCACAGACACGAACAAAAAAAGTTGTTCCCAAGGATCCAGCGTATCGCGACCAGTTAATTACCGAATATTTGCCCTATGTAAAACGCATCGTGCAGAGACTGGCGGTACATCTTCCATCAACCGTGGATATCGATGATCTGATGAATGTCGGGGTTATCGGGCTGATTCAGGCTGTGGACCGTTATGACCCCAGGCGCGATAATAAATTTATGACCTATGCCATTTTTCGGATCAAGGGTGCGGTACTCAGTGAGTTGCGTGCGCGGGATTTCCTCTCAAGATCCAATCGGCGTAAAATAAGGGAATTGGAATTTGCTTATCTCCGCCTGGAACAAAAATTGGGGCGTACAGCAGACGACAATGAGGTTGCACAGGAATTGGGTGTTGATCTGGAGCAGGTTTATCGCACCAAACAGATGTCGAGCATCTCCTTTATCAGTCTCGAAGAATTGGGAATTTCCTCCAGAGACGAAAAAGAAAAGCTGCTGAGCTATCTGATCAATAAAGAAGATGATGCCCTCAGCGTAACCAAATTAAAAGAATTAAAGGGAGCCATGGCCCGGGCGATCA
>Ga0316575_10000406_pt1 | contig 12313 bp, 11 predicted proteins | sample J5NA_FD_203072 | JGI IMG/M metagenome (GOLD analysis project Ga0316575, IMG submission 203072) | Rhizosphere microbial communities from salt marsh grasses in Alabama, United States - J5-7_050615r2r3 | ecosystem: Host-associated > Plants > Roots > Rhizosphere | place: USA: Alabama | collected...
ATGAAATGAGACATACTCCCTATTGATATATCATGTCGTGGCTGATTATATATTATTTGAAGATATGAATGTGTCGCGTATATCTTCAGTTCTACCCTCTCACAATGAAACCCCTGGAAAAATTAAATCCCGCCTCCTCCAGGGGTTTCATGTTTTTAGGATTCGCCTATTTTCTTTTTAACCGGCCCTGACTGCCTGGTCAAAGAGGATCTTACGGTCTCACCCAATCGGTTGTATTATTGATTTAGGCCTGAATTTTCATGAATATTGTCAGCTGGTTGAATGATCGCCGTTGACAGTTACGCCCTTTTACTGCTACTTTCTATCTTAAAATATACAATCGGGAAACCAAAGGGGGTAACGGTGGCCAAGCTTCAAAATGATTTGTTTTTGCGTGCTTGCAAACGCTTGCCGGTTGAAAGAACTCCGATATGGATTATGCGCCAGGCAGGGCGATATTTGCCGGAATATCGCGCGGTTCGCCAACGATATGATTTTCTCACCATGTGCAAAACACCCGAACTTGCGACCGAAGTGACATTGCAACCCATTGATTTGATAGGGGTTGATGCCGCTATTATTTTTTCAGATATTCTCGTCATTCCTGAAGCAATGGGCATGCAATTTGAAATGCACGAAGGCATCGGCCCTGTGTTTCCCCACCCGATCAGAAGCGGAAATGATGCGGATAAGCTTAAAAAATTAGATCCGACCGTCGATTTGAAATATGTGATGGATGCCGTTGCCTTGACAAAGAAGGGCTTAAGCGGGCGTGTGCCATTGATAGGTTTCAGCGGCTCTCCATGGACGTTGTTGTCATATATGGTCGAGGGCCAGGGATCCAAGACATTTTCCAAGGTAAAATTTTTGATCTATAATGATCCAAAACTGGCCCATCGGCTTTTGGATAAAATCGCCGATGCCGCAACGGCATATTTAAGCGCACTTATTGAAGCCGGGGTCAATGCGGTTCAAATATTTGATACCTGGGCCGGAATTCTTTCCCAAGATGATTTTGAAGAATTTTCTTTGGGCTATATCAGAAAAATAATTTCACGGATCAAAAAAAAGGAAATACCGGTTATTCTCTTCGCAAAAGGCGTGCACTATCAGTTGAACCGTCTTGCCGGAAGCGGTGCCGATGTGCTGGGCCTTGATTGGACAATGAATATCGGAGAGGTCCGGAAAGAGCTGGGAGATAAGGTCTCCCTTCAAGGAAACCTCGATCCCGCAGTTCTTTATGCCGGTCATGAGAAGATAAAATCTGAAGCAAAAAAAATATTGCAAGCATTTGGTAAGGGAAGCGGGCATATTTTCAATCTCGGCCACGGTATTCCGCCGGATGTCCGGCCGGAAAGCCTTAAAATTTTGGTGGATTTTATTAAAGAAGAAAGCGTTTCTTATCATATGGATGATAACCAGCACGGGGAGAAAAGTCGTGTTTGATATCGATATCGATTTAATTAAAAAGTATGACACGCCCGGACCGCGATACACCAGTTATCCCACAGCGCCGCATTTTAATGAATCGTTTACCCACAAAGATTATCTTAAAGAGATCAAAAATACCAACCGGGGGCGAAACCTGCCCGATTTGTCGTTATATTTCCATCTGCCCTTTTGCGATACACTCTGTTATTTCTGCGGATGCAACATGATCGTGACCAAAAACCGAGAAAGGATCAAGCGATACATCGATGACGTAAAGCGCGAGATAAACCAAATAACGACGCACCTTTCAGGGGACAGAAAAGTCGTCCAGCTTCACTGGGGTGGCGGAACGCCGACACATTTGAACCCGGAAGAAATCATTGATTTAAATTTATACATTCATGATCGTTTTGAATTTAATCCTGTCGTAGAGGCCGGATGTGAAATCGATCCCAGAGAACTCACCAAGGAACATCTTGAGGCTTTGAGAAGCGGCGGCTTCAATCGCATCAGCATGGGGGTGCAGGACATCAACGAAAGCGTTCAAAAAGCGGTTAACCGGATACAGCCCGAAGCGCTGACCCGACAGGTCGTCCATTGGGTGCGTGAATTGGGATTCGACAGCATTAACCTCGATTTGATGTACGGGCTTCCCTTCCAGTCAGCAAAAAATTTTGAAAGGACTGTAGATGCCATCATCGATATTGATCCGGACAGAATCGCTTTGTTTAATTTTGCATATGTCCCCTGGATGAAAAAACATCAAAAAGCCATTCGTCCTGAGGATTTGCCTGCTCCCGAAGAAAAGCTGGACATCTTCAAAATGGCAACTCAAAAATTGACACAAGCCGGCTATGTATTTATCGGCATGGATCATTTTGCCAAGCCCGATGATGAACTCGCACTGGCGCTGAATGAAAAAAAGCTTTACAGAAATTTCCAGGGCTACAGCACCCATGCGGGCGCGGATCTATATGCCATGGGAATTACCAGCATCAGTCAGTTCGGGCGCATCTATGCACAAAACATTAAAAAAGAAAAGCCGTATCGTGCCGCACTTGATCAGGGAATTTTACCGACAGCCAAAGGATGTTATTTGAGCGACGATGATCTGTTGAGGCGGCATGTTATCATAAAACTCATGTGTGATTTTGAACTCGACTTTGTTTCAATTGAGGATAAATTCAACATCGATTTCGAGGCATACTTCGGCCTGGGGTTGAGCCGTCTGAATGAAATGATGGCCGATGACCTTCTTTTTATAGAAAACAGGACCCTTAAGATAACCCACATGGGCAGACTGCTGATTCGAAACATTGCCATGAAATTTGACGGTTACCTTGAAAGAAAAGAAGATTATGCCCGTTATTCAAGAACCGTTTAAAGAATCAGGGCACAAAATTTCAAGACGGTTTATCTATCTCTGACTCGCGCATCGCGGGAGGTTTCTATGCCATACTGGGATAAATATTGATATGCATCAGTACGCGATAGTTCTTTTCAACCTGGGGGGGCCGGACAATTTGCACGCCGTAAAACCCTTCTTATATCATCTGTTCAGCGATCGGGATATTTTTAACATCCCGGTGGGGCAGAAAATATTCGCGAAACTGTTGTCCGGTCTTCGCGCACCGAAGGTTAAAGAAAAATATCGATACATCGGCGGGAAATCTCCTGTCAATAAGTGGTCAGAATTGCAGCGGTCCATGCTTGAGCAGGATTTGAAAAAAGTGATTTCCGGCGCCGCCGTATACACTGCCATGCGCTATTGGCACCCGACCATAGAAGACGCCGCCCGGAAAATATCCCAAAAACCATACGACAAAATTACCCTGCTTCCCCTTTACCCCCATTACTCTGAAACAACCACCGGATCGTCAATCAATGAATGGCAAAGGGTTTATCGGGGAGACAAAGACAAGGTGAACTATATTTATGCATATTACGACCACCCAAAATATATTGCGGCGTTAAATGAAAGAATCGATGAAGCGATGATGCGCTTTCCCGTAAATGTCCGCGAAGATATTCAAATCGTATTCAGCGCACACGGGACACCGGAACGCCTCGTGACAAAAGGCGATCCTTATTCGATGCATATCAAAGAAACCGTCGCGGGTGTAATGAAGGCGCGCAATTTTTCCCATGAATATCATATGTGTTTTCAAAGCAAAGTCGGTCCCGGCAAATGGCTCGGCCCGTCAACCGATGCGATGATCAATTCGCTTGGAGCAAAAAGAAAAAAGCAATTACTCCTTGTTCCCGTTAGTTTCGTATCCGATCATATTGAAACGCTGTTCGAGCTCGACGTTGAATATCGACGGATCGCGGACAAGGCAAATATCGAAAATTACGTGGTCATGCAAGGATTGAACGATTCAAAAACGTTTGTCGCCGCTTTAAAAGATCTGGTGGTTCAATCGATTCAAATCAACCAAAACTAAAGGAAAATCGTGCCGGCGTATGGATAACAGCTCGATTAAAATAACGATTTTAGGCGCAGGCATATCAGGCCTTGCCACAGCTTTTTGGTTGAAGCGGAAAGGATTTGAGATAACGGTACTTGAGTCGAAAAAAGAACCCGGCGGGTCCATGGTCACCCGGTACGAAAATGGATTTTTGATTGATTACGGACCGAACAGCGGATTGGAAACAACACCGCTGATCGGAAAACTTGTCGAGCAGGTCGGGCTTAAAGACGAAATGATTTATGCATTAGACGCGGCGAATAAAAGATATATTTTAAGGAATAATCAACTTCATGCCCTGCCGACCCATCCGGTTGCGTTTTTTAAAACAAAACTGTTTTCACCGAAAGCGAAATGGCGTCTTTTGGCCGAACCGTTTTCGAGAAAGTCCAGTGAAGGCTATTACCAAAGCATTTCCGAATTTGTAAGCAGAAGATTGGGCCGGGAATTTCTGGATTATGCGATAAATCCCTTCGTCGCCGGCATATTCGCAGGGAATCCCGACAAACTGAGCGTGCAATCCGCGCTGCCCAAACTATATCGATTGGAAGCGGTATACGGCGGATTGTTCAAGGGATTGATTTTCGGTGCAAAAGAAAGGAAAAAACGGGCGGAGCCGTCCAAACAGCGTGCAAGGATGTTCTCGTTTAAAAAAGGGATGCAAAGTTTTCCCGCAGCCATTGCCGGCAAACTGGAAAACAGCATCAGATATGATTGCAAGGTCGAAAGCGTCGCGAAGTCAGGGTCCAAATTTAAAGTCATGTTCAGCCATAATCACCGGTTGGAGGAAATGATTACGGATATTGTCCTATCGACGGTTCCCGCGTATCATGCCGCTTCGGTGTTTAATGGTTGGGAAAATAAGCTGCTGGATCATTTGAACAACATTTATTATCCGCCGGTAAAGGTGCTGTATCTAGGGTTCAGGAAAGAAGCCGTCGGTCAACTCCTGGACGGATTCGGATTTTTAATCCCGGAAAAAGAAAATAAAACGTTTTTGGGAGCAATATGGAATTCAGCCATATTTCCTTTTCGGGCAAATGACGATATGACGGCGTTCACACTATTTATAGGCGGTGCGCGATCTCCCGAATTGTTTGAAAATGACGACGGCAGGTATATGGGCACGGTGATGAAAGAGTTTGGGGAAATAATGAAGATTAGAAAAGGCCCCGTGTTTATCACAGAGAAAATGTGGCCGAAGGCCATCCCCCAATACAGTATCGGATATATCGAACACGAAAGATACTTTGATGCGTTCGAGTCGAACAATCCCGGTATTTTTTTAAGCGGCAATTACCGGGGAGGAATTTCCGTGGGTGATTGCATAAAAAATTCAAAATTGGCGGTTATACGGATTTGCGAATATGCAAACCAAGTGCGAACCGAAGATAGGGAAGGGAATTGAAATGACGGAAGCGCTTCGCCAACCCGCCTGTTATAGACCTTTGAAAAACGCCCCTTTTTGCCCAATTTCTGCGTCAGGCTCAAATTTTAATCCTCAAAATACTCAATGTATTCATTTGGTTAAAATTATCGCCTTCCTTGAACTTGAACAAAAATGAGCATTTTTCAATGGTCTCTGTTATGAGAGGCACTGACGGGCAAGTATCGTTTATCGGGCGAGCATACCCCCTGAACTCGTTTGTGCGGGTCTTCAATGGATCGGCTGCACCTTCTTGCCTTGACATCAGCAGCATATTGACTTAAAAAAGTTTTTCATTTTGTCGATGATAAGTGGTTATGCCATGATGAAAAACCGCCATCTATATCGCATTATATTTTCCGTTATAGCCGGAATCGCTATATCCATAATATTTTTGACGGGATTTGCAGTATCGCGGGGTGTGGAAGGCGCCGAACAAGACAAAAGAGCTGCAGAAACCATAAACTCGGTCTCAACCGTTGTACATCTGTATTTTGCGGATAAAAACAATTCATTTCTCAAAGCAGAAGATCGAACTTTTCTGCACTCGAATCATCCGGCGAAATTTGGTAAAGCGATTATCCAGGCGCTGATCGAGGGCCCCAGGACCGGACTGATGAGAACAATTCCGGAGAATTCAAAGCTGAAGGCATTTTATATCACCGGGGACGAAACCGCTTATGTTGATATGTCCAATGAATTCAAGGGAAGGCATTCCGGCGGGGTTAAATCAGAACTTTTTACAATCTATTCAATGGTCGATTCACTGGTGTTGAATATCCCTGAAATCCATGCCGTAAAATTTTTGATCAATGGGAAAGAGTCCATGACCTTAAACGGTCATATCGATCTGCGTTATCCATTTAAAGCCAACATGCTTTTGATACGATGAAAAAAAAGGAATCCATTAAAAATATTAGAAATATCGGAATCATAGCCCACATTGATGCCGGGAAGACCACCGTAACCGAGCGGGTTTTGTACTATACCGGGAGATCCCACAAGATCGGCGAAGTTCATGACGGCGAAGCGATAATGGACTGGATGCCCGATGAACAGGAACGGGGGATTACCATCACCTCCGCCGTTACCACGTGCCACTGGAAAGGACGCGACATCCATCTCATCGATACGCCGGGACATGTTGATTTTACCATTGAGGTGGAACGCTCCCTGAGGGTGCTTGACGGCGCCGTTGGTGTTTTTTGCGCGGTCGGCGGTGTGGAACCCCAGTCGGAAACGGTATGGCGACAGGCCGACAAGTATCATGTTCCAAAGATTGCATTCATCAACAAACTCGACAGGATTGGTGCGGATTTTTTTGGCGCCATTGAAATGATGAAGAAAAAGTTAAACGCCAATCCGTTGATATTACAACTGCCGGTCGGTTCTGAAGATGATTTTTCGGGGATTATCGATCTTATCGACATGAAGCAGGTCGTCTGGGAAGATGAGACACTGGGCGCGACATTTAAAAGAGAAGATGTTCATTCCGATCTGCTCGAAACAGCAAAAGCGTATCGTGAAAAACTGATCGAAACCGTGGCCGAAGTTGATGACGATATCATGGAGGATTATATATCCGAAAATCCCATCACTTCGGAAAGCCTGCTTGCCGCCATAAGAAAGGCAACCGTCAATTTGAAACTGGTACCGATTCTCTGCGGGAGTGCTTTGAAAAATAAAGGCATACAGCCGCTTCTGGATGCCATTGTGGAATTTCTGCCCAGTCCTGTGGACGTTCCGCCCATCAAAGGCACTCATCCCGAGACAGGACAGCATGTCGATTGCCGGGCAAACGACAAGGACCCCCTTGCGGCGCTGATATTCAAAGTTTCGATGATCGAAGGACGGAAACTCTCCTACGTCCGTATTTACAGTGGAACGATGACGACCAAAGCGGATGTCTATAATCCATCCCGCAAGATCAGCGAAAAAATTTCCCGGATATTGAGAATGCATGCCAATAAGAGAGAACGGATCGATTCCGCTGGTGCCGGCAGTCTGGTTGGTATTATTGGATTGAGAGATTCCTCTACGGGAGAGACCCTTTGTTCCAAAGATCATCCTGTTTTGTTGGAAAGAATAGAATTTTACGAACCGGTTATTTCCATCGCTGTGGAGCCCAAGACCCATGCCGACCAGGAAAAGCTCGATCAGGTCCTCGAGAAATTCATGGCTGAAGATCCGACCCTTAGACTTCAAAAGGACGAAGACACCGGGCAGACCATTTTGTCCGGCATGGGAGAACTGCACCTTGAAGTGATCATCAGCCGTATGCTCCGCGAATTTAACACCAATGTTAATGTGGGAAAGCCCCAGGTTGTCTATCGGGAAACCATCGAAAAAGAGGGGCGCGCATCTGCAATATTCGACAAGGAAGTGGCAGGAAGCCGGCACTATGCGGAAGTCGAAGTAAAACTGCTGCCCCGTAACCGGGGTTCCGAAAACACATTCAGATCTGAAATTACCGACGAAACAATACCGGAAACATTTATTCCCGCCATCAAAAAAGGTGTGATGGAAGCGCTGGAAAGCGGGGTGCTGATGGGATATCCTGTCGTGGATGTTGAAGCTGTATTGACTGGAGGGGTTTATAAGGATTCCTTGAGCACCGAACTGGCCTATACCGTGAGTGCGTCCATGGCGTGTAAGTCCGCTCTTGAAAACGGCGAACCCTTTCTCCTGGATCCGATTATGGATGTCAAAGTGTATGTTCCGGAGGCTTTCATCGGAGACGTCATCGGGGATCTTAATTCGAGAAATGGAAAAATCGAATCCATCGAACACAAGATGGGTGTTCAGGAAATAAAGGTCGTTGTACCGTTGGCGCGTATGTTCGGATATTCCACATCATTAAGATCGGCAACACAGGGCAGAGGAACGTTCACCATGCAGTTTTCTCATTTTGACAGGTGTTGACGCAGATCTTCAAAATTCATATTCCAATTCTGCTGGGTCTTATCCTTTTCGGTTATTGTCTCTCTATTTTTTCGGATTTGTTTTAATAATTTTTCGATGTCGGCCTTTTTATCCGTATCGCTCATGGTTTCCAATGCCTTTTGCAGATGGAAAACGGCGGATTTGAAATCAGACTTGTCTTTGTAATAAATCCCCAGATAGTAATGCGATAGGCCGGTTTTTCTTAATTTATAATACGTTTCTCCCAGGGCATAATACGCCTGGGTGTAATCCGGTTGATTGTCAATAAGCTGTTCGAACGTTGAAACGGCATCCGTAAGATGCCCGAGTTCCACCTGGGTCCGGCCGAGATAATAAAGGGCTTCCGGATCATTGGAAATGATGTTGGAAGCACCGTCTAAGATGCTGAAGGCCTGCTGATAGTTCCCTTCCATGAAATAGAGACGGCCGATATCTTTTAACATGTAAGGATCGAAGCCCTTTTTCGCCAATGCAACCTTAAGTTGTTCCACAGCATCTTCACGGTCGCCTTCTCTTTCCAGCACCAGGGCGTATCCGTAATGCCCCAGAGGATTATCGGGGTGTTTTTTTACCTCTGACTGAAATTTTTGCTGCGCTATGGCCTCATCCCCGTACAGCGCCACGAGCCGGGTGTTCGCTCTTTCAAATGGGTAGGAATCTCTGGGGATGATGGGTTTTTTGTGTTTTTCAAGCCAAGTATCTATATACCCCATCCGTTCCTCCGATCCCGGATGGGTGGTCAAATAAGTCGGGATTTGATTTGAGCCGAACCATTGCTTGCTTCGCATTTTTTTCAGTGACGTAACCAATCCGATGCCGTTATATCCCGCTTTCCTCAGTATGCTGAGTCCGATCTGATCGGCCTGTCGTTCGTCTTCACGGTCATAGGCCAGTGTTAACGATTGACCGGCGGCGACAGATCCGATGGTCAGTGCATTGGCAGCCGCCGTTGCGCCGCCGGTTCCAAGGAGTACGCCGGCCACGACACCGGCAAGCGTGGCGATGTTTACTTTTTTAGCCCTTTCTATTTTCTGGGAAATATGGCGGCACATGACATGTGAAATTTCATGGGCGAGAATACATGCAAGTTCTTCTTCGCTATCCAAAGCCTCCATCAATCCGCTGTAAATAAAAATATGACCGGCCGGTGTTGCAAACGCATTATAGACATCATCCTTTATGACGTAAAAATGATACGTAAAAGGCTGGGGCGGAAGGGTGGCGACAAGCCTTTGGCCGACTTTGTTGACATAATTCACGATGGCCGGGTCTTTGATAATTTCATAATGTGCCTTGATAAGTTTCATGAACTCGCGGGACAGATCTTCTTCCTGTTTCAGCGTAATCCCTGAAGCGACTTTTGGGAAAATCATGCTGCACATCAGAATGAATACCATGCATCGCAAGCTATATTTATTAACCATTTTCATTAACACCTCGACAAAAAGCGTATTGAAGAACGATCTTATCTTTCAATCGGGTAATAGTCAAATCATATCCTTATCTCCTTTTCAAACATCATGTTTTATGCTAAGTCTAAGGCCATGGCAAAAATCATTTGCATAGCCAATCAGAAGGGAGGCGTGGGGAAAACGACGACGGCGGTAAACCTCTCGGCTGCCATGGCTGTTTCGGAAAAAAAAATCCTTCTAGTGGATTGTGATCCTCAAGGCAACGCGACAACCGGTTTGGGAATTGACAAAAACGGTGTTGAAAAATCCCTGTATCACGGCATGATCGGCGACGCCCAAGCCGAAAATCTTATTTTGGACAGCGATATCGAGACCTTGAAAATTATACCTTCGCGGGTTGAGCTGATCGGTTTTGAAGTGGAAATGATGTCGGAACCCCAACGAGAAACAGTTTTGAAAACGCTTTTATCCCGGGTTAGAAATTCATTTGAATATATCATTATCGACTGCCCCCCGTCTTTGAGCCTTCTGACGGTTAATGCAATGACCGCAGCCGATTTGATACTGATTCCCCTCCAGTGTGAATTCTATGCATTGGAAGGCCTTGGCCAGCTTCTCCAGACCATGAAGCGCATCAAACATAATCTGAATCCGAAGCTTAAAATCGGCGGCATACTTTTGACCATGTTCGACAAGAGAACCAACTTGTCCCATCAGGTGGCTGAAGATGCCGAGAAATATTTCAAGCATCTGGTATATAAGACCATGATTCCGAGAAACGTCAGATTGGGTGAAGCGCCGAGCTTCGGAAAACCCATATTGCTCTATGATGCCGCTTCCATCGGTGCACAAAGCTATTTTGATCTGGCCAGAGAAATCATGAACCATAAATCATCCTGAACGGATGATTCAGTGTGCAATGAGTACCGATTCAGGTGCAAAAGGTTGAAGATTGGCACAGACCCTGAATTACCGACAAATATTTAAGAAACTGCGCCACGAATTAAAAGTGAAAAAGAAATGAAAATAAAAAATGCCGAAACCGGCCCGAAAAAGACCAAAAAATTGGCCCTGGGAAGAGGCCTTGACGCCTTGCTGCCGGACATCGAGCCCGTGGAAGATACGGCGTCAAAGGAATATTTTTCGTGTGATATCGATTTGATTCGAACCAATCGCTTTCAGCCCCGTTTGCAGTTTTCAGATGAGGAACTGGAGGATATGGCCCGTTCAATCCGTCAGCAGGGAATCATACAGCCCCTTTTGGTGAGAAAAGACGACATCGGATATGAACTCATTGCCGGCGAGCGGCGTTTGCGTGCCGCTAAAAAAGCGGGGTTGAATCAGGTGCCGGTCCTTGTCAAAGTCATCACGGATAACGATATGCTGGAAATGTCCATTGTTGAAAACGTCCAGCGGGCGGATTTGAATCCCATTGAAGAGGCAGAAGCCTATTACCGGCTCATCACGGAGTTCGGTCTTACCCAGGATCAAGCAGCGGAACGGGTCGGAAAGAGCAGATCCGCCGTAGCCAATTTTTTAAGACTTCGCCAGTTGCCCGCTCAAATAAAGACGTCCATTATGGATGGCGTCCTGAGTATGGGACATGCACGGGCACTTTTAGGCGCCGGGACCAAGGCGCAGCAAAATGCGGTATGGCGGGCGGTGGTTTCAAAAGGGCTGTCGGTGAGAGAAACCGAGCGTTTGGTAAAACGTTTGAAATCGCAAAAAGAGACGCCGAAAAAGTCATCGTTGAACTCAGACCTGTCCTATTTTACAGATATCGCCGATGATCTTTCCAGACGATTCGGAACCAAGGTACAGATTAAACGCCGCGGTCAAAAAGGCCGCGTTGAAATTGAATTTTACACCGATGACGATCTCGACCGTCTGCTGAGTCTGTTAAAGCCGACATAATGTCTATTCATATTATCATCGACGGATACAATTTGATCCGACAGTCCAATACTCTCGGTCTGATTGACAATCAGGATATTGAGCTTGGCAGAGAGGCACTCCTTGAGATGCTTATCGCATATCGGAAAATAAAGCCCCATATGATTACCGTTGTTTTTGACGGTGCCAACGCCCCCCCTTTTTCCCGACGCAAAACTCGCGTCCAAGGCATCACCATTAAATTTTCACGCAGCGGAGAGGTGGCTGATGCCGTTATTAAAAGGATGGTCACCCGGGAAAAAGAAAAAGCCCTGGTTGTCAGCTCCGATCTGGACATCACGAATTTTGCGGCTTCCCGGGGCGCCGCCACTATTGGTTCTTCCGAATTCGAGGCTAAGATTTCCCAGGCCATCTATATGAAGGAAAAAGGCGTCGAAACCAGTGAAGACAGCGGATGGGTTCCAACGACCAAAAAGAAAGGCCCCAGTAAACGACTTTCCAAAAGAAAACGTCGTAACAAGAGCAAAATAAGAAAATTATAATATAGTATTTTTTTGACCCCATCCCCGCTTTGGATGTCATTGACGTCTGTATCGTTATCTGATAAAAATAGGTTTTTAAACTGTTTATTTAAACCTGACCGGTGAACCAACCACGGGCATTCAGTTGCAAAAGTCTTCTGAAATTTTTATGGACGGTTCAGATTGTGGCACTGATTTGATAACATATGATCAATCAAG
>Ga0316575_10000407_pt1 | contig 12308 bp, 11 predicted proteins | sample J5NA_FD_203072 | JGI IMG/M metagenome (GOLD analysis project Ga0316575, IMG submission 203072) | Rhizosphere microbial communities from salt marsh grasses in Alabama, United States - J5-7_050615r2r3 | ecosystem: Host-associated > Plants > Roots > Rhizosphere | place: USA: Alabama | collected...
AGGTGATGGAGGCCGTACACCGGCATCTGCCCAAGCCGCATGATCCGTTTGCGGACCTGGTGCCGCCGCAGGGAATACGCCTGACTCCGAAACATTTTGCCTACGTGAAAATCTCCGAGGGCTGCAACCACCGCTGCACCTTCTGCATCATCCCCAGCCTGCGCGGTGACCTGGTCAGCCGCCCGGTCGGTGATGTGATGCAGGAAGCGCAGAATCTGGTCAATGCCGGTGTAAAGGAATTGCTGGTAATCTCGCAGGACACCAGCGCGTACGGCGTGGATGTGAAATACCGCACCGGCTTCTGGGGCGGCAAGCCGCTAAAGAGCCGGATGACCGAACTGGCTGCCGCGATGGGCGAACTGAGAACGCCTGATGGAGAACGTGCATGGGTGCGCCTGCATTACGTGTATCCGTATCCTCATGTGGACGAAGTGATTCCACTGATGGCGCAAGGCAGCATCCTGCCCTACCTGGATATTCCGTTCCAGCATGCAAACCAGCGCATCCTGAAACTGATGAAGCGGCCGGCCAGCAGCGAGAATGTGCTGGCGCGCATCAGACAGTGGCGGGAAATCTGCCCCGACCTGACTTTGCGCAGCACCTTCATCGTCGGTTTCCCCGGCGAGACCGAGGCGGAATTTGCGGAATTACTGAATTTTCTCGAGGAAGCGCAACTGGACCGCGTCGGCGCTTTCGCCTATTCGCCGGTTGAAGGCGCTGTCGCGAATGCGCTGCCCGACCATGTGCCGCCCGAATTGCAGCAGGAACGCCTGGAACGGCTGATGCTGCTACAGCAAGGCATCAGCGAACAGCGCCTGAAGCGCAAGATCGGCAGCACGATCAGCGTGCTGGTGGATGAGGTCGACGAAGAGGGCGCGGTTGCACGCAGTTCCGCAGATGCACCCGAGATCGATGGCGTGGTGTTTATCGACAACGGATCACAGCTGAAGATGGGGGATTTTGCCAAGGTCAAAATCACCGACTCAGACGCGCACGATCTGTGGGCTGAGATCGTCAGGTAGTTTCCCCGCCCGAGGGCAGGCTTACCCTTTTGCCGAGCTTCCGGTAGCAACCGTCTTGCGGGGGGGATAATCCCTTTCTGGTAGGTGCATGCCGTCAATCATGTCCATGTCGCTCTTGAACTTCTGGCGCTCTTGCGGCGACATGTTCTTGAAATTTTGGCGCATTTCCTCGCGTTGTTTCTCGCGTTGTTCCGGCGTCATACTCTTCCAATGTTCCTGCATTCTGGCGCGTATCTGTTTGCGCTCCTCGGGCGACATCTTTTCCCAGTGTGCGCGCATTTCCTCGCGTTGTTCCGCGTCAGTACCTGGTGTGACTGCAGACTGAGCACCCATCGATGCTGGGGTATCGGCAACTGCCGTGTTCAGGCTGAAACAGACGGCGAACGCTGCAATCAACATCGGCAACCGGGCAATTACTACCTGCATGCCTGTATGCCTTACTGTGTGTTTTCCAGAAAGCGCTGGAATGTCAAGTTGCCTCCCGATTGTCGTGGTCTTTGTGGGTGCATTTATGTCAGGCAATTTATTCATTTATGTTTTTCCGGGAATATCAGCTGCCTGTCATTGAATTCCAAGCATGTTAGAACGAGCCTGTAAGCAAAGTGTTTTATTTCCGGACAAAGTTGTAAATAATTGTTTCAGCCAATTAACCGCTCGCTTCCGGATGTGGCTTCTGTGTATCATTCGGGAATGACGATTGCACAGCGTATTCTGATAGTTGATGACGATGCCCGTTTGCGCGAGCTGCTGCTGCGCTATTTATCCGAACAGGGCTTTGAGACCAAGGCGGTTGGCGACGGCAAGTCGCTGGACAAGGCGTTAGCGCTGAGGCGCTACCACTTGCTGGTTCTGGACCTGATGCTACCGGACGAGGACGGGCTCGCGATATTGCGGCGTTTGCGCGGCGCCGGGGAGACCGTACCGGTGATATTGCTCACCGCCAAGGGGGATGAGATAGACCGCATCGTCGGGCTGGAAATGGGCGCCGACGATTATCTGCCCAAGCCGTTCAATCCGCGCGAGCTGGTAGCACGCATTCACGCGGTCTTGCGCCGCAAAGGGGCTCAGCCGGTTGGCGCACCCGAAATCGAGGAGAAGAGGGTCGTGTTTGGCGAATGCGAACTGGATTTGGCCACGCGTGTGCTGACCAGGGTAGGCGAGCAAATACCCCTGTCAACCGGTGAATTTGCGCTGCTCAGGACCCTGGTGATGCACCCGCGCCAGCCGCTTTCACGCGACAAGCTGATGGAGCTTGCCCGCGGCCGGGATCACGATCCGTTCGACCGCGCCATCGATGTACAGGTGTCACGCCTGCGCAAGCTGATCGAACCCGATCCTGCCAAACCACGTTTCATCCAGACAGTGTGGGGACACGGATACGTGTTTGTCCCGGACGGAGCCAGCCCTTGATCCATTTGCCGAGGTCCTTGCTGGCACGGTCGTTTTTGCTGATTGTTGTACTGATCGTGCTGTCGCTTGAGACTTCGGTGGTGATATTCCGTCATGTCGAACAGGAACCCCATGCCAAACAGATGGCTCAACTGGTCGTGTCCGTGGTCAATCTGACACGTGCTGCGGTGCTGTCCGCAGCGCCCGAGTGGCGTTCCGGTCTACTCGCCGAACTGGCCGGATCGGAAGGATTACGACTGCAGATGGCAGAGGGCGGCGATGTGCTCAAGCCGCTGCCGGAAAACCCTGAAGAAATACACCTGATGATGCAGAAGGTTCGCCAGAGCCTTGGCAGCAAAACGCGATTCGCTTCAGAACGCAACGGCGAAGAAGCCCTTTGGGTCAGTTTTTTTATCGGCAGTGAAGAATTCTGGATTGCACTGCCTAAGGATCGCTTCGAACAGCCGGTCTCCGAGGTGCTGCTGCCATGGAGTCTGATGGTATTTGTGCTGGCAATTCCAGGCGCTTACTTTACCGCACGCCAGGTCGTGCGACCGCTGAAGAAAATTGCACAGGCCGCGCAGCAGGTCGGGCAGGGAACCTGGCCGCAGCCGCTGCCGGAAAGCGGAGCGCAGGAAATCGTCACGGTTTCGCGGGCGATCAACCAGATGTCTGCCGATCTCGCGTCCAACGAACGCGAACGTGCGCTGGTATTGGCTGGTATCTCGCACGATTTGCGCACTCCGCTGGCACGAGTACGCGTTGCAGCAGAACTGAGTGCGGACGAATCGTTGCGCGAGGGGCTGGCTGCCGATGTGGAACAGATGGATGCGGTAATTCAGCAATTTCTCGACTATGCGCGCCTCGACGAAAACGAAGCCAGGGTGCCGACAGACCTGAAATTGCTGATTCAGGAGGTCGCGCAGCAATTTTCCGCTCATGCCCGGATGCTGACGCTGGAATTGCGCGATGGTATTTCGCTTCCGGTCCGGCCGCTGCTGTTGAAGCGCGCGCTCAGCAACCTGCTGGATAACGCGATCAAGCACGGCGGCGGCGAAATTACCGTGCGGCTGTGGCGGGAGGAGGACAGCATCATGATCACGGTGGCGGATCGTGGTGCAGGCATTCCCAGTTCACAGCATGCTACGGCGAAACGTCCTTTCGTCCGGCTGGAAACTTCACGCAGCAACTCGACCGGATCGGGTCTGGGGCTGGCCATCGTCGAACGCGCCGCCAGGTTGCACGATGGCGAATTCATCCTGGCTGACAATGTGCTGGGAGGCCTGGAGGCCAAACTGGTGTTGCCGGCTGAGAGTTAGGCTGGCATTCCGGGTTTGCTGCTTGCGGCGCTGAAAAACGCGACTGCCTCTTCTTGCAACCTGGTGCGTTTCATCGGCGGCAGGCTTTGCCAGATGCGTTTTCCATAGGGTTTGCTGATCAGCCGCGGATCGCAGATCATCAGCACGCCGCGGTCGGATTCATCGCGTATCAGTCTTCCCGCGCCTTGTTTCAGCGTGATGATCGCGCGCGGCAGCTGGTATTCCATGAACGCGTTGCGTCCCTGTTTGTCGATTTGCGCAATGCGCGCTGCCAGAACCGGGTCGTCGGGCGGAGCGAACGGCAGCTTGTCTATGATCACCAGCGACAGCGCTTCGCCGCGCACGTCCACCCCCTCCCAGAACGACTGGCTGCCGAGCAGCACCGCGTTGCCGTGATCGCGGAAGCGCGTCAGCAGTTCGTTGCGCGAGCCTTCCCCCTGCAGCAGCAGCGGATAGTCCCAGCCGCAACGGTCAAATTCGGCCTGCAGGATTGCATGGGCGCGCTGCATCGCGCGCAGGCTGGTGAAAAGCAGAAAAGCGCGTCCTTTGCTTGCCCCGATCAGCGGCAATGCGGCCTGTATCACCGCTTCGGTATAGCCCTCGCGGTTCGGCTCCGGCAAGTTGTCCGGCACATACAGCAACCCCTGTTCGGCATAGTTGAACGGGCTGTCGCAGCATGCGGTCCGGGCATCGAAAAGGCCCATTTCACCCTGGTAGTGGGAAAAATCCTGCTTCACCGCCAGCGTCGCGGACGTGAATATCCACGCGCGGGCGCTGCCGGAGATCTGTTTCGCAAAAATTTCGGCGATCGACAGCGGCGTGCTGTTGAGCTGCAGCGAATGGTGAAAAACCTCAAGCCAGTTCACCCGGTCGGGTTCATCGCCCTTTTGCCATTGCACCAGTTGGTCCGACAGGGCCTGAGTGCGCTGCCAGCAGTTTTCCAGTCCCTCGCTGCGTTCTGCCTGGTTTTCGAGCAGGCTGCCGAGCTGCGCAAGCTTCTCGGCCAGCGTCTTCAGGGCGGGCGCAAAGTCCCTGAGATTCTCCGTTGCAACCGCCGGCATGCGCCCTTCTTTTTTGAATACCAGGCGCAGGTCGCGGGCCGCCTTGTCCAGCTCGTCGCAGGCTTTTGGCAACGGCGCAAAATCCTTCGCCCCGGCCGCCGCCTCGATGCGCGTGTCGCGCGCCAGGTCGAGCAGCAGTGTGGTGGAAAGCGTTTCGCCGAAGAACAGGCTGGCGGTTTCGGGCAGCTGGTGCGCCTCGTCGAAGATCACCGTATTGCATGCCGGCAGCAGTTCCGCGACACCTTCGTCGCGCAGCATCACATCTGCGAAAAACAGGTGATGGTTCACGACCACGATATCGGCTTTCATCGCATCGGCGCGCGCCTTGAGCACGAAGCAATCCTTGTGGTTGGGGCATTCCTGGCCGAGGCAGTTGTCGCGCGTCGAAGTCACCTGCATCCAGATTGGTGCGTACTCCGGAACGTCGGCCAGCCCGCTCCTGTCGCCGGAGTCGCTGACCTTGGCGTAGCTCTTGATCTTGCCCAGATGCTTGATGTCCTCGCGGGTCTTGAACATGCCGTCCGATTCCGTGCGTGCGAGGTGGTAGTGGCATATATAGTTCGAGCGTCCCTTCAGCAATGCCACCGACACCGGTGCCTTCAGCGCATCGCGCACCATCGGCAGGTCCTTCTGGAACAACTGGTCCTGCAGGTTCTTCGTGCCGGTCGAAATGATCACCTTGCCGCCCGCAAGCAGCGCCGGCACCAGGTAGGCGAAAGTCTTGCCGGTGCCGGTGCCCGCCTCGACGATCAGGATCGCGTTGTCGCGTATCGCCCCGGCGACCGCCAGCGCCATTTCGAGCTGCTGCTCGCGCGGGCGGAACGATGCGACTTCAGCGGCAAGCGGGCTCTGTTCGGAAAAGAAACGTTCGACTTCGACGGACACGGTGTGGAAATTGATCCTGACTGATGGTGTGATTGCGGTAGGCCGGGGACAGCATTAAGGCGTGGTGCCAATTTTACGCGACGGCGTATCATAGCGGTGCGAATTTCGTGATTCATTGCGGAAGGAGGTATGGCAATGGCAAAAAGAGCATTTCCGTTGTCCAACGTCTACCGTCTGCTCGAGCCGGGGCCGGTGGTGCTGGTGAGCACCGCGCACAAGGGCAAGGCAAACATCATGACCCAGTCATGGAACACCATGATGGAGTTCGTGCCGCCGCTGGTGGGCTGCGTGATCAGCGGCCGCAACCACAGCTTCGATGCGCTGGTCGCGACGAAGGAATGCGTGATCGCGATCCCGACGGCGGAACTGGCGAAACAGGTGGTCGGTATCGGCAACTGTTCGGGCAAGAAGGTCGATAAATTCAAAAAGTTCAAGCTGACCCCGCTGCCCGCCTCGCAGGTGGAAGCGCCGCTGATCGCAGAATGCTATGCCAATCTGGAATGCAGGGTGGCCGATAGCAGGCTGGTGAACCGGTACAACTTCTTCGTGCTGGAGGTGGTCAAGGCGTGGATTGATCCTTCATTAAAAAATCCGCGTACGCTGCATCACCAGGGCAATGGCGTGTTCATGGTGTCTGGCGAGACGATCAGGCTGCCTTCAAAGATGAAATAATCCTTTTGCCGAGTAGCTCGATATTAATTTGCAATCACGCGGCGGCTGGCAGGCAGCCAGTACCAAACCATTTCAGCAGGGAGGTCATGATGAATATTTCACGTATCACGGTCATTATTCTTTCCGCTCTATTGCTCAGCGCATGCGCCTCGGTCAAGGTGGGCAGGGATTTCGATGTCGGCGTATTTACGGCCAAGTTCGAGCGGGGTGTCACCACACAAAGCCAGGTACGCACCTGGCTGGGCGAACCCGCAAGCGTCGGGATCAGCATGGCCAGCGATGGCAAGCGTTATGACGAGTGGGATTATTACTACGCCGAAGGTGAACTGCCGGACATGAGAAAAGCCAAGGTGAAAATCCTGCAGATCAAGTTCGACAAGCAGGGCAAGGTGAGCAGCTATAACTGGACTGCATCCCGGCAATAGGAATTGCCGGGCCGGTCAGACCTGGGCGTGTTCAGCCCTGTGAGTTCAGGGGCGGAGGTATGCGTAGCCGTGCTGCTGCTTCTTGATGATTTCAACCACGCCCGAAGGGACATAGCTGGTATTCGGCAACATGTCGGCATTGGTCAGCTTCATGTGCCTCATCGTGTTCTGGCAGGCGACGATAGAGATGCCTTCCTTTTTCGCCTCGGCTACCCGGTTGCCAACGGTGGAATCCATCTTGAGCATGCCGATACCGGGGCCATAGGCGACGATCTCGATCGCAACCTTTTTCGCGCCGATTGCATGCTGCACGTTGTTCGCATTGTTGAGTGCGAGATTCCATTTGCCGGCATCTGCATCACTGACCTGTATCACCAGCCGTTCCTTTACGGCATGTTTTTCAGCAGCGACTGCATTGTATGATGTCAGCGACAGCGAAACTGCGAATATCGCAGCCAGTATTCTGAAATATTTCATTATGGTTTTCCTTGTAAAGTTGGAAGTCCGGTTATTAAGTTATTAATTATGACCATGGCAATCCCGAATGCAGTATTGAACGGAATCAGGACAGATCGGGCTGGTTTATCCGCACCATGGCAAAAATGATTCTAGCATGGCAATCTGCCCGTTCAATCGTATCATTCTGTGGTTAAAAGTTTCTTGAAGAAAGCGGCTGAACAATGAAAAATGCAATGTATCAATGTGGCTCAACCATGCAAGGGCAGGCCTCTCCGGTTATTCCCGCGGCTCAGGCAGGCAGTTGATGCAAATCCTGGTGGATGCCGACGCTTGTCCCAAGGTCATCAAGGAAATCCTGTTCCGTGCGGCGGAACGCAGGAAAATCCGGCTGACGCTGGTCGCGAACAGGATGCTGCATTGCCCGCCGTCGCAGTTTATCCGTGCGATGCAGGTGCCGGCAGGCTTCGACGTCGCCGACAACCGTATCGCCGAACTGGTCGAGCCGGGTGATCTGGTGATCACCGCGGATATTCCGCTTGCCGCCGACGTGATAGTGCGGGGTGGCCATGCCCTTAATCCGCGCGGGGAATTCTATACCCGGGATTCCATCGAGGAAAAATTGACCATGCGCAACTTCATGGATGCACTGCGCGGCAGCGGGGTGGAAACCGGAGGTCCGCCCGTTTTCAGCCAGGGCGATCGCCGTGATTTTGCGAATCAACTTGACAAATTTCTGGCCAAATTCAGATGAGTTCCGGGCGGGCCTAATCGCTGGCGGCGACGATTGAACTGGCGTAAGCTTTGCGTGTCAATTACGGGACGAAGGAGCATAAAAATGCTGCAATATTTCCGTAATCCTCTGGTCTGTCTGGTACCCGTTGCGCTGTTGCTCTCATCCTGCGCAACGACACATCTCACCTCGGTCTGGAAAGACCCGTCCTACCAGACGCGCCCCGCCAGAGTCCTGGTCATCGGCGTGGCCAGGAGTCCGCTCAACAGAAGGCTGTTCGAGGACGAATTTGTCCGCCAGCTCGAAGCGCACGGTACCTCTGCGATCGCGAGCTATACCGTTCTGACCGATGCAGAGCAGGGCGACCAGGCGGTGATCGCGAAAAAAGTGGCCAAACTGGGGGCAGATGCGGTGCTGATCACCCGGCTGGTCAGCAAGAAAGTCGTGCAGATATATGTGCCGGGCAGGCCCTATTACCCGCCGCCGTTCTACGATACCTGGCCCGACTATTACGCTTATGGTTACCGCTACCTGTACACACCGGGTTATATTGCAAACGACGAATATGCAGTCATCGAGACCAACCTGTATGATGCCAGGACCAACAAACTGATCTGGGCGGCCTCGTCTGAGACCGGCATTACCGATACGAATCAGAAACTCATCCATTCCTATATCGGAGTGATGGTGAAGAACATGATAGGACTGGGACTGCTGGGCAGGTAATTGCCGCACCGCAAGCGCAGCGTCCGTTTGTTTTGGCGTGCCGCACAATTCGCAATCAATAACAGACATGGCAAAACCAAAAACGATTTACTCCTGCACGGAATGCGGCGGGCAGGTATCCAAGTGGCAGGGGCAGTGCCCGCATTGCGACGCATGGAACACCCTGGTCGAGAGCGTCGCTGAAGTTGCAGCGAGCGGCAAGAACCGTTTCAACGCGCTGGCTGCTACCGGCAGGGTGCAGAAACTCGCCGAGGTCGAAGCCGCAGAGGTGCCTCGCACGCCCACCGGCATCGCCGAGTTTGACCGGGTGCTGGGCGGCGGGCTGGTGCAGGGCGCGGTGGTGCTGATCGGCGGCGACCCGGGGATCGGAAAATCGACCTTGCTGTTGCAGACGCTGGCGCATCTGTCCGCATACAAGCGGGTGCTTTACGTCAGCGGCGAGGAATCTACGCAGCAGATCGCGCTGCGCGCAAAGCGGCTGGCACTTGATGCCCACGGCATGCATCTGCTCGCCGAAATCCAGCTGGAACAGATCCAGGCGACCATCTCTCGGGAAAAACCGGACGTGGTGGTGATCGACTCTATTCAGACCGTGTATTCCGAACAATTGACCTCCGCGCCCGGCTCGGTGTCGCAGGTGCGCGAATGCGCCGCGCAACTGACCCGCGTCGCGAAGGGCAGCAACATCACGATGATCCTGGTCGGCCATGTCACCAAGGAAGGCGCGCTGGCCGGTCCGCGCGTGCTGGAGCACATCGTCGACACCGTGCTGTATTTCGAGGGCGACACGCATTCCAGCTTCCGTCTGGTGCGCGCATTCAAGAACCGCTTCGGCGCGGTGAACGAACTCGGCGTGTTCGCGATGACCGAGAAGGGCCTGCGCGAAGTCAGCAATCCGTCCGCGCTGTTCCTGTCGCAGCACGGCGCTCAGGTTGCCGGCTCCTGCGTGATGGTTACCCAGGAAGGCACACGCCCGCTGCTGGTCGAGATCCAGGCGCTGCTCGACGAGGCGCATTCGCCGAGTCCGCGTCGGTTGTCGCTGGGCCTGGAACAGAACCGGCTCGCGATGCTGCTTGCGGTGCTGCACCGGCATGCCGGGATCGCCTGTTTCGATCAGGACGTATTCATCAACGCGGTGGGCGGCGTGAAGATCACCGAGCCGGGCGCCGACCTCGCGGTGCTGCTCGCGATCGTGTCTTCGCTGAAGAACAAGCCGTTGCCGGAAAAAATGGTGGTGTTCGGCGAAGTCGGTCTGGCCGGCGAGGTGCGCCCGGTGCAGCGCGGCCAGGAACGGCTGAAGGAGGCGGCAAAACTGGGTTTCACCCATGCGATCATCCCGAGGGCGAACGCGCCTAAACAGAAAATAGCCGGCATGGAGATCATCGCGGTGGAGCGGGTCGAGGAAGCCGTCAGCCGGATGCGTTAATCCGGATAAATTCGGGTTTGCAACGAAAGGACAGCAATGGGCAAGACGCGTTTGGAAGCATTCAGCGACGGCGTGATCGCCATCATCATCACCATCATGGTGCTGGAACTGAAAGTGCCGCACGGTTCGGATTGGGAATCATTGCTGCCGTTGCTGCCGGTGTTCCTGAGCTACGTGCTCAGTTTCGTCTACCTCGGCATTTACTGGAACAACCATCACCACATGCTGCACACGGTGCAGCGCGTCAGCGGCGGGATACTGTGGGCGAACCTGCATTTGCTGTTCTGGCTGTCGCTGGTTCCATTCGTGACCGGCTGGATGGGCGAGAACCATTTCGCAGCATTTCCCACGGCGCTGTATGGCGTGGTGCTGCTGATGGCCGCAATCGCGTACTGGATATTGCAGAACATCATAATCGCGGCGAGCGGAGGCAAAACGTCGCTGCTGGCCAAGGCAGTCGGCAATGATCGGAAGGGAAAAATTTCACCATTGCTGTATGCCGTCGCGATACCGGCGGCATTCTGGAACCAGTGGATTTCGGACGCGCTATACGTGCTGGTTGCGGTGATCTGGCTGGTGCCGGACCAGCGTATCGAGCGGATCATTGCCGAATGAAAACACCCGCTCAGCCGGGATCAGAATCGGGATTCCGGGGAGTGAACGAACCGCGTTTTGTTGTGCTGCTTTCGGTAACGCGTTAAAGTGCAGCTACAAATAATAATAATTCTGGAGGCACATCGATCATGATAGTTACCGTGCTGGTGGCGCTGGCGATCTTCGTTCTGCTGGCATTTTTCCGGGCTTCGATCACCAGCTGGGTGCTCGCGATCATGGTGGTGGTGCCGGTGATCGCAATCATGGCGCGCTTCTCGGACAACGTGCTGATCGTGATCGGCGCCGCGCTGGTTTTGTTCATCGTGTTCTTCGGGATACCGTTCATGCGCCGCAATGTGGTCAGCGCGGCAGTATTCAAGATATTCAAAAAAGTCCTGCCGCAAATTTCCGCGACCGAACAGGAGGCGATCGATGCCGGCACGGTATGGTGGGATGGCGAGCTGTTCGGCGGCAATCCGGACTGGGCCAGGCTGCTGGCTTTCCCCAAGTGCGGCGTGAGCGAACGTGAACAGGCCTTCCTCGACAACGAAGTCGAGCAGCTTTGCGCGATGCTGGACGACTGGGACATCACGCACAATCGTGCCGACCTGCCTCCCGAAGTCTGGCAATTCATCAAGGACAAGGGCTTCTTCGGGATGATCATCCCGAAGCGATACGGCGGGCTGGAGTTTTCCGCGCAGGCGCATTCGGCCGTGGTCAGCAAGGTGGGTTCGCGCAGCGGCACCGCTGCGGTGACCGTGATGGTGCCGAATTCGCTCGGCCCTGCCGAACTGTTGCTGCACTACGGCACCGAAGAACAGAAGGAAAAATACCTGCACCGTCTGGCGAAGGGGCTGGAAGTGCCGTGCTTCGCGCTGACCGGACCGTTCGCGGGATCGGATGCCGGCGCGATTCCCGATTACGGCATCGTCTGCCACGGCGAATTCGGCGGACAGCAGAATGTGCTGGGCATGCGCCTGACCTGGGAGAAGCGCTATATCACGCTGGCGCCGGCAGCAACGCTGCTCGGGCTTGCGTTCAAGCTGTACGATCCGGAACACCTGCTTGGCGGCGAAACCAGCCTCGGCATCACACTCGCGCTGATTCCGACCGACACGCCGGGTGTGCAGATCGGTCGCCGCCACTTTCCATTGAATATCGCTTTCCTGAACGGCCCGACGCAGGGCAGGGACGTGTTCATCCCGATGGATTACATCATCGGCGGCACGTCGCGGGTCGGGCAGGGCTGGCGCATGCTGATGGAATGCCTCGCGGCCGGCCGCTCGATCTCGTTGCCGGCCAGCAGCATCGGCGGGATGAAACTGGTCGCGCGCGCCAGCGGTGCATACACCCGGGTGCGCAAGCAATTCAAGATGCCGATCGGCAAATTCGAGGGCGTCGAAGAACCGCTTGCGCGGATCGGCGCGCACACCTACATGATCGAGGCGGCTCGCCGCTTCACCGCGCTGGCGGTCGATCTGGGCGAAAAACCGTCGGTGGTTTCGGCAATCATCAAATATCACTCCACCGAGCGCTGCCGCGAGGTGATCAACGATGCGATGGACGTGCACGGCGGCAAGGGCATCAGCCTCGGGCCGGA
>Ga0316575_10000408_pt1 | contig 12294 bp, 13 predicted proteins | sample J5NA_FD_203072 | JGI IMG/M metagenome (GOLD analysis project Ga0316575, IMG submission 203072) | Rhizosphere microbial communities from salt marsh grasses in Alabama, United States - J5-7_050615r2r3 | ecosystem: Host-associated > Plants > Roots > Rhizosphere | place: USA: Alabama | collected...
TTTCGATAATCGGTGTTCATGGGGTTCTCCGTTATATTCCAACTGTATTATTATGACGATTTCCCCTATTAAAGCAACATACAATTGAAAAGTCCGAGGGTATCACAGCCATAGGCGGGAGGGCATCGGCTTTCTCTCCAACAGTTAAACTATTTCTGGACACAGACCGCCTGTGTGCGTATACTATCTTATGTAATCGACAACCCCATTGCCTGGAGATCATCCTCATGCCGCTGTATCCGCCTAAACCCGACAAGGTCTACTTTTTCGGCACCTGCATCATCGACGCTATTTTTCCCCGGGCCGGCCTGTCCGCAATTCGACTGCTGGAGCGCGAAGGCATCTCCGTGGTGTTTCCCAGGTCGCAATCCTGCTGCGGGCAGCCAGCGTTCAATTCAGGATTCCCGGATGAAGCTCGTCAGGTAGCACGCCGGCAATTAAACACCTTCAACCGGGACTATCCCGTCGTGGTGCCCTCGGGCTCATGCGCCGGCATGATGAAGCACCACTATCCGGAGCTGTTTGCCGGTGACCGCGACAAGGAGCGGGCCTTTCGCTTTTCAGGCCGTGTCTTTGAACTGGGCCAGTTTTTGACAGACGTCTTAAAGATCCGACTCGCCGATCATGGAAACCCCCTGAAAGTCGCCTGGCACTCTTCCTGCCACGCCATGCGTGAAATGGGGGTAATAAAGAATGCCAAGGCCCTTTTGGCCCAACTGGCCAATGTGCAGCTGACCGAGCTCGAACGGGAGTATGAATGCTGCGGTTTCGGCGGAACATTTGCCGTCAAGCACCCGCTGATCTCGGGCGCGATGGTGCGCGACAAGATCGACGACATCGTTCAAACCGGCGCCAAGCGGGTCATCTCCGGGGACTGCGGCTGCCTGCTGCACATTCGCGGCGCTTTGGATAAATGCGGCCTGGACGTCGAAACCCAGCACCTCGCCGAATTTTTATGGGAGCGAACCAATGGCTGAACCCGCACGCTTCGATTTCAAACAGAATATCGCCAAGGCCCTCAAAGACAACCAGCTGCGCAACAACCTGCGCTCGGCCATGGACGGCCTTCGGGTCAAACGCCAGGACGTTTTCGACGATGCCCTGGAACTTGAAGAACTGCGCCGCTACGGCAATGCCGTCAAGGAACGCGCTTTGAGCCGGCTGCCCCAACTGCTGGAGCAGTTGGAGCAAAAATGCACCCAAAACGGCATCCAGGTGCATTGGGCCGAGACCACCGACGAGGCCAACCATATCGTCCTTGAGATCCTTCAGCGGCACAAGGCCACCCTGCTGGTCAAAGGCAAATCCATGGTATCCGAGGAGATGCACCTCAACCGGTTTCTGGCCCGCCACGGTATCGAAGCCCTTGAGACCGATCTGGGAGAATTCATTATTCAACTGGATGGCGAGACCCCCTCGCACATCATCGTGCCGGCCGTGCATAAAAATAAAGACCAGATCGCCCGCACCTTCCATGCCAAAATCCCGGGCGCCCCTTACACCGAAGATGTTGAAGCCCTCAACCGCATCGCCCGCGCCACATTGCGGGAAAAATTCAAGGCCGGCCATGCGGGCCTCAGCGGCGTCAACTTTGCCGTAGCCGAAACCGGCACTCTGTGCCTGGTGGAAAACGAGGGCAACGGCCGCATGTGCACCACGGTACCGCCCGTGCACATCGCCGTCATGGGCATCGAGAAAGTGGTGGAAAAGCTGGAAGAGATCCCGCCCCTGCTGCGGCTGCTCACCGGCTCGGCCACGGGCCAGCGCATCACGACCTATTTCAACATGATCACTTCGCCGCGCAACTCGGGTGAAAAGGACGGGCCCTTGGAAGTCCATCTGATACTTTTGGACAACGGCCGTTCCCGCATCTATGCCGATCCCAAACTGCGCCAGACCCTGTATTGCATCCGCTGCGGCACTTGCCTGAATCACTGCCCAGTATACACCCGGCTGGGCGGACACGCTTACGGATTTCTCTACCCCGGCCCCATCGGCAAGATCCTGATGCCCCAGATCGAAGGGCTCCCGGCCGCCGGCGATCTGGCCACTGCCTCTACCCTGTGCAACGCCTGCGAGGAAGTCTGCCCGGTTCGGATTCCCATACCCACTCTCATTCGTCGGGTCCGCAACGAAAGTTACGACGCCTCGGACGCCGCGGCGATGCCGGGACATGGTTATCGCCGAAATTTGATGGAAATCATAACATGGAAAACCTGGGCCCTGGTCAACAGCCGGCCGGCCCTGAACCGGCTGATCATAAAACTGGCCGGGCGGCTTGGGCGTCTGATGCCGGCGATTGGCCCCTTAAAAGCATGGACACAGGTTCGCAGCCGGCCGCGGTTTGCGCCCAAAAGCCTGCATCAACTGATCCGTGAGAAAGGAGTGCCCAATGACTGATATTGGCCGCGACCGCATTCTCCAGCGGCTCCACAAGGCCGCAGCCCAGGCGCCGGACCTACCACCGACCGCCTGCCTGCCCATTGCCGCATACGACCGCGCACAGCGTCTGGAAAGGCTGACGACATTGATGAGCGCCATGCGCACCCAAATCGAGGTGACCACCGCCCGGGATTGGCTGGACCGGCTCCGGGAGATACTCAAGAACCGCAACCTCAGAAGCCTGCTGTATTCTCCGGAAACCGACTTGGGCCGTGAATTGAAAGCTGCCTGGCCGACGGACCCTCAGGGGCTTCCGGCCCTTTGTACCTGGAAAGGCCCAATCGAGGAATTCAAAGACGAATTGTTTCAAATCGATGCGTCCATCACCACCACCCTGGGCGCCATTGCCGAAACCGGCGCCATCGTGCTCTGGCCCGATGATAAGGAACCGCGTCTCATGTCTCTGGTGCCGCCGGTGCACATTGCCGTATTGGGTTCGGACAGGATCTACAACTCATTTTGCGAAATCATCCAGGCCGAGAAGTGGGCGGATCATATGCCCACCAATGCCCTGCTGATCTCCGGTCCTTCCAAAACCGCCGACATCGAAATGACCCTGGCCTTCGGCGTCCACGGCCCCCGGGAGCTGATCGTCCTGATCATCGATGAAACGTAAGGGGTTACTCTTCGATTTCAATGGCTTCGGGCACGCACTCTTTCGCCGCCTGACGCACCAGGTCGTGGTACTGTTCCGGTATGACCTCGAATTTGACGATGGACAACAGCTGGTCTTCATCGTATTCAAACACTTCCGGGCAAAGCTTGTTGCAGTTGCGGTCCCCCATGCAATTACGGTTGATGCGAACTTTCATGAGTTCCTCCTCTATGGGTGTTCAATGTTCAGAGTTCGGAGTTCAGGAGAATCAGCAGTTGAGCGAACATTGAAGACGGATATGGTGTTTCCCGTTCAGATCCGAGATGATCTTATACCAAGATAAGCCGATCCTTGAATCATTGGCAAGCATATTTCCTGCGGCTGTCAAAAAATATAGGATTAAAACGGGTTGTTTAAAACGATTTCAGGACGTATTTTGTAAATTATTTAGTTGAAAGGATTGTGAAATGGCGGCCTTCAGATACAAAATGGTTTTGTCTGTAGTGATCTTTTCTGCCCTTGCGACATCCAATGCCTTTGCCGACGGCAAAGCTTATGTGGAAGGCCAATTCTCATTCCCATTTCCATCGAAAAAGACGGCGAAAGATACAAGAACCTGGAGCGGTCTGGTCGTGGGGGTCTCGGACGGCGATCGAATCACGGTATTGCATAAAGACAAGGGAAAAAAGATCCGGCTGTACGGCATAGATGCGCCCGACGTCGGGCAGGCCTTCAGCGAAAGGGCAAAGCAATTTACTTTCGATACGGTGTATGGCAAAACCGTTCATGTTGAAACCATGGGTAAAGACCCCAACGACCGAACGGTTGGGATCGTCACGGTCGATGGTCAATCGCTCAACGAATCCCTTATCCAAAACGGATTGGCCTGGGTCTACCAGAAATATTGCAGAGCAACATTTTGCGAGGATTGGCTTAACCTTGAAATCGTTGCCAGATACAACAAAATCGGCTTATGGAGCCAACCGAATCCTACCCCGCCCTGGGAATTTGGGAAAGGAAAGTAATTTTTGATTTTTAATGCAACACCAACGGCAGCAAGCAAGCACCATCAACAATCAGGAGGTATTGTATTGTGTCCATCTTCCTTACCATCACCGGCATATTTGTCATCCTGGCCGTACTCTGGGACGGCTTCGAGACGATGGTCCTCCCACGCCGGATTACCCGCCGGTTTCGCTTTGCGCGCTTCTTTTACCGGACGGCCTGGCGCCTGTGGTCCCTTTTGCTGAAAACAATCCCTTCACAAGGGGCGCGGGGTACGTATCGTGCGCTTTTCGGCCCCCTGTCGCTGCTGTTGCTGCTATGTACCTGGGCCTTAAGTCTCGTCGTGGGATTCTCTCTCCTTTACCTGTCCACGGGAAGCGGGCTCATTGCGGACGGAAGCCATTTGGGTTTTGGCGAAGCCCTCTACATGAGCGGCACCACCTTTTTCACCCTCGGTCTGGGCGACGTCATTCCCGCCGGCAGCTTTGCCAGGGCCCTTACCGTCATCGAAGCGGGAATGGGTTACGGCTTTCTTGCGGTCTTGATCGGCCATCTCCCGTCGCTCAACCAGTCTTTTTCGAATCGGGAAGTGAATATTTCGCTATTGGATGCGCGGGCAGGTTCTCCGCCCACCGCTTTTGAAATCCTGTACCGGCACTCCCACGATTACGGCATAGAAACGCTCCGTCAATTGCTTTACGACTGGGAACGGTGGTCCGCGGAATTGCTGGAGAGTCATCTCTCATTTCCGGTGCTGGCCTACTATCGCTCACAGCACGACAACCAGTCCTGGCTTTCGGCGCTGACGGCTGTCCTGGATGTGAGCGCCCTTGTCATCACCGGTATCAAGGGGGCCTGCGAACACCAGGCTCAGTTGACCTTCGCCATGGCAAGGCATGCGGTGGTGGACCTTGCATTCATTTTCAAAACCCCGCCGCGCACACCCATAGAGGACCGGCTTTCGAATGACGACTTGCTGTACCTGCGCAATGCGCTGGCCGCCGAAAACGTGAAGCTTAAAAGCGGCGAGGAAATGAAAGAAAAACTCAGGGAGCTGCGTCGTATGTATGAACCCTACGTCTATGCCCTCTCCCGATATCTGTATCTTGCGCTTCCCCCGTGGATCTCCGATGCCGACCGAAAGGATGACTGGCAGAAAAGCGCCTGGGATCGGGTCAGGGGCGTCCAAAGGGGAGAGGGGCAGCTGGGAATCAAGAAAGATCACTTCTAACGCCCGATTGCCCCGTTCCTGGCCGCTTGAAAAACTCACCCGCCACCCCATATATGCGCTGCTTTTTCATCGGTGCAGATCCCGGATTGCGGCATGACTCAAGGCTCGGTTTTCCTTGAACGAAATTTATATTTTTGAGATTACTTTCAATAGGGAACGTCTGTACAGAAAGCCCTTGACGTTCAGTATCGAATATGAAAGCTTCAAGCATGGAGGTCTCTGTAGTTTGTGATAAGGAGGCATAACAGAGTTCACAGGGAATATTTTTTTTCACCCTTCGGGAGGTGCCGATGGGTGAAAAAAAATCTGTCTTATTCTTGTAAAGCCTTTACCACGAGGCGGTTGATTGTAATGTATTTGCCGGTTCCGTCCGGCAAATACATTCTCTCAAAAAAACGCCATGTCCTCTTTGCCTCTGAGGTGAAACAATATAAAAATACTTGATCGAACTTAAGAATCAGAGGACTAAGCGCCGATACCCCGGTCAGCGCCTTGAAAATTCCTTGGATGGCGCGAAAATATATGTTATCTAATATTGATAAAAGTTATTATGGTCAGGGAGGGAGGCAATGCTGTTTAAAAAGGAAAATGATTTTGTAGAAATTACACAAGCGATATCTGCCGATACTAATGATACGGTATGGTATGTGCATACCAACCTCGCTTTTGAGACGCTGCCGGTTGATTTCCGGGTCCGAGTCCCTGAAACGGATCAAAAAGGACTTGAAAAGCTTAAAAATGCCTTGGTAAAATGGGCGGATCGAGAAGGATTTGACCTCGTATTGAAAATATAACGGCAAGCCATTCCAAAAATTCATACAACGCCCCATGAAGATGTTGCCCCGCACGGCGGGACCCGCCGTTGACTAATATTCGAGGATACGATGAATAGCCAAATACTGAAATCATTACCGGATTTTCTTGCAGTATTGGATCTCGACGAGGAGCCTGTCGGACTTTTTTACACGGATAAAAGACCCGCCGAAGGTTTTTCTCCCAAGCCCAACGACCTGCCCACCCGGGAAAGGGAAATTTAAAACGAAATCGACTGGGAAAAGGTGTTCGGTCAATTTTCCTGCGTGATGGGTCATATCTGGCGGGCCCGCAGAAAAAAGACCGCCGCCTATTTTTCCAATAAACAGTTCGGATGCCCCGGAGGGTCGTTCTTTTTGGGGTTTAACAAGCCCCAGACCGAAACCATCATCCATTACGTTTCCACAGGCATCCCCAATTGGACGGCCGGTGAACGGTATTGCGATTCACCGGACGCCCTCAGACGAATTTTTGAATATCTCGACCCCCGGCCGGCCCCCCGCAAATTCTGTGTCGTAAAACCCATCAGCCAATTTTCAGATGTTTCAAGTGATGCTTGCCCGCTATCGGGAATCCTTTCTGACCACAAAGACCTGGAAAACGTCTCGGAAAAAAATCCTGCGAAACAAAAAAGCTTGGGGGGAAACTTCTCGCCTTGAATGATCATCAGCGTGATCCTCAAATATTTTCTTTCAACCAGTCGGAGATATGCTGAACGATCTCTTCCCATTAAATCGGGCTTTACGACAATTCTTTAACCGCTTCTTTTATGAGTTTGCCGATGGTCATCTTTTGCGGGCATTTTTGCTCGGCTAACGAATAGTCCAGGTCGGACATTTTCAGCCGGATATTTTCGGGAATTGTTTTAAACCGAACAGCGGCATAATCGTATTCACCGTAACTTCGATAATACATAAGATACCGCATCACGTCACCGATGGGCACGTCCGGTTCAACAGCGGATTCGCAAACAGCCGAGCAGCCGGCGCAATAATCCGAATGGGTTTTTCGGGCATAGCGATGCAGCCATCCCATGTCCCCCCGGGAGAGATCGGTCCGGTTCAACGCCGCAGCGACATTGGCCTTAAGGATTGTCATGTTCGGCATCTGGGAACAAATACTGGCGATATCCGGATTTTGCCAAACCGCCATTAACTTGGCCTGGGCGTCTGTGAATCCTTTTCGCAAAAACCGGCCGGCCATTTGAAGTTCGATATCCGTGTCCGTCCTCACGGATCCGCCGCCCTGTGTTTTCATGGCGGTCAAGCCGATACCCGCTTTCCTGCAGGCATCGACGGCTCGCTTCATGGGGTCGGTATGCATCAGGCGAAAGTTGTAGGTCATCATAATCCCGTCGATCCAGCCAAGCTTTGCAGCCGCCAGCATACATTCTTCCATATTGCTGTGGGTACTGAATCCGAAAAAACGGATTTTTCCCGCTTTTTTGGCTTGTTCCGCCCAGGTTCTGGTTCGTTCATTCAGTTCATCGATACCGTAGATACCGTGAACAAAATAAAGATCGATATAGCCGGTACGCATTCTTTCAAGGGATCGATCAAGGAGCCGAGTCATGCCTTTTGGGTCCCTGGCGCAGGATTTGCTCACCAGGAAAATCTTATTTCGATCTTCGGGATATTTATCAAAATATTTTCCGATGCCCCTTTCGCTGCCGTGTTGATAACAGTCCGCGGTATCCCAGTAGGTCACGCCCCATTTCAGAGCCTGTTTCATCATGATCTGGTTGGAAGCGATGTCGAACATCCCGCCCATTGAAAGGATGGAAACCGTTGCGCCTGTTTTTCCGAAGGGTCTCACCGGTACGGTTTCGGATCCTTGGGCGGCTTCGGCCGAAGGATTTAAAGCCGCAATTACCGACCCCACCCCCACTGCGCCGGCGGCTTTCAGAAAGTCTCTTCGTGATGGATTGTTTTTTCTTGTCAACATAAAAAGCACTCCTCTTTTAAATTGAGCGATTGCCGAATATCGTCATCGTTTAAGCAGCAATGCATGCTCGGGATCTCTTGACTCGTTGTCCGCCGTCACCCGGATCGCTCGCTCTCCCGGAACCGGGCATTCATGCTCACAAACGCCGCAGCCGATGCATCGGTTTGGATCGACATGGGGCTGTTGAAGCCGAACCTGAATGTCGATGCGGCTTCCCGGTTTGGGCAACGGGTCAAAGGGAAGTCCTTCGGCAACCCGCAGCCCCCTTTCCCAATTACTGACGATTCTCCGCGGCCGATGATCGGCTGACGACTGAACCACGGCAAAATAATCGCCGGTGGCCAATTGATTCATGCCGGGACCGGTGCCCTGAAACTCAATATATACTGTTTCGGCTTTGGCCACCGTCAGCTTGGAACCCGTATCGATGGTGTTGAAAACCTCACGGGTCTGGATGGCTTTGGGACTCACCGGGCAATTTTCCTGGCAAACGATACAGGGTCTGTCCATAGCCCAGGCCAAACAGCGGCCCCGATCCACAAAGGCGGTTCCGATTTTAATGGGCCCATGATCGGCAAAACGGTTTCTTCCCAGCCGTTCATCCAGGGTAATGGGCCGTATTGCGGCCGTGGGACAAAGATTGCCGCAGGCAATGCAATTGAACTGACACCCGCTGGTACCGATTCGAAAATTGAGTACCGGGGACCACAATCCTTCGAGGCCGCCCTGAAGCCCGGCCGGGTGGATGACATTGGTGGGACAAATGCGCATGCACTGGCCGCATTTGATGCACCGGGAAAGAAACGCTTTTTCCGGCAGGGCGCCGGGAGGACGCACCAAAGCAGGATCCCAGTTTTTCCCCAGATGACCGCTGATCCGCAGCATGGGAACGACTGCGGCGCCGGATACCGCCGAAGCGATAAATTGTCTGCGGGACAGATCCGGTCCGGGCATTTCACCCGAAGCAGAAGCAGCGATCTGATAGGTCAATAAATGGTGGCGGCAGTCGTTCAGGCAGTTCATGCACAGAACGCATTCGTTGATCCGGATTTGGGACGTGGGCGAGCATGCGCCTTCGCAATTCTTTTCACAAAGACCGCATGCCACACATTCATCTTTTGTTTTGCCCACTCGCCAGACGGCAAAGCGGCTCAAAATACCGAAAAGTGCACCTGCCGGACAGATGAATCGGCAATAAAATCGCGGCACCGACAGATTCAACAATATGGCCGACAGAAATACGGCCGCGATCGGGAAAATCCCGTCGTAGGCCCGCGGTAAGGTCGAAACAGATACAAAAGACCGGCCCACAAGGGGAAGGATAACAAGGTTTACGGATCGGTATACCAGCGCAATGGGATCCAGCAATCCGATTTGAAGGGATGCCGCCGATGTTTGGTCGCCGTTTAAGACGGCGCTGAGCAGCAGCCAGACGGTGATGACGACCAAAAACATGATGCCTGCTTTTTTGGGTTTCGCCGATGTTTGGCGAGCGGCTTTGAAAATCATCCATGCCAGCGCGGCCAGCATCAGTATCCCGAAAAGCAATCCATGGGTGCCGGGCAAACGAATCAGATCGGCGAGCACCTCCAGCGCCGACATCGTGAGCAGAAAGATCAAAATCCAGTATTTGACGGATTGTCCGGGGTGGTATTGATTGAGGTTTATTTTTACGGCGGTCGATCTGTTTCGCCTGGCCAGAAATCCCACAAACTGATGAAGGGCGCCAAAAGGGCATAACCAGCCGCAAAAAAATCTTCCCAAAAGTATGGTCAGGACGATGGTTGCCAGTCCCCATAAAAGTCCGGCATATACAGTCCGGGTAGTCAGCAGGGTTCCCAGTCCCACCAGCGGATCCAGTTGAATCAACCAGTTAACCGGCCAGCCGCGCAACTGCCGCATTTGCCCCCCGAGAGTGGTGACCGTACAAAACCAGATAAACAGGACAAAAAAGAACACCTGGCAGATTCGTCGGGTGGTTACGATATTCATAATTATATCTAAATCGATCCCATAACGGGATTCAGCTTCATATAGTCCGCGGTCCCGATGCCGGCGGCCTGGGCTTTCCCGATGTACGGCAGTTTGTCCAAAGATCTTCCCAGCAAAGATATGCCGAAGGCATCCGCGGCAACCTGGTCCGTGCCGGCGATCATGGTATTGGTATGTTTAAGGTCCGACAGAGAACCGCCGGTGGGACCATTGGTCATCATTGCCGTGGTTGCATCCAGTATCACCAGGGACGGCTTTACCATCATGGCAAGTTCCGTGATGATGCCGTTTATATCCTGGTGAAAGATGTTGCGGCGTCCCCCCAAAAGACCGTACCAGTTTTTCATGGTCATGGATGCGCCGCTTCGATGGTGATCTTTAAGGGGGGCCATACCGATCACTTTGTCGATATCCGTAAAGGGTTTGTAAAGCACCGGCCAATTTCGAATCAATGCGGCGCCTTTGACCGTTATGGGGCAAAACAGGTCATCGCTCGGCAAAACCACCCGGGCGCCGGCTTTGCGGGCGGCATCGGCAATGCCGGTCAGGGTAAAACAGGCGGCCGGATCATTGATGGGGTTATCCGTCACCACGACGGATGCGGCCCCCGCGTGAAAACAAAGCCGCGTCATTTCGGTGATGATCGCAGGATGTGTGGTCGCCGACAGCATGGCCGGAGATGCAAAAGCGGCATTGACTTTCAGTAGAACCCGGTCCCCTTTTTTGACAAATTTTTCAATACCTCCCAGGGATTTTAACGCCATCCCCAGGGTGGCCGCCCTGTCCGCTCCCCGGATAATGCTCATTTTCTGCCGGGGAAGACCGATGGAAAAATCCTTTAGGGTCAAATTCGACGGCTGAGGCGCCGATGATAAGGGACCTTTGGAATCGTAAAACCAGAAACCAGCGGCGCCGGCGGCAGCAATGCAAATGCCGGCCTTGGCCAGTCGATCCAGAAATTGACGCCGGTTTACGTCATCTCTGTTCGGATCAGGATCCATTATCCGCCTCCTTTACTCGATCATATAGCCGGTCGGCCATCATTTTCGCATCTTGAACCGTTGCCGCTTCCCGAACACCGGCCAAATACGAACCATGGGAAAAAATGATTTCATAGGTGTCTAAAATTTTTATTATTCGAGCACCCTGTATCGAAAGTTTTTCTTCAATATTTTCGCCGCCGTAGGTCAACAAAAACGCTGTGTAAGCCGATGCCAGTTTTTCGGCTTCCGCAGGAGAGCTGCGATGGGAGAGATAGGCCGTGAGACGTTGACCGCTTGATGTATATTCGGCTGAGTATATTTTGTCGAAACCCTCATAACCAAATGCATTGGCGGCGATTAAGACGATACTGTTTTTAACCAGATTTTGTTTCGGAAACAGCGCGGTTTCATCCACGGCTGGCCCTTCGGCAGGGGTATTGTGAATGAAGGTCTCGGCCAGCAATTTTACGGGCTGCGGTACCTTTTCGGATGCTTTGGATGCGATGATCTCCGCATAATAGCGGCCGTGGGTTAGAAATAGGGCGTTGGGCGTCCGGTAGGCGTTTCGCGTCAAATCGATCGGTACGGCATCCTCCCGGCGCTGGGCGCTGAACACGGAAAAAGCATTTTGACTGTTGCCCATGTCATACACAAAGGCTTCCATCCACAGATCGGCGCTGCGTTCATCCTTGAAGCGCTGGCTCACCAAACGAGTAAAACCGGCGGACAAATAGAGTTCCGCTTTACCGTCTATTTTATCGGAAAGCGTTCGGGCATCAAATATCTCCGTTGATGTGAGCGGCTGTATGCCGCCCGGCAACGGGGCAAAGTATGCGTTGGGAGATATTTGCACAGATGCTGTGTTCTGATCCGGCTCCGGCAAAAATGCATTTTTTGGCAAAATCCCGGCGTTAAAGCGGGATTGGGTGATCAATATACCCGCCCCGATCACCAGGAGAACGGATAAAATAACCATACTCAATACCGTATGCCGCCGGCTGCTGTTTTTATCCTCTCGAATCATCGAATACTCGAACATTGACAAGAATGTCGAACGCTCCCTTCACATCGTTCAGGCCAAAAGGTGCGTTGCCTCCTGCATCATCCGGCCGATGGGCAGGTTTCGCGGGCACGATTGTTCCGCCTTTTTGAAGTCCAATTGCGTTAAAAGCACCCGTGTCTGCACCGGCAGCATTTCGAAAGCGGATCGCGCCAGTGTTAAATCCTGGTAAGAATGAATATACATGAGACAGCGCATGATATCGTTGATCGGCACTGAGTTGCCGAGT
>Ga0316575_10000410_pt1 | contig 12262 bp, 8 predicted proteins | sample J5NA_FD_203072 | JGI IMG/M metagenome (GOLD analysis project Ga0316575, IMG submission 203072) | Rhizosphere microbial communities from salt marsh grasses in Alabama, United States - J5-7_050615r2r3 | ecosystem: Host-associated > Plants > Roots > Rhizosphere | place: USA: Alabama | collected...
CGCGGTGATGAAAGTTTTTATGCCGATGACCGCTACGAAATGGTCCTCAGTCATGACTGGGACGGTGAACTCACGGTTGATACGGGTTCTTCACTGCTGAAGGTTTCGACTAAGGCGTCGGATGGTGTTACGGCGACATTTTCAATGAAACCGCTCCGCTGCTCCTTTGCACTTAAAACAGGCGGCGCGACGGTACTAACGGAAAAGAACGGAATCTCATGGACCGGAAACACCGTCACCGAATCCTTTCTTGCCGCATCCGATGAACATTTTGCCGGACTCGGTCACGAAGCGTACGGCCGCATTCCGAAACTTGACCGGAGCGGATCGAGCCTCACGGTGTCGGCAGGAGCCGAGGGTGCCTGCATCGTACCGTTCTACCTTTCGTCAAAAGGGTACGGCGTCTTTCTCAATACAACGTTCACCCATACGATAACCCTCTGCAAGGACGGCGTATACTCACTGTCAATCGACGGGGAAGGGTACGGCGGTCAGATGGATTACTTTTTCATCGCAGGACCTTCCCTCACGACGGTGATCGACCGGTACACGCAGCTGACCGGACGCCCCCGCATGCCGCAGCGGTCAATTTTCGGACTGCATCTTTCGGACAAGGCCGATCCGAACAATAACGGCGAGCCCTGGTGGAAGGATGCGATCACGAATCATCGCAAGGCGGGGTATGCCATTGATCATCAGGTCAATGACAACGCCTGGCGCAAATCGAACGAGGCGGTATCGACGCAGCAGAACTCCTGGTTTGAATTCGGCGGCAAGTACGATCCTCCCGAATACAAGAAGTGGTGTGACGCCAACGGGATGACGGTAACGCTTGATCTCAACCGGCCGGGAATCACGATGTGCTGGGGGTGGGACAATACGAAGTACGGAATTCCCGGAGCGACTGCGTGTCCCGACTTTACGAATGCGGAAGCGCGCAAGTGGATATGGCAGCTTTTCTTCACCAAGGCGCTCGATCCGTCGCTCGGCTACCCGGGAGACGCGATCTGGCTGGATGAATTCGACTACCCCGATCATCAGCACTCCACGACGCTTTCGAGCGGAAAAAAGTGGGCCGAGGAAGCGATCAACTATCACTTCGATCTGCTCAAGGCATGTGTAAAGGAGGGATGGGATCCGGTGTTCGGCGAGACGAAGCGTCCCTATTTCTGGAGTCGCGGCATTACGGCCGGCGCGCAGCGGTTCGGCTGCTACTGGAGCGGCGACATCAACGGCAACTACGGCGACATGAAATATCAGGTAAAGGCGATGCAGTCGGCCGGCGTGTCGGGCTTTCCCTATTTCAACCATGATGCGGGAGGACATGTCAACCTGACGGAAAACGGCGACAACAGCTACCGTCAATGGGATATGGGTTTCGGAAGCTTTACTCCGATCTGGAAACCGCACGGACCGTCGCACAACCGCTGGCCGCTCAAACGCAGCACCACCTGTCAGGCTACGGCAAAAACGATGATCACGACCAGATACGAAATGATACCGTACATCTATACCTATGCCTACAGGGCACATGCGACCGGCATACCCATGGCACGTCCGATGTTTCTTGATGATCAGGAAAATGCGACCGCCTGGCAGAAGGAGATGCAGTACTACTGGGGGCATGAACTGCTTGTCGCCCCGAACTGTTCCGACGGGAACAACAAGGTATCGGTATGGTTCCCGAAAGGGAACTGGTACGATTTCTGGAATGACAATACGTTCAGCGGCAACCGGACCACCGAGTATTCCGCGGCAACCGGTGTGCTGCCGGTATTCGTGCGGGAGGGTGCGATCATTCCGAAGGCACCGTTTGCGACGTCGACGTTTTTCATCCCGAAAGATACGCTTCTTGTTCATGTGTATACCGGTGCGGACGGGACGTTTGAGCTTTATGAAGATGACGGGGTCAGCGAAAAATATCAGACCAAAAACGAGTTCCGGCAGACCGGTTTTGCATTTTCCCAGACAAACCTGGGACTTACCGTGGGAGGGGCTTCCGGGACATACAGTGGAGCGCCCTCATCCCGTGCCTGGCGGATCATCTATCATGGGTTGACCGGTGCTAAGGAAATGTTTCTTGACACGGCGGCGTTGAAATCGTACACGGCTCTGACCGGTATTCCTGAGGGCGGTAACGGAACCGTCTGGGATGCACAGAAAAAACTTCTTACGGTGCAGCTGGCGTCAAGGCCGGTGAACACGCCGTTCATCGTTGCGCAGGTACCGGCAACGGCCCTTCGTGACCAGGGGGGCAGGTTGTCTGCCGGTCCTGCGGTTCGCATCTCGAACGGCACCGTCATTATATCTGCGGCCTGTTCCGGCGAGATCGATGCGGCGTTGTACCGTCTTGACGGATGTCTTGTTCGATCGGTCAAGGGGCATGCGGCCGGGGCAGGGGAGCGGCAGGTGATCGCTCTCGGTGCACGAGCAATAAGCAGGGGAACCTATGTAATACGGGTAACGGCCGGCAGTATAGAAACGGTACAACGGATCATGGTACGGTAAACGTTTCGTATCGCGGATGCTGTTCTGTTCTTCATTTCAACTACGCCATTCCACCCCAATCGGTCATGACCTTTTCGTAGGGCAGCCGGTTGATGACTTCGGCAATGCCGTCAAGTAGCGGGCAGGAGACACCTGCCTGATGCGCACATTCCTGCGCATGGTGAAGGTCTTTGCGGCTGAGATCAACGCAGACTTTACTCAGGTCATCGCTCCGATTGTTTTTGTCAGTTTTTCAGATACGTCGATGGTTGCCGGCGCCGGAATGCCCAGAGACTGTCCATACCGGATAACCGATCCTGCAAACAGGTCACTTTCGTTAACCGATCCTTTTAGTGCAATGTCACGCTGAAAGGACGTCCTGGTTTCCGGTGGAAACTGCCGGGCTTTCGAAAACGAAGATTCGACAATGTCATTGTCAAGATCGATATGCAGTGCGGTTGCGATAGCCTTTATTTCAGTCATGATTGACTTTACCTGTTGAGAGATCAGCGGGTCGTCCGTCATCTGCCCGAGTGTTTTATCAAATGCAGCGCCGACAAGTCCGTATGCGGCAATGAACATGAACTTCGACCAGATCGCCACCAGGATATTTTCCTCCCAGGAGAAGTCAACATGTGATTGCGTCAACAGTGACAGCAGTGTTTCCGGGTATATATCCGGAAACCGCGGGTCTTTTCCGATGAATATTTTGCAGCTGCCGCCTTTCTGGTAAATGACGCCGGGGCTTTCGATATATGTTCCTACATAGATGCATGAGGGGAGAACGATCCCGCGGGTGAAGTGTTCCCTGATCCGTTCATAAATATCAACGCCGTTGAGAAGCGGAAGTACGAGTGTGTTTTCTGATGCAATTTTATTAAGAGCATCTGCGACATGTGCCAGGTCGTAACTTTTAACCGATACGATTATGATGTCGCAGACCGGCAGTTCATCGACGCTGTCGACACAGCGATCGGGGAAAACGGTGATGATTTCGGAACCGCCGTCTTTTTTGAGCGTCAGTCCGTTTTCGATTATTGCATTTTTATGTTTGTTTCGTGCGACAAAATAGAATTCATGGTTCGATTTTAATTCATTTACCATGATCGAACCGATATAGCCGCCGACACCTCCTACACCATAGGAACAGATTTTCATGATTTCTCCGGCTTTGTATGTTTTTTGTATTTTGCTTTCTGAATATCCTTTTCGGGCTTTGCCGGGTTCACTGCACGCACGCCTCTATTGAAGATGCGAATTCGCCTTTTTCAACTGCGTCTCGAATTCGGTACTGTAAATATCAAGCACCGAAACGAACAGCGCTGCGACTACCGGCCCGACGATGAAACCCATCACGCCGAATGCGGCGATTCCACCGAGCGAGGAAAAGAAGATCACAAGATCATGCAGCTTCGCTTCGCGTCCGACAAGACGTGGGCGGAGAACATTGTCGATGTTCGAAATGAGAACGGTGCTGATGGCGATAATGCAGATGCCCTGCCAGACATGTCCGTTGACGATCTGAAAAATGCCTGCCGGAACAAGTACCATCCATGAGCCTACCAGCGGTATGAGCGAAAGGAAGATCATGATGACACCCCAGAGCAGCCATGACCTGATACCGAATGCAAACAGGGTGACTGCACCGAGGGAACCCTGAATAATGCCGATGATGACGGTACCCAGTACGGTGGCCCGTGAAATCATGAGAAAACGTGCGAAGATGAGATCCTCGTAATCGTCACGGATGGGGGAGAGAAATTTGATGCGCTTTACGAATTTTTCACCGTCCATGAAGAAATAGAACATGGTGAAAAACATGATCAATATCGTTGTGAAAAGGCCGAAAAACCCTGCGGACGTCTTGTTGATCACCTGCGTTCCAACCGAGAGGAACGTCTTGAGACCGTTACTGAGGACAGCTGCAAGGTCGAGACTTTCAAGGTTGAGCCGCTGGACAAGAGGTATAGCCTGCAGTTTGCGTATAAGGTCACTGCTTCCGCCCTGTGCCAAGAGCGTTTTTATAAGCGGTTCAGCCGACTGATAAAAATGTATCATCTGAAGAACCACAAGGTGCATGACCACGTAAGATGGAATGATCAGACAGAGAAAAAGTATCAGGCAGGTTGCAAATGAACTCGCACCCCGATTTCCCTTGAACATCTTCAAGATTCGCGTGTAAAGCGGAAAAAAGAGTGTTGAAAAAGTTGCGGCAAGAAGAATCGGTATGATGAATACTTTAATGATCGGATATATACCGATCGATACGGCGACAAGCAGACCAAGTATCGCATACCGGCTGATTCTGCCTGATGCCCCGGGGACCTGCTGTGCCGCTGCATCTGCGCAGGGTGTTGTATCTGGTGTTGTTCCCTTACCGGCTGGTTGTTCTTCAGCAGAATCTCCCGAAACAGGGGGAACATTCGGGGAAGGTTCCTTGAACGGATCTGTCTGGTTATTGGGTTGCATGGGGTAAATATAGTTGTGGAACCGGACGGATTGAAACGGTAACGGCAGTTTGGGTGTAATTGTCCGGCAGCAACCTGTTTCAACGGATTGATGGCTTTAAACTCTTTTACTGTCACCGGCGCATGCAGCATAACCATTTTTATCATGGGGGGAAAACGGTTAAACAAAAGAAGGGGCGCGGCAATGTCAGTAATCTGCAGCAGGGCTCGGGCAGAACATATTCCTGTAATCGGAACCATGGTTACCGGATGTATCTCGGCAATGGAAGCACGTGACATCTTTCAGTGGGATTCCCTCTATCCGACGGTTGATGACTTTACCAGTGATTATGAGGATGGTGTCCTGTATACCGTTCATTCTGACGGTGAAATTGCCGGATGTCTCTGTATCAATGAGTATCAGTGTCCCGAATATGCCGAAGGCGACTGGAAGGGTACGTCGTTCATGGTAGTGCACCGCCTGCTCGTTGCCCCCCAATTTCAGGGGATGGGGATCGGCAGGCAGGCGATGCTCTTTGCCGAAAAAATGACAAGGAATAATGGTAAAGCATCAATTCGACTTGATGCATTTACACTTAATCCGATGGCTGTCAGGTTGTATCAACGCCTGGGATATCTGCAACGGGGATGCGTACGGTTCCGGAAAGGGATGTTCCATCTGTTTGAAAAGCAGGTATGATGCGGCGAACCGGTGATCACGGGTATCCGGCTGATGCAGCAGAAGGGACGTGGTCATACCCATGTTTTCCGATGTAAATAACGGCTGATCCGCAACGAACTCTCAGGAAAAACCATCGAACTGTTTGTGACGGAGGAGTGGTGCAAAAGGGAATACTTGAAGCTGTGGCGTGTATCGTACGTCTGACGGGTACGCTGGTCCTGTTGTCCGCTCTTTTTGATATCGTTCCGGATTCCTTTGCGGTTGAAAACAATCGGGCACCGGAACCGGTCATCGTAAATGATCTTCCGCTTTCCGCGTCGTACCTGCTTAAAAAGGGTATCAGCGGTACGGTAACCGTTTCGGTTGATCTTGATTCAACCGGTATGCCTGAGGAGTGCAGGGTGGTGACGGGTATCGATGCGCAGATCGACAGTGTCGTGTGTCAAACCATACGCAGGTCACGCTTTACCCCGGCAATTGATGGCGGTCATCCGGTTCCGTCAACGATAACGTATGAATACCGGTTTTCGCCCGCTGCAATCGCAGCGCAAGGCGCCGAGGAGATTCCCGAAGTGCATGGCTATGTCTCCGATGCGGTTGAGCGCCGGCCGCTCGGGAGAGCGCGGGTACGGCTTCAGATTGACGAATCGTTGACAGACAGTATGCTCGCCGTTCCTGTTGGTGAGTATCTCGCCATAATCGGGCTGGTTCCCGGACAGACGTTCATCAACGGATTTCTTGAAACGACCGCCGATTCACTGGGAAGGTTCGCATTCAGAATGCTGCCGGCGGGCAGGGTGCGAATTGCTGTGAGTGCCGCCGGATTTGAAGTTGTACATACCGGGTGTATCGTTTCGGAGGGTGTTTCACGAAATATCACCTGTTCGCTCGTACCGGTGGCTTCCGATACCGGTCTCGAAATCACCGTGTACGGAGTGACTCATCCGACGTCAACAATCGATATTGAAGACGAAATGGTCGCAACCGGGTTGACACATTATGTCAGCGATGTCATACGTTCCCGGACCACTGTCAGATCCGTTCCCGAGTCACGCACGAAAATGATGGTACGGTCGGGCTCGCCGTTCGATAACCGGTATTACATCAGCGGTGTCCCATGGCTCTCGCCGTTTCACTTCGGAAACAATTCGTTTACCGAGGTCGATGGTATTATGCTGTCGACGTTAAGCGACATAACGCTCACCATCGACGACATTGCGGGCCGGCAGCTTGACGCAAGCGGATTCAGGGTCGATCTGCAGCCGGGGATCTACCGGCCCGCCGCGAAGAAATTGATCAGACGTCCGGAACTGTCGGTTGATTTCAACACCATCGGGCAGGATCTGTTGCTGTCGGTTCCTGTGGGGAAAACGGAAAACCTCGTGCAGCTGGGGTATACCCGATGCGAATCGTATACGCTTGACTATTTGAATGCCGTACAGATCTCACCCAATGATCCCGGAACTGCCGGTGAATACGGTAATCTCACCCTGACGGTGATCGGCGGCAATCACCTGGGAACGGCACGTGTCTTTTCGTGGCTGGCATGGAGCGATGGGGCTGATCCCGGAATAAACACCGATCCGTGGGGAATGGCCTCGGTGGTGCTGGAACCGGCTGCAGGGCCGGTTGCATCGGTTACCGTCGGCGGTTCCAGGCAGCAGTTCAGGGATGCACAGAAAGTCGGGTCCGTCAAAAATTACACTGATGCGGGTCTCAACAACGGACTTGTGTCGGTGGCATTCGATACAATCGAAACACCGCCTGCGGATATTACGCTGGATGCGGAGGCGGAAAGGACGGAATGGAGCGGGCAGTTTTTCAGGATAGATGAGAGTTCCGTATCCGATACTGCGATTCATTCCGAATCCGCACGTACCGCCTTCAGGATGATGGCTTCGTCCGCGGACAGAAACACGGGGAGCACGGAACATCGGTTACAGCTGCACGGCAGTGTCGGGAGAAGCGCGGGAAAATTCTTCGTTGCAGCTGAGGGGCTTGTTGCAGGAGTATCATACGACGGCACGCATAAGTTCGTCGCTGATGCCGGCGGTCGTATCGGATGGCAGGATGATCATTTCACGATCGGTCTCAACGGCGGGCGGATCACCTCACGTCCGGATGTCCGCGGTCTTCCATCCGCCGCATTGCGACGAATGTCAACTGCGACGTGGTTGCTCGCACTTCCTGCATACTGGAAGACGTATCGGAGGTTTTCATGCAGCCTGCAGCCGTACTTCAGGTATCGACCCGAAGAACTCACGCTCGACCGGTTGACAAAACAGTGGTCCGACACCGCCATGACGAAACTTTATGCCGGCGGACTGGACGGTGACATGAGTTTCGTGGTTACCGACTGGCTGTCGATTGATGAGGCGGTGAATGTTTCACGGGCACGACGGAAGCTTGACGGCGGATGGCGCCAGTATGAATGGGATGTGCCATGGGCTGTGCGTGGAGTGATTCATCTGCATTTCGGAGATATCGCCGAATATCACATTTATCTGAAACATACCGCTTCAGCCGGGATGCCGTATTATGATTTCATTGACGGAAACATTAAACGCAATTTTGATTATAAACGGGTCGATGTCAGTATGCAGTACCGCTCGAAAAAACTCAATGACCGCTTTCTGACACGGTATGAAGCGTATCTCAATGTATTCAACGCGGCGGATTGGGTGAATTCTTCGGATGTGTATTATGACAGTACCATGACTGCCGTACCTGTACAACAGGGTATTTTCAGGTTGGAGGCGGGAGCGCGGCTTGCGTTCCGACTGTGATGTAAACCGGTAGGTACATACAAAATGAAAGGGTTGCCATGCACCATGATCAGGCGTTCAATAAAAAAGATTTTACACTGGAATCACCGGCTGGAGGGGAGTATGAAGCATGCGGCTTCAATCACTGCTTTTTCAGCAATACGGATCTCACCGGTACCGTGTTCATAGACTGCAACTTTACCGGCTGCGATATGAGCATGGCGAAACTGACCGGGACCACACTGCAGGACTGCCGGTTTATTGACTGTAAAATGCTCGGCCTGCATTTTGGTGACTGCAACGATTTTGCACTCTCTTTCTTGTTTGAAAACTGCCTGCTCGACCACTCGACCTTTACGGGGCTTAAGGTGCCCAAAACCGTTTTCAGATCATCGCGGCTGATTGAAGTTGATTTTACCGACAGCGATCTCACCGGATCACTCTTTGACGAGTGTGATCTCTCCGGTACGGTTTTTTCACATACGAATATTGAACGCGCCGATCTTCGTACGTCACGAAACTATTCGATTGATCCCGAACGCAACCGTATCAGAAAAGCCAGGTTTTCCCTGTACGGTATCGCCGGATTGCTGGATAAATATGATATCGGGATTGAACAGGTCTGACCGGAGAATGGCATTGACAGTGAACATCATCATGCACGTCATCAGTACTGACGACTGGAACACCGCATATGCTTCGGGCTTTTATACACCGCCATCGCTCGATGCTGACGGTTTTATTCACTGCTCCACGTTCGAGCTGACGGTGGAAACCGCGAATGCTTTTTTTTCCGGACAGGATGGGCTCATGCTTCTCTGCATCGATGCGGATACGTGCGATGCCGAAGTGAAATTTGAACCTCCGGCATGTACGGGCGACACCCGCACCGATATACTGTTTCCACATATTTACGGTCCGCTCAACATATCCGCTGTTGTAAAGACAACCGGTTTCCCCTGCGGTGCGGACGGTACTTTCGTGATGCCTTCCGGATTGTCTGCAATGAAAAGCGGCACCGGAGAACAGAAAGAGGGAGTGACGGGTGTTGCGGGATGATACCTTCCGTATCGTTTTTCCGGACTGGTGCCATATTGTCCTGTTCGTGGGAATGACCCTTTCCGGGATCGGCACTGTTCGTGCCGAACGTCTTCCCGATGCCATTTACTTCCGCACGCAGACCGAATCGTTCAATCGCCGGTATTATATTGCTTTGCGCAATGATACCATCTGGTATAAGGAGAACGAGGAAGTTACCGGAAAACCGTCACCATGGCGGATTTTCGGGCATACCGGAAAACCGGAAAAGAAAGAGTTCGACCGTTTCGGCCCCCCTGCGAGAATTACGTCGATCTCCGCGGACGGCATTCATCTGATGGCACTTTCGGAAACAGGTGTCTTCTACCGGGGAACCAACCTGATGAACAATGTGCGCCACGGTTTCGAATGGAATGACAGGTGGGGATGGTGGGGTGCAAACGGGCCGGGGTTGAAAAATGATATCGGAACCTCTGTATGGAGCGTCTCGGATGCGTTTCCCGCTCACCTCGGTTATTATGAGGACGGTAACGGAAGGCGTCACAGTGTCGGATTCGGCGTGGCGCACCTCTATGCCCTCGGTGCTGACAGTATGTCAATATACTATAACGACTGGTGGCTGCCGGCCGACTGGAGCAGGCAGGTTCCTGGACCGCTGCGCGGTACGTTTGTCATGGTGAATCTGAGTGCGAGCGGATCGACGCTGTTTGTCATCGGAAAGGACGGCAGAATGTTCACCCGAATGTACGATTTCGACATGAACGGCGAAAATCAACTGCTTACGTATTCGTATGTCAAAACGGGAAATACCGGGACCACCCGCAGGCTGCCGATGCCCGACTGGCAGCAGCAGCCGCCGATCCCCGACGGCCGTATCACTCAGACCGTCACCATCTTTCAGAACGGTAAGGGAAATGCCGCACGGGTACTGCGGGTGGAAGGAGTGCTGGGCGACAGCACCGGTTTTTTTTACAAGGACATTTTTGATACGGTATGGAAGTTTACCGCTACCGGTCAACCGCTGCATTCGTCGTATCTGGACGGGTACGGCCAATCTGTCGTCGACAGTACCGAAGCATCTTCAACGTTCGACCGCCGGCTTGAGGGGAGTCTCGTCAAACGCCGGTGTTCCGATACGCTCGGCGTGGAGTTCTCCGATTTCAATATCGTCTGTCCGCCTGCCCGTGTAACGCTGCTGCTCAACGGTGAACCGCTGCGCAATGCCGCCGGAGAGGTGACGTTTCTGTTCTACCATTCACAGGCAATGGTAACCGGGATCAGACCAGCAGATTTCTGGGATAAGGGAATGGCTGCCGACATCTGGGGTGCATTGCTTGTTCCCGATTCTCTTTATACAGGACTGGCTTCCGAAGACAGCACGGTAGTACGACGTTTTTTCGGGAAGCAAAAGAGTATTAATTTTATCGGTACCGCTGCTCGTGATTCGCTTCGTCTGGAACAGATCGTGCATGCTCACAAAAAAAAGAACTGGGTGCCGTTTTTCGTCGTACCTTCGGACGAGAAGGGTAATCGGTGTGAGTATCGCCTGACTGCTGCGGCTCATCCGTCACTATCCCATGAAAAGCCGGCGGTATCTGCTGCGGATACTGCGGTTGGTCAGGGGGTTGACCACCGCGCTTCTCCGTAATCTAATGTGTCAACCTGCAGCACCCCTTTTTTTGCGAGAAGACTGATGACGCTCCCGGTTTGTCCGGGGGTGTTCGAAGCGACGGCATCCGAAACCAACCTGACGGTAAACCCCTGTCGGATCGCATCGAGTGCGGTCGCTTTCACGCATGCCGGTGCCTTGATTCCGCAGATAAACAGGGTGGTGATGTTCCTCTCCCCGAGAAAGCGTACCAGTTGACGGTTGCTCATCGAACTCGGCATCGATTTCTCGAATACCAGCGAGTCGACAACCGCCAGTCTCGGATCGAGCCCGGTTTCCGGATCCCCCCTCCTGCAGACATTTCCCGAAAAGAATGAAAAGAGCGGATTCAGGAGGTTCTGGATATACAGTACCGGAATGTTCATGGAGTCTGCCCGGCGGATGCAGTCATTGACATTGTCGATGAAAACGGCGATCTCCGGCGAATCCATCTTCATTCCGGCGCGCCCGGGTGTCAGCAGGTCTTTCTGCATGTCGATGACGAGCAACGCACTGTGTGTTGTCGATTGTCCGAAGCTGGTTCCTCCGGCAAACAGGATCACTATCATTACCGTAATACGCAAAATGTGCTTCATTAAAGTCACCCCGTTGGAAAAATCATATCGTTCCATATGACGACCACTGAACAGGCGGTTGTTGTATAACAATACAATCCGTCGCTTCATACCTCACAAAGTGCGTTGGTTTCGGTATCGAAGAAAATCAAATTTCAAGATCGATTCCGATGGTTTTAAACGGGACATTTCTGATTGTCGGAATTACCCCAAGTCGGCGTGAGTGATATGCGATAGAAAATGCGGCAAGATTTTACTGAGCACCTCGAATCAACTGTGAAATTCAGGATGATCAATTTTCTGGATGGTGCAATCCCGCCAAAAGTATATTGCATTCAGGAGATCTGTCCGCACCCGAACATTGTCAATGAGGTACCTATGCATCTGATTTCAGGAAAGACCTGCACGTTATTGCTCGTTACCGTAGTGATCTTGGGATTGCTCAGTCCGGCCATGGCTGACGAGAGTACGGCGAAACATAAAAAGTCGTTTTTCGGAACGGTCGTCGGTATCGGCCTGGTTGCCGGAGGATCGGTGTACTCGGTGCTGGAACATAACAGGGCAGAAGCACTGTATTCCCGGTACCACCGGTCTGCCTTTACCGACAATACCGACCGGCT
>Ga0316575_10000411_pt1 | contig 12233 bp, 5 predicted proteins | sample J5NA_FD_203072 | JGI IMG/M metagenome (GOLD analysis project Ga0316575, IMG submission 203072) | Rhizosphere microbial communities from salt marsh grasses in Alabama, United States - J5-7_050615r2r3 | ecosystem: Host-associated > Plants > Roots > Rhizosphere | place: USA: Alabama | collected...
GCCCTGGCGGCCGGCGAACCGGACCATGTGATCGTGCTTTCGATTCCAGATTGGAGCGTCACCCCCTACGCCCAGGGCCGGGATCGGAGCGCCATCGCGGCTGAAATCGAGCAGTTTAATGCTGCCAAGCGTGAAATCGCAGTTCAGGCCGGTGTGCGTTACGTAAACATCACCCCAATTTCACAGCAGGCAGCCGATCAGCCGGGGCTGCTGGCGGACGATGGCCTGCACCCCTCCGGCGAGATGTATGCCCGCTGGGTGGATATCGTGCTGCCTGAAGCGCTCCTTGCAGTGAAGCACTAAATTTTCATCCGGGCTCTTTTTTATTTTTGATGCCATACCGAACGATCTTATGGCTGGCTGGATTTGTGTTTCCGAATAGCGCGCTTAACTGTTTTGTTAGCTGTTGAAAGAAAGTTAATTATTATCGGGAAAGTTAAATATAATCTAGTTGTGTTTAATCAGCATTAAGTGCCAGCCAATCTTGCACAGCTTCGCTATGAATTCAGTACACGCTTGATTACGCACACGGGATCCAAATGAAGGGGAAAACGGACTAAATTTGGCTTAAGATACGTCTCACCCTGTATATAGACCTGATCAACCCAACAAATAGAAGTATTTTATTGGGGGGCATTGGCTTATGGATTGCCTCACCAATCATCTAAAGAGGCCAATTATGGACCAGAGTGAAGAATATCAAATTTCTGATCCAAATATGAATACCAGTTTCCTGCCTCAAAGCCAGGGAAAGCCTGCATCATCTGATATCAAAGGTGAAACGAGGGCTAAACTATTCGATTCTGACGCCAAATTGCCCAGGAAATTTTTCTTCATCACGATGCTGGCAATTTTCATCGCCGAGGTCCTGGCGATGATTGTGATCTACAACATAGATTCGCTGCCTTACTGGCAGGAAACTCTGTTAGATGCGTTCATCATGGTCGTCTTCATTTTTCCAGTTGTATATTTTCTATTGTTCCGGCCGCTGTTGCTGCAGATTGGCGAACGGAAACAAAGTGAAGCGCTGCTCAGCCAGGTACTGGAAACCTTGCCCGTAGGGGTATGGATCATGGATCAGCATGGACGCGTCATTCGAGAAAACCTGGAGAGCCAGCAAATATGGGCAGGTACTCATGCCGGAAACATCATCCACTCGGATGAACATAAGGGTTGGTGGGCAGAAAGTGGAAGCCCAATCCAACCCCAGGAATGGGCTTCTGCCAGAGCCGTTACACGGCGGGAAACATCGCTCAACGAAGAAATTACAATCGAAACTTTGGATGGCGACCGTAAAACCATCTTGAATTCCGCACTCCCGATCGTAGACGAACAAAATCTCCTGCTGGGAGCCGTCGTCGTAAATCAGGACATTACCACACGCAGGCAAATGGAAAGAGATTTGATCCAGACGAATGAACTTCTGGAAAGATTCTTCTTGAGCATCAACACGATGATCGCCTACATGGATCGGAATTTTAATTTCATCCGAGTTAACGAAAACTTCGCCAGAGAAGGCGGTCATCCACCGGATTTCTTCATCAACCGGAATTTTTTTGAACTGTATCCAGATGAGGATAATCTGGCAATATTCCAACTGGTAGCAAACACCGGGAACCCATTCTCAGCAGCTGAGAAACCGTTTGAATATCCGGAATTCCCAGAAAAAGGCAAGAAGTATTTCGATTGGAGCTTGCAGCCAGTTAAGCGAAAAGATGGCACCGTTGAAGGTCTGGTGCTCAGTCAGGTGGATGTTACCGAACGTAAAAGGGCCGAGGAGAAACTTGAACATCAGAATCAAGAATTACGTGCTTTGAGCCAGGCCGAGATCAGGCAGCGCGAGCTGGCAGAGAGCCTGGTGCGCGCGAGTATTGCTGTCAACACAAGCCTCGAGTTGGAGCAGGTGCTTTATTCAATTCTGGAGCAAATCCGCAAAGCGATCCCATTTAAAGGCGCCAATATCATGTTGGTGGAGGATCAATCCCTGCACCTGGCCAGCTCTCTGGGTTTTGAAGTTATTCCCAATAATATTCCACCGATTGGATCAGTCTACGCTATAGATGAGTACCCGATGCTGCAACAGGTTTGTGTTTCCAGACAACCTGTGAATATCAATACTCATTCCCGGGAATTTATCGGGCAGGTAATTACAGACATGGCCTGGGTTAAGGCCTATCTGGCTGTGCCTCTGCTGCTTGGCGGAGAGGTCATTGGCATTATCAATTTATTTTCTGAGCTCCCAGATGCATTCCGACAAGATGCCGTAGAGCAGCTGCTGGCCTTCGCGGCACCTGCTGCACTGGCACTACACAATGCTAACCGGTTTCAGGCTGAATCGACTGCTCGCCAGGTCGCCGAGACGCTGAGCGCCGCGGCTCAGGCATTGGGCCAGACGCTTGACCTGGAACAGGTTGTCGACACACTGTTGCATCATATTCAGATGATCGTTAATTTTGATACCGCTGGTATAACTCTGCTGGACGACGAGACCCATCTCGCCATTCGCACGCTGCGGGGATTTGGCGAGTGGGAGAACGTGGAAGACATTCCTTCTTTCCCAATCAACGGCATCACAGACTCTGTGATCCACCGCATGATCTCAGCCCGCAAGAGTATCGCCGTTCCGAATATTTCAACAGACTCGTCCCAGATTGAAATCGCCAACTGGCTGCTTGTCCCGATCATCGCCACTGATAAAGTTATCGGGCTGTTGGAATTGGGCCGCACACAAACAGCAAAATTCGACGCTGAACAAATTCGTTGGGCTGAAGCCCTGGTCGGGCAGGCTGCGGTGTCCATCCAAAACGCCTGGTTATTCCAGCAAGTACAATCGAGCAGCGATCGGCTTCAGTTTTTAGCCCGCAAGCTGGTGGAAATTCAGGAAAATGAACGTGCTCACATTGCACGCGAGCTACACGACGAAGCCGGTCAGGTGCTCTCTTCACTGAAGCTTAGTCTGGGGCGATTAGAACAAGATCCTGATTGCCCACCGCAATTTCACCAACAGCTGCAAGATTTAAAAAGCACCACCGATGGTGTATTAGAAGAATTGCACCGCCTGGCGATGGACTTGAGACCGGCTGCATTGGACCATCTGGGGCTGATCCCGGCCCTGGAGCAGTATGTAAAGAAGCTGCCAACCAATCAGCTCTCAATTCAAATAAAATCGCTCGGTTTTGGAACGGACACTTTATCCCAGGATGTGAAGACCTCGATATATCGTATCGTCCAGGAAGCCCTCACAAATATCGTACGGCATTCACAGGCGAGCAGTGTTGGCATTCTGCTTGAGCGAATTGACAATCGTATTAAGGTCTTTGTGGAGGATGACGGGATCGGATTCGATCCCGAGCTGTTGGAAACTCCAGATCACCTGGGGTTGGTAGGAATACGCGAACGTGCGGAAATGTTGGGAGGCAGCTTAACTGTCGAGAGCCTGCCAGGATTTGGGACATCAATCATTGTGGAGGTGCCGGATGGTAATCCGGATTTTGATCGCGGATGATCATGGGGTAATGCGCGCCGGCCTACGGGCAATGCTCGAAGGCGAATCGTCTGTCGAAGTGGTTGGAGAGGCAACCAACGGTGAGGAAGTGCTGGATTTAGCCCGCCAACTTCAGCCAGATATCATCCTGCTGGATATTGGCATGCCTGGTATGGATGGGATCGAAGCTACCCGCCGAATAACAAAGTTGACTCCGCCGATAAAAGTCCTGATCCTCAGTGTATACGAGGACGAAAGTTTATTGAGAGAAGCCATCCGGGTTGGTGCTTCCGGATATATCGTTAAACGTGCCGCTGGAGATGAGCTGATCGATGCTATTCAGGCTGTATCCAAAGGATATATGTATATCCACCCAGCGATCACTCGCATGTTGGTCAGCGAACTTTCTCCTGCGGTTGATGCGCAAAAAGGCGCACTTGAATCGCTCACCCCGCGCGAACTGGAGGTGATGGGCTTTATCATCCGGGGATTTACCAATCGGCAAATCGCGGAGGAATTGTACATCAGCCAGCGGACGGTCGAAGGCCATCGCGCCAATGTATTCGGCAAATTAGGTCTGAAAAACCGGGTCGAACTGGTCGAGTTTGCTGAAAAATATGGATTGATGGATTAGCAATACGCGCGTAGATACGCAGGTAATTTAAAACACAGCTTGTAAAGTACGCCCGGGAAAAAATTGGGGGAATACACCATCCGGGCGTATTTTTCCGCATAAATTCTCTTCAAAAACCGTGATTATATACGGATTACAACACAAAATATTAAATCTATACTCATATTGCGTGTGACCGGTAGTCGGGTTCCTGCAAAAATGGCCTCCCCACAAAAATTTTCAATGGGCCATTTCAGGGTTGATGCACGTACTCCAGCAAATGATCCAAGCCCGAGGGGGCATGCCGCTCTGCTGAGAAAAATATGAGTCTCACGAGTTCAAATCTCTTTCCACCCATCCCTGCGGATACGGACATTGCAGCCCGATTTGTGTTTACCAGCGGCAATTTTTACCTCGCCATCGGGAACCACATCAATCAATTGTTCTTTGGTCTTTATCTGGATAATCCATTCGGTTGGAATCAGAACCCCGAGCGCACATTGGCCATGCTGTACTTGATCACAATATTCCAATATGTCGAGACTATTCCAGACTGGGAAGCTGCCGAAGCTCTGCGTATGCGGGTGGATTGGAAATACGCCCTGCATCTGCCGTTGGACTATTTCGGCCTGGATATATCGTCATTTTGTACGTTCCGCCGGTGGCTGCTGGCCGATCAAGATCACCAGCACAACCTGCAAATCCTGCTGGAGCGCTTAGCACAAATCACGATGCTGCCCAGAAAACGGCCAATAAGCTTGCAGACCAACACGATAATCAAGACCGTTTGCTTGCAAAGCCGGCTGGCAGTTGCCTGGCGTGCCCTCAGCAATGTCTTGAGTATCCTGGCAATCGAATATCCTGAATGGCTGCGCAAGGTCACACTCCCGAACTGGTATGTCCGTTACGGCCAAAACGGACAGGTCTTATATTCAGCCGAAAAAAGTATCGAACAAGAAGATTTAGCCGAGCTGATTGGAAGAGATGGGGTTTACCTGCTGACAGCCATTGCAGATGCAAATTCACCCATGCCGGAAAATCTACCGGAAATTACGGCCCTGAAACAGGTCTGGCAAGATCAATTTCAGGTGATAGGGGGAAAAATCGTATGGAGAAAAGAGAGTTGTTCAGGATGTGCTTCAACGTCTCGATCACTGGTATCGACGCTGCAGTAGATCACAAACTGACAGGAGGGCAAATGGAGTCGAACAAAAAATAGTGATACATGCGATCTAGGGAAACAGATTTTTGTTATGAGGAGATTATCATGAACTTTCGTAAGTTTCTAAATCTTGTCTTTTCGCTGCTGATCTTAAGCTCCATGCTGTTTGGAGCCAGCGGCGCTGTTGTCGCCCAACAACCCACTCCGCCAGGGAATGGCAATGGTAACGGGAATGGCAATGGTAACGGGAACGGCAACAGCCAGGCGATTACCCATAATGACCGCCGGGCGGCAGCTGCCCGGGCATTACAGCAGGGCGAGCTCAATCCGCTGATGCTGGATGCAATGGTTGCGGCTGACCTGATTGATGGGGCACCGCACTACTTCAGCCACCCGAACTATGCCAACAGCCCGCTGCCCTCGATTGAAGGTGCCGTAATCGATGTCGGCAACCCATTAATTGATCGAGCGTATGCAACCGATAACGCGGCAGAAGTATTTGTCGTCCTACCAGGTGCATTGCCAGATGGCATGGTGCAAAGTTTCCAGACTTTGAACCAAGCAGCGGCAGGTGGAAGCTTCGCACCGTCAGCGGGACTCAGTTTCCACGCCTACGTACTGCGACCAACCGGTACGGCGAATGAATACACAGTCTTCTTCGACAGCGGACTGCTCACGGTACCAGCACTAACAGACGCTGCGGTAAGTGAAGTCGCCACGTTTGGGGTGGCGAACCTGGCGGTCCAGGCGGGCGACGTACTCGCCTTTTACGGGCAGGGCATCCCCCTGGATATTGGCGCAGGCAGCGATATCCTGAGCTACCCGGCGCCAACTCCGCCGCTGCAGGGTGCAAACCTCACGCTTGGCAGCCCCGAGTTCCCGATTTACCCGCAGGCACGCACTTACTCCTTCGGAGCGCAGGTGCTGGACCTTTCGGGCCAGAATACCGTCATCGTGGGCGGCATGCGCAAGTTCGTCGATCCACTTCCCCAGTTTGGGCCGGATATCCCGGTTGCGGTCCCAGACACAGGTGCCTTCCCTGGTTCGGATACGTATGAGATCGCGCTGGTGCAATTCACTCAGCAGATGCACTCCGACCTGTTAAATCCGACTCTGCTGCGCGGTTATGTCCAGCTCACCGATTGTCCAAACGGGGTACCCTTGTTCAATGTTTTGCTGAATGGGAATCAGGTGGACACGGGCTACTGTGGCCTGACGGCGCCCAGCTACCTGGGGCCAGCCATCGTCACCGCCAAGGATACACCGGTTCGCATCGTGTTCCGCAACCTGCTGCCCACCGGTGAAGGCGGCAACCTGTTCATCCCGGTCGACAGCACGGTGATGGGTTCTGGTGCGGGCCCAAATCTGCCCATGATGGAAAACATGGCCGATCCACAGAACCCGCTGTGCAGCGATCCTGGTCTTAATGATCCGCGCTGCTACTCTGATAACCGGGCCACCCTGCACTTACACGGCGGTATCTCGCCCTGGATCAGCGACGGCACGCCGCACCAGTGGATCACACCCGCTGGTGAGAATACCGACTACCCAGAAGGTGTCAGCGTTCGCAATGTGCCCGATATGAGTGGCTGCGAAGCCGCCGATGACGGCTGTTCGACGTTCTACTACACCAACCAGCAGAGCGCACGGCTGATGTTCTATCACGACCATGCCTGGGGCATCACCCGCCTGAATGTCTACGCCGGCGAGGCCGCAGCTTACATCATCACGGATGATACTGAGGCGAACCTTGTCAGCAATGGCACCATCCCAGATGCCGGAGCAACCATTCCGCTGGTCATCCAGGACAAGACTTTTGTGCCGAGTGATGCACAGCTTACCTGGCAGGATGAAACCTGGGACACGGCTCGCTGGGGCGGCGAAGGTAATCTATGGGTGCCGCACGTTTACTCCCCGGCCCAGAATCCTGGCGACGCTTCGGGCGTCAACAACTACGGTCGCTGGGCTTACGGACCATGGTTCTGGCCGCCCACAAACTCCGTTGACTATCCCCCGATTGACAACCCTTACTACGACCCGGCCTGCAATCCGGACACCCAATGGTGTGAGCCGCCGTCGATGCCCAGCACGCCATACATCTCAATGGGCATGGAGTCCTTCAATGACACCCCGATAGTCAACGGTATGGCTTATCCCACCATTACCCTGGAACCCAAAGCCTACCGCTTCCGCATCCTGAATGCGGCCAACGACCGCTTCTTCAACCTGTCGCTATACCAGGCGGTCGACGCCAACGGCGTAGTGTGCAATGCTGCCAACCTCGCCCCTGCTGCGGAAAGCACCGGCGTGACCTGCACCGAAGTCAATTTGAACCCGGCAGAGGTCGAAGCGGCCCTGACGGATCCGGCGGGCGTCTTCCCCACCCCGGTTGTGGGTACGGAAGGTCCGGACTGGATCGCCATCGGCACCGAAGGCGGCTTCCTGCCTAAACCGGCAGTCATCCCCGCCCACCCAACCACCTGGGTTACCGACCCGACCGTGTTCAACGCCGGCAACGTCGACCAGCACTCGCTGCTGATCGCCCCGGCTGAGCGGCATGACGTCATTGTCGACTTCTCGCAGTTCGCTGGCCAGACGTTGATCCTGTACAACGATGCCCCGGCCGCCTTCCCGGCCCGTGACCCGCGCTATGACTACTACACCGGCAGCCCGGATCTACGGGATATCGGCGGTGCGCCTTCAGTCTTAGCTGGTTACGGCCCGAACACGCGCACCATGATGCAGATCAAGATTGAAGGAACGCCTGCAGCTCCCTTCGACCAGGGCGCCCTTGAAACAGCCTTTGCGCACCAGGCAGACGGTTCGGGCGTGTTCGAAAGCGGACAGAATCCGATCATCGTCGGGCAGGGTGCCTACAACTCAGCCTACGGCACTTCGTTCACGGGTAATGACGGCTTGGTGCAGATCTACGACACCTCGCTGGACTTCGGGCCGCTCGTCGATCCAGATGTCGCTACGAACCCTGGACCACCATATGTCACACCCACCGTTGATCAAAGGCTGACCATGCCGTTGAAGGGCAAAATGATCCAGGACGAGATGGGTGAGGCCTTTGAGCTTGAGTATGGGCGCATGAGCGGCTTCCTGGGAGTGGAGACTCCCAACGCCCAGGCCGGCTTGCAGAACATGATCCTGCACCCGTATGTGTACCCGCCGGACGAGATCATCAAGGGTGTCGAGCTGCCGCCTGATGTGGCAGTGACACCCATCGCCACAACTGATGACGGCACCCAGATCTGGAAGATCACCCACAACGGCGTGGATACGCACCCGATCCACTGGCACCTGTACGACGTGCAGCTGATCAACCGGGTCGGCTGGGATGGCATCATTCGCCAACCTGAAGCCAACGAGCTCGGCTGGAAGGATACCATCCGGGTCAGCCCGCTGGAAGATACCATCGTTGCCCTGCGGCCGATCGTTCCGGATCTACCGGCAGAATGGAACGGCCTGCCCAACAGCATCCGTCTGCTGGATCCATCCATGCCGGAAGGTGAGTACCTGCACCACGCCAACACCACCCAGCAGGAGGCGCTTGGACTGCCCATCTTCGCCTTCAACCCGGACGGTGAGCCGGTCGACATCGTCAACCACTATGTCAATTTCGGCTGGGAATACGTCTTCCACTGCCATATCCTCAGCCACGAAGAAATGGACATGATGCACGCCCAGGTGGTTGGCATCGCCCCGGCAGCCCCAACCGGGTTAAGCTGGACTACTACTGGGAACGGCAACAATACGACCAATATCCTCACATGGACCGACAACTCGAAAAATGAGACGGCGTTTGTCATCGAGCGCTCCTCCAGCGCAAGCGGTCCTTGGAGCATCTTAGAGACAGTTCCTTCAGATAGGTTGACCGATGGGCCAGGAATGGGTCAGAGGACCTACAGCGATCGTGTCGGGAGAAACACATACTACTACCAGGTGTACGCCATCAACGTAGTGGGAGATACCTGGGACTACTCCAACCCGGCCTTCAACCAGATTCCACCGGGCGGCGGCTGGCCGACACTGACGCTCAGCTCAAATGGGAACGTCACACTACCACCATCCGCCATCGCGAACCCGAGCAACCTGTCCGGGAGTGCCGTCGAGAGGAACCGCAGGACCGCAACGGTCACACTGAACTGGACGGATAATTCCAGTAACGAGACCGGCTTCCTGATCCAGCGAGCTGATGACGCGACGTTCGCATTTGGTGTCGTGAACGCCACTGTTGCAGGTAACATCACCACATACAGTGAGACCACGTCGCGCAACAGGACCTACTACTACAGAGTCCTGGCATTCAATGATACAACCCAGTCGGGTTGGTCAAACACTGCCCCAGTCATCACACCGCCGTAAACACCAGCCCAATCAACCACAATTTGGGGAGGGAGCAATCCCTCCCCAAAAATTTTGACACCACATCTTTCGTTATGGGAAGTTACCGTTGTAGAATCTTGCATTGAAATATCATCTTCCCCTACTGCCCGATGTATAGGAAATCTAAGATGAACTACAAGAGGCTCACGATCAGCATACTGGTCTTACTTCTGATTGCAGGGGCAGCTGGCGTCTTCATCAAAACACTTCCTGCAAGCGGAGCCCCAAACCGAATTGTCCAGGACGTATCCAGCTGGCAGCAAGTGAACAGCAATGGATTCGGCGATCCGCTGGCCAGCGAGGTGAGCGCATTGGCAGCATTCAACGGCTACCTGTACGCCGGGATTCACAGCGATGCTAACGATGCACGCATTTACCGCTCCCCAGATGGCGTCACCTGGAATGCAGTTATCGAACCTGGTTTTGGTATTTCCCACGACATCGCCCCGCGCGCCATTCTCGACTTTATTGTCTTCAACAACCGCCTGTATACCAGCACCGGCCGGGGAGGCGATCCCGGGCAAATCTATCGCACGCTGAACGGAACAAGCTGGGCGCCGATGGTCATCTACGGCTTTAATGACCAGGACAATGTGGATATCAGTGCTTTTGCCGTATATGGCGGCATGATCTACGCCGGCGTTACCAACTCGGTCAGCGGCGCGCAGATCTGGCGCAGCTATACCGGAGATAACAACAGCTGGACGCAGGTTGCTCCAGACACACCAGGAACCGCGGCAGCCACGATCACGGGCTTTGCCGAGTTCGACGGGGCGCTGTACGCCGCAGTCGAGTCTGAGTCGCCGGCCCAAATCTGGCAGTCCTTCGGCGGTGCTGCAAACAATTGGGCGACGATTGTAAGCGATGGGTTCGGCAGCAGCAGTACGACCATGACCGGGGGGATGGCTGTTTTTGGGGGGTATCTGTACGTTGGGGCGGGTAATACGAGCGCAGGAGCGCAGCTCTGGCGCACCAATAATGGGACGGACTGGACCCAGGCAATTACACCTGGTTTTGGTGACTCCAACAATCTAAAAGTTGAGGCGGTCTTTGTCTTTCAAAATACACTTTATATCAGCGTAAAAAATACGGTAACGGGGGTAGAAATCTGGCGTTCAACGAACGGCTCGGTTTGGGAACAGGCTAATCTGGACGGCTTTGGCGACAGCCATAACTCCGATTCGAACTGGAGCAACGCCACAGCGAACTTCCTGGGGCAGCTTTATGCAGGCACCACCAATGCCGCCGCGGGCGGCGAGTTATGGCGCATGCAGACCAATAGCGCGGATTTGGGATTGGGCATGGTAGATGCGGTGGACCCGGTAACGCTGGGTGATCCGATTGAATACACACTTACAGTGAGCAACGCCGGGCCAGATCTGGCGCAAAGTGTGGTTTTGACGGACACCTTACCAGTAGGAGTCAGCTATATCTCAGCGGTACCCGATCAGGGTACCTGTGCGGAATTGGCGGGCACCGTCACGTGCAGCCTGGGGGATATTGCCAATAGTGGTCAGCGTAGCGTGCAGCTCGTTGTAATGACTCAGACTACCGGTTTATTGACCAACCAGGCGAATACAGCCTCAAATACTGTTGATCCAGATGGCAGTAACAATACAAGCAGCGAGTCGACCATCGTGAACCCGCCTGAACTGATTTACATAAAAACCTTTCTGCCGGTTGAACTGTTCGCATCGCCTTAATCACCTGCCTGGAGACAAGCTACCCCTGAACGCAGTTGGCAGGTGTGCAAACAACAATTGTATTGGGCAAAAGCATTTTTACCGAAATAAAAACGGCTTTATGATCGACTGGCTTTTTTAGATCTACGGCCAAAGATTGAGGGATACACCTGACAGACTGGCTTTATCGCCGCAAGAGCGGCAAGAATGCCTGGCGATCGATGGCCTCCGTCTGCACTTCGTCTGCGCCGATATCCGGAGCGCTGCCTGCCGGTCGCAGCTGACCATCGTAATCTTCCGGCACTTCTGGCAGCAGAGCAGCCTGGTCGATCACCGCACCCACCCCCTGCCCGACATGCAGATTTCCCTGATCGGGGTCAAGAAACCAACCCGGCTGGGCGGTGGTCAGGTTGCCCAGCACGGACCCGACCGCCCCATCTCGATCCTCCCAAATCTCCAGATTGGACAGGTTGTAGGCGAAAACACCCTGGCTGTCGCTGTAGCGAGCTTCCATGCCCCAGGTCAGCCCAGGCGCGGGACTGCGCAGCAAGGCAGTATTGTTCGCTACAAGCCAGCCCTGAGCGTGCGTCATCTCGATTGCCACGTCATGCGGCTGGTTGAAGCTGATCATGTTGTTACGCACGATCCCGCCGGTGTGATCGACCCCGGTGTGGCTGGGGTTGCCGAAAGCAATCCCTCGGTAGCAGTTGAACAACCAGTTCCGTTCCACCAGCGTATCGCTCGAGCCGGACCAAAACAAAATCGTCGGTCCGGTAATATCGGCAGGACTGCGGATCCGCAGCCACTCATTATCTCGCACCGTCCAGCGGTGGGCGTCGTGGGCGCTGATACCGTTGGTGTAATCGTCTGGGGCTGTTGTGGTGTACTCCAGGCGCGAAC
>Ga0316575_10000412_pt1 | contig 12220 bp, 11 predicted proteins | sample J5NA_FD_203072 | JGI IMG/M metagenome (GOLD analysis project Ga0316575, IMG submission 203072) | Rhizosphere microbial communities from salt marsh grasses in Alabama, United States - J5-7_050615r2r3 | ecosystem: Host-associated > Plants > Roots > Rhizosphere | place: USA: Alabama | collected...
GTCGAAATTGCGCGTGATCGCGCTGGGCGGGTAGTCGGCGGCCAGCGCCCAGTTGGCGGGTGCATTCATCTCCACCGCAGCCGGGTCGATCACGAAGCCGGGCGGAAGCTGCAGGCCAAGCTTCTCGGCAAGCAGCTCCAGCCCGTGTAGTGGCCCCGGGTCCACCAGCCAGAGCAGGTTGCCGCCGCGATCGACATAACGGATGATTTTGTCCACTTCGCCGGGCAACAGGTCGACCTGCGGCTGGGTGATCACCAGCACGGTAGTATTTTGCGGAACTTGCTGGGCCAGCGCCAGGTTAAGGGCGGCGATGCGAAAACCGCTCTGCTTCAACTTTGCACCGAACACCGATCCGAGGTCGAAGTTGGCAATACCGTCGAGTTTGGGTTCGCCGTGACCTTCCAGATACATCACGGTCTGACCGCCGGCATGCGCGAGACGCAGCAGTGTAGAAGAAACGATTGCTTCGTTGATCTTGGTCAGGTGTTCGCTGCGTCCGTCGTATTCGATCACCATTTCGCCGTTGAAACGCACCTGTGCGGCGCGGGCCTTTTCGGTCTCCTTGGACGGATCGACAAATACAACTTTTATATCGGGCTTGTAACGCTGATACAGCGACAGAAAATTGCCGATGATCTTGCGTATGTCACCGAGCCGCGCATCCTGCTCGGTCGCATACACGGTGATCCTGACCGGGCCATCCATCTGCTTGAGAACCTCGATGCTGTCCGGGTCCAGGCTGTTGATGCTGTTGTAGGTGACATCGCGCTGCAGGTGATGTTTCGCTGCAAGGTAGCCCAGACCCGACGCAGCGCCCAGCACCAGCATCACAAACAGCAGATTGCGTATCACGGGATTGCGCGCGAATTCATGCATCATGGCTCACCCGTATCTGCGGTTGTTGTGCAGCCGCCTGATCGCCAGCAACAGGAACACTGCCGTGAACAGCACAAAATAGGCCGCATCGCTGCTGTCCAGCAGCCCGTCATTGAAATTCAGGAAGTGATGCAGCGGCGAGATCGCATGCCACGGCGAATCACCTGATACCGCGCTGATGTCTGCCAGCCACAAGCCGAACAGCAACGCAAACGTGCCGATCGCGGCAATCACGGGTTGAGCGGTGAGAGCGGAAATGTACAGGCCCAGCGCGACATAACCGGCGGTGAGCAGGAACAGGCCGAGGATATTGCTCAGCAGCAGGCCGTTGTCGAGACTGGTGCCGAACGACAGGGTATACAGCATCAGCGGCACAGCGGCGATCAGCACGGCCAAAAACACCAGCAAGCCGAGGAATTTTCCAAGCACGATGTGCAGGCCGGAAAGCGGCGACGAGAGCAGCAGCGCAAGTGTCTGGTTGCGCCGCTCCTCCGCGATCAGGCGCATCGTGAACAGCGGCACCAGCATCATCAGCAGCAGCGCGACCGTGTTGAACATCGGTGCGGCGACCATGTTCGTCACCCCTGGCGGATTGGCGATCTTTGCTAGTTGCGGCTGGACTTCGAGAAATGCATCGAGCCGAGCAAGGAAGAACCACGCGAAAATGAATTGCAGCGCTGCCAGCACGAACCAGGTCGACGGCATCGCAAAAAGGCTGCGCAGCTCGCGCAGGGCAATCAGGCGGATCATCGTTCCGCTCCCGGGTCGGACGGACCGGGCTGCCGGTCGCCTGCAGCGGACCGGGCAACTGCTGCGGTTTCCGCATCGGTGATGCTGACGAACACTTCTTCCAGAGTGGCCTGCAGCGGGGTCAGTTGTTCAAGTTGCCAGCCCTGCTGTTCCGCCAGGGTCAGCAGCTCAGCCCTGGGATCGTGCTCCGGAGCATGCAGGACGCGGAATTGCGTATCGGAAAGCAGCTCGACGCGGGCTATGCCTTCGATGGACTCCAGAACGGCAAGCGGAGGCGGGTTGCGCAGGCCGACGACGAAACCGGATACGCTGCCGTGTTGCTGCATGTGCGCGCTGGTACCGCCGTAGATCAGCCTGCCCTGCTGCATGATCTCGATGCGATCGCAGATGCTCTCCACCTCGCCGAGCAGATGCGTGGAAAGAATAACGCTGCCCTGGTCGCCCAATTCGCGGATCAGACTGCGTATCTCGCGGATCTGCGCGGGATCGAGGCCGACCGTGGGTTCGTCCAGCACGATCACGTCGGGCTCGTGAATGATGGCCTGCGCGATGCCGACGCGTTGCTGATAGCCCTTGGACAGCGTGCCGATGATCTTTTTGCCGACCGCTTCCAGGCCGCAGCGCTGCCGGGTCCGCGCCAGTGCCGAGGCAACCCCGGCAGCCTTCATGCCGCGCAGGCGCGCCGCAAACACCAGGTAATCGTCGACACTGAGTTCACGGTACAGCGGCGGCGTTTCCGGCAGGTAGCCGAGATGTGCCTTGGCCTGCACCGGATGATGCAACAAATCGATGCCGCAGATGTCTATGCTGCAAAGGTTATCGCCGGCATCATCCGGCAACAGGCAGCCGGTCAGCATTTGCAGCGTGGTGGATTTCCCTGCACCGTTGTGCCCGAGCAGACCCAGCACTTCACCGCGCCTCAATTCAAGCGACACGCCGTGAACGACCTGGACATTGCCGAAGCGGCGCGCCAGGTTGCGCGCTGAGAGGGTAATTTCAGGAGCTGTGTTGGACAAGGATCAGGACCGTCGTTGTTGTGTGTTTCGGAAAAACCGGACATTCGCGGGTTCGCTGGAATGTGCGGCAACGCAGATGGCCGATATATTAGCAAGAAAATTTGCCCGCAACGCAGCATGCACGATGAATCCCGGATTTTTTGCTGCGCACCTGATCTAATTGGCTTCAATATAACTTATTATTACGTACCCATCACAAGCTGCATGCTCATGACCAAGTTGAAACCTCTCCTGCTCGCCTGCTTTCTGCTCAGCGCCTGTGCGCATGCCCCGGTGAATCGGGCCGTGCAACCGGATGCCGGGGACCAGGCGCAGACGAGCCAGCCAGAAGCGCCGCCTGAAGAAACAAGCGAAGCGCCACCGGAAGAATCCCGGATGGTGCTGCCCGACGTCAGTTTGAGCAGCGGCGTGCTGTATCAATACCTGCTTTCGGAAATTGCCGCCCAGCGCGGCGATGGCAAGGTTGCCGTCGATGGCAGTCTGGATCTGGCGAAAACAACGCGCGACCCGCGACTTGCGATGCGCGCCGCCAACATTGCGCTCAAGTTCGGCCAGCCCGACAAAGCTGCCGAGGCGTTCAGGATCTGGAGTGAAACCGATCCTTCATCGATGACGGCGAAACGCATGCTGTCTTCGGTATTGCTGCACATCGGCAAAATCGATCAGGCCCAAAATGAACTGGCCGGCCTGCTCAAGGCGGACGAAAAACATGTCGCGCAGAATTTCCTCCAGATTTATCAAATGCTGGCTTCCTATCCGGACCAGGCGGCTGCGCTGAAACTGATGCGCGAACTTGCTCAGCCGTATCCGCGCGTGGCTGAAGCCCATTGGGCCGTGTCACAACTGGCACATGCGTCCGGGAACGGCGAGCTTGCGCTGAAAGAGGCGCAGCGGGCACGCGATCTGCGCCCGGAGTGGAATATGGCGGTATCCCTTGAAGCCATGTTGCTGCTTAAAAAGGATCCCCAGCGTAGTCTGGATTTGCTGCACGACTACCTGTCCAGCCATCCTGATTCGCATGAAATTCGCATGCAGTACGCGCGCGAATTGCTCGATCAGAAGCAGTTCAAGGCGGCGAGGGAACAATTCCGTTACATGGCCGACAGGAATCCTGACAATCCCGAATTCACCTATGCGATCGCACTGATTTCGCTGCAACTGAACGATCTGGACAGTGCCGAGACTGAGCTCAAACAGTCGCTCAGCAAAGGCAAAAAGGACCAGGGTGCGGTGCTGTACTACCTGGGGCAGTTGAGCGAGGCAAAAAAAAGCGACGATGATGCAATTGCCTACTATCGCCGGATCAGGGATGGCGATTTTCTGGTGCCGGCACAGATACGCACTGCCTATCTGCTGGGCAAGCAAGGTCACCTTGCCGAAGCCCGGCAAGTGCTGCATGAAATACAGCCGGCCGACGATCAGCAACGCGCAAAACTGGCGATGATCGAGGCGCAACTGTTGCGGGAGGCCAGTCAGTTCGACGAGGCATACCAGGTGTTGGATCAGGCCCTGAAAAAACAACCCGAAGATATCGACCTGCTCTACGAAACCGCGATGATGGCCGACAAGATCGGCAAGCCCGGCGTGTTCGAGAAACTGATGCGCAAGCTGATCAGAATCAAGCCGGACTATGCGCAGGCTTACAATGCCCTGGGCTACGGCATGCTGGAACGCAACGAGCATATCCCGGAAGCGATGCAACTGGTGGAAAAGGCACTGCAGCTTGACCCCAATGACCCATCAATCATGGACAGCGTGGGCTGGGGCTACTATCGCAGCGGCAAGCTGGACGAGAGCATCAAAATGCTGCGGCGCGCATACGCGGGCGATGCCAACCCCGAAATTGCCGCACACCTCGGCGAAGTGCTGTGGATGCGCGGAGACAAGGACGAAGCGAAAAAAATCTGGCAGGACAGCCTCAAAAACAATCCCGGGAACGAGCCGCTGCAGGCGGTCATCAGGAAATTCGATCCGTGATGCGGCGCCTGCCGGCTTTGCGCTTACTGGCATTTCTGGGCGTGTGCGGGCTGAGCGGATGCGCGCTGCTCCCCTCTCCTGCTTCAACGGGGGCGCGTCCGGCACATCTCGATGCTGCCTCGTTCGCGGTGAACGGCCGGATTTCGATCAACCACGACGGCGAACGCCATTCCGCCGGGTTGCACTGGACACACCGCGGACAATCCGATGAAATCCTGCTGCTCACTCCGCTCGGCCAGACCGCGGCGCGGATATTTCGCGACGCACACACCGCAACACTGGACAATGGCGACAGACACTACCAGGCTGGCAATGTGGAAGCGCTGATGGAAGATGTGCTGGACTGGCATTTGCCGCTGAACGGCCTGCACCAATGGGTGCTGGGACTGCCGGACAGCGGCAGTCATGCGGAAATCACCCGGGACGACAAGGGCCGCATCAGCGAACTGCAGCAGGATGGCTGGGATGTGCATTACTTGCGCTACGACGACAACTTGCCGGCGCGCCTGAGGCTTAGCCGCGAGCATTTGACGCTGCTGTTGCTGATCGACCAGTGGCAATGGAATCCGAATTGAGTCCGATAGCCGGCCAGCCGGTATGCCGCGCTTTTGATTCTGCGCCGACCGCAACCATTGACCGCTAAACTCCGGGTTAGCCGGAAACCGGATTATTCGAGATGAAACTCTCCTGCCCCGCACCCGCAAAATTGAACCTGTTCCTGCATGTCGTCGGGCGCAGGCCGGACGGTTACCACTTGCTGCAAACCCTGTTCCGCTTCATCGATCTGCAGGACACACTGCACTTCAGCCTGCGCAACGACGGCGATATCTGCCGCAGCAATGTACTGGAAGGCGTGCCGGAAGCGCAGGATCTGTGCGTGCGTGCGGCGCGCCTGCTGCAAAGCGAGACCGGTTGCGTTGCGGGTGCCGACATCACGATCGATAAGCATATCCCGATGGGCGGCGGGCTGGGCGGCGGGAGTTCCGATGCTGCAACCACGCTGATCGCGCTGAATCGCCTGTGGTCTCTGGGTTTGACGCGTGCGCGCCTGATGGAACTGGGCTTGCGCCTGGGAGCAGATGTACCGGTATTCATTTTCGGTGAAAATGCGTTTGCCGAGGGGATCGGCGAGCAGTTGCAGGCTTTCCCCTTGCCTGATGCGTGGTATCTAGTGCTGTTCCCCCCGGTGCAGGTGCCGACCGGGCAGATTTTTGCACATCCAGAATTGACACGGAATGCAGATTCCATCACAATGCGCGCCCTTTTGGAGCGGGAAAATAGCGTCCAGCGGGAGTTTCGCAACGATTTGCAGCCGGTAGTGTGCGAACTCTACCCGGAAGTGGCGCGTTACATCGCCAGTATTGACAATTTGCGGGCCAAAAACGGTTCCGGCAAGGCGATGATGACCGGTTCGGGAGCTTGCGTTTTCGCCGAATTCGGCAGCCGCAAGCAGGCCGAAGCAGTGATGAGACAGCTGCCCCGCGGAATGCGCGGTGTGGTAGCACAAGGTTTATCCAGGCATCCGTTGCATGATTGGGTGCCGGAGTAAGGCAACACCGGCAAACCTGCGCAAACAGGTTATTGGTAATGGTGGCCGTTTTATTGGGGAGTCGCCAAGTGGTAAGGCACCGGATTTTGATTCCGGCATTCGCAGGTTCGATCCCTGCCTCCCCAGCCAGTTTTCTGAGTAAATATTGAGGGATTGACGTGTCCTACGACAGCTTGATGGTGTTCACCGGCAATGCCAATCCTAGGCTCGCTGAATCAGTCGCCAAGTATCTGCAGATTCATCTGGGGCGGGCCACGGTGGGCCGCTTTTCGGACGGCGAAGTCCAGGTCGAGCTGCTTGAGAATGTGCGCGGCAAGGATGTGTTCGTGTTGCAATCCACCTGCGCGCCGACCAATGACAATTTAATGGAAGTGCTGGTGATGGTGGATGCGCTGAAGCGCGCTTCGGCCGGTCGCATTACCGCCGCGATGCCGTATTTCGGCTACGCTCGCCAGGATCGCCGCCTGCGCTCGGCACGGGTTGCGATTACCGCCAAACTGGTGGCCGACATGCTCTCCAGCGCCGGTGTGGACCGTCTGTTGACGATGGACCTGCATTCCGACCAGATACAGGGTTTTTTCGATATCCCGGTGGACAACATATACGCCAGCCCGATCCTGCTGTCGGACGTGTGGAAGCATGATTACCCGAACCTGATCGTGGTCTCCCCGGACGTCGGAGGCGTGGTTCGTGCCCGGGCGCTGGCGAAACAGCTTGATGCAGACCTGGCAATTATCGACAAGCGCCGCCCAAAACCTGGAGTGGCGAAAGTAATGAACATCATCGGTGACGTGGCAGGCAGGACCTGTTTGATCATGGATGATCTGGTGGATACCGCCAACACGCTGTGCGAGGCGGCAAACGCGCTCAAGGAAAAAGGCGCAATGCGCGTGCTGGCCTATTGTACCCATGCGGTGCTGTCGGGTCCGGCGATCGAGCGCATCGAAAACTCCGCGATGGATGAACTGGTCGTTACCGACACCATTCCGCTGAGCGAGGCAGCGCGCAATTGCAAGCGCATCCGCCAGTTGAGCACGGCCGAATTGCTGGCTGAAACGATACGCCGCATCAACAGCGAAGAATCGGTGAGCTCGCTGTTTACCGAGTAAACAGGAGCTCACCGAATGAGTAATCAAGCGGCAGCCATGTTGGTTGCTGCAACACAGGGATCGTCTGGTCGCGGTCGATCCTGTTTAGGGAATCTCTAAAAATTCAGAGTTCGCCCAAATGCAAGACGCGAAAAAAATTTCGCCACGCGCATATTTAGATATATGCAAGCAAGAAATTTTTCTCGTAACGCAGCAGTTGGGATGAAATCTGGGTTTTGAGAGGTTTCCGTTATTTGGAGAAGTGAAATGACAATTGAGATCAATGCAACAATTCGTAAGGCGCAAGGTACGGGTGCGAGCCGCCGTCTGCGTAACGCCGGCCGCGTGCCAGGTGTTGTGTATGGCGCGGGTGACGTGAACATGATCGAACTGGATCACAACGAGCTGTACTACAAACTGCGTGCAGAAGCATTCCACGCATCCATCCTGACGCTGGTTCTGGATGGCAAGAAGGAATCCGTGCAGCTGCGCGATTTCGTGATGCATCCGTTCCGCCAGCAGGTCCAGCACATCGATTTCCAGCGCGTGGATGAAAAGAAAAAAATGCACATCAAGGTCCCGCTGCACTTCATCAACGAAGAAATCGCCCCCGGCGTCAAGCTGGGTGGCGGCAAGATCAGCCACGTGCTCCATGAGCTGGACATTACCTGTTTGCCCAAGGATCTGCCGTCCTTCATCGAAGTGGATCTGGGGACGCTGGAACTGGGTCATTCCGTGCACGTGGCCGACCTGAAACTTCCGGCTGGCGTGGAAGTTTCTGCACACGGCACTCATACCGCCGAGGCTGTGGTCGCAGTGGTACAGGTACCGCGCGGCATGGTGGAAACCGAAGCGACGGCTGCCGCTGAGCCTGCTGCTGAGGCAGCGGCTCCTGCGGCTGAACCGGAAGGCAAGAAGTAAACAAGGGTACATCCTTGCAAAACCCGCCAGTGCTGATATGAGCATGGCGGGTTTTTTTATTCAGGCGGTAACAAAACGACATGGCAGCGATACGTTTGATTGTTGGCCTCGGCAACCCGGGGCGGGAATATGAATCCACCCGGCATAACGTCGGCTTCCTGTGGGTCGACGAACTTGCTCGGCTGCAAAATCTGGGATTCAGAAGCGAGGCAAAGTTTCACGGCCTTACCGCGCGGGGCCAGTTGCATGGACACGAAGTGTTGCTGCTCAAGCCGCAGACCTTCATGAATGTCAGCGGCCGATCGGTCGGCGCGCTGGTGCAGTTCTACAAAATACCACCCGAAGAGATGCTGGTCGTGCATGACGAGCTGGACCTGCCACCCGGCGTGGCGCGCCTGAAAATCGGCGGTGGGCACGGCGGGCACAACGGTCTGAAGGATATCATTGCGCATCTCGGAAGCCGGGATTTCTGGCGCTTGCGCATCGGCATCGGTCACCCCGGCGACCGCAGCGAAGTCAGCAACTATGTGCTGAATGACCCGCGCCGTGAAGAGCGGGAATTGATAGACGAGGCCATGCAAAAAGCGCAAAGCATCGCGCATCTGGTCATTGAAGGAAAAACCGAAGCGGCAATGCTGAAGCTGCATAGCAGTTGAGAGGCCAGGTGCAAGATGAAAGGTTCAAGTTTGAGCCGGATACCTTGCGCCTTTCATCTTGCACCTTGTATCTGAATCTTTAGAAAGAGATAAAACATGAGTCTGAAATGCGGAATCGTCGGCCTGCCCAATGTGGGCAAATCCACCCTGTTCAATGCGCTGACTAAGGCGGGCATCGCGGCGGAAAACTATCCGTTCTGTACCATCGAACCAAACGTAGGCATTGTAGAGGTGCCGGATCCGCGCATGGATGAGCTGGCGAAGATCGTCAAGCCGCAGCGCATCCAGCCAGCCATCGTCGAGTTCGTCGACATTGCCGGGCTGGTGGCGGGCGCGTCCAGAGGCGAAGGATTGGGCAACCAGTTTCTCGCCAACATCCGCGAGACCGATGCCATCGTCAACGTGGTGCGCTGCTTTGACGATCCCAACGTGGTACATGTGGCCGGCAAGGTCGATCCGATTTCCGATATCGAAGTCATTCTGACCGAACTGGCATTGGCCGACCTCGCGGTGGTGGAACGCACGATCCAGCGCGACAGCAAGAAGGCCAAATCGGGCGACAAGGAAGCGCAGAAGCTGGTCGCCCTGCTGGAACGCATGCTGCCGCACCTGAACGAAGGAAATCCCGCGCGGACTTTCGGTTTGAGCGATGAAGAAAAGCAGCTCGTCAAGCCGCTGTGCATGCTCACCATCAAGCCTGCGATGTACGTGGGCAACGTGCTGGAAGACGGTTTCGAGAACAATCCCCACCTCGACCGCCTGCGCGAACATGCGGCAAAGGAAGGCGCGCCGGTGGTCGCGCTGTGCGCGAAGATCGAAGCCGAACTGGCCGATCTGGACGATGCCGACAAGAAGGAATTCCTCGCCGACCTCGGTCTCGAAGAGCCGGGATTGAACCGCCTGATCCGCACGGGTTACGATCTGCTCGGCCTGCAGACCTATTTCACCGCCGGGGTCAAGGAAGTGCGCGCCTGGACCATACACAAGGGCGACACCGCACCGCAGGCAGCCGGCGTGATCCATACCGATTTCGAGAAGGGTTTCATCCGCGCGCAGACCATTTCTTACGCCGACTTCATCGCCTGCGGCGGCGAGTCTGGCGCGAAGGAAAAAGGCAAGATGCGCGTTGAGGGAAAGGATTACGTGGTGCAGGATGGCGACGTGATGAATTTCCTGTTCAACGTCTGAACCGTTAACCAATTACACTCCGGCCTTCGGGTATGCGCATATACAGGAAATTCCTCGATGGCGTACCCGAATACCTCGCGCGCCATTACTGGTGGGCCTACCTGTGGGACTGGGGAATCTGGTTCTTCGATCATCAGCCCGTCATCAATGCCATCCTGTTCCGCCAGTACGACAGTCTGCTGGAAAAGACGCTGGCCCGGATCGAAACCAGGCCGGACGCAAGGCTGCTGCAGCTGACCTGCGTATACGGGAAACTCACGCCATCGCTGCTGTCGCTTGCCCGGAATGAAGTTCACCTGTGCGATATCGCCACCGGCCAATTGCAGCTGGCAGACCGCAAGACGCGCGGCTACGCGGCCCGTCGCCACCTGGCGCGCATGAATGCCGAATGTCTGGCTTATCGCAAAGATGCGTTCGATCAGGTGATCGTGTTTTTCCTGTTCCACGAAATGCCCGCCGATGCCAGGCAGCGGACCTATGCCGAGATCGCTCGGGTGGTTCGTCCGGGCGGTTCGGTGCTGATCACCGAATATGCCGAAACGCCGTTGCGGCACTGGCTTTACCGCTTCCCGCCGTTCCGCTGGCTGCTCGGATACCTGGAGCCGTTCCTGCCGGGATTCTGGCGTGAAAACGTCGCGGAAAAGCTGTCCGTTGCGCTCGGCCTGAACGGCAAGGCGCCGGAGGGTGTACCTGAGGTGGAATTCTGTTTCTCGGATTTCTATCGCATCATGCGCTTCAATATCGCCGCACACTGATACTGCTCGTGTCGCCGGAGCCGGCTGCGCAATACATGCCCGGTCAATCCTTGAGCAGCCATTCCTGCAGGAAAGCCCATTGCTCGAGTTCGCGCGCGGCAATGTGCGGAGGCAGGTCGAACAGCGATTTCCCCTCGAATGCCGCATTCACATATACCTGCGTCTCGCGCAAATAGGCAAGTATCGGCAATTCCAGGGTGGCGAGGAAATGTTCCAGGGCCCAGGCGGCCTTGGTGCGCATTTCCATGCGCATGCCGACCACACCGATATGGCAGTGGCTGCTGCGCACCTTCTTTTCTTCCGCAAGCGCTTTCAGGAAATCCAGGCTGGCCTGCAGGTCAAACAGGGAGGGTGCGACGGGTACGACGATTTTGCTGGCCAGCTTCAGCGCATGTGAGAGATTCTTGCCATGCAGCCCGGCGGGCGAATCGATCACCAGCCAGTCGCTGCGTTGCGCTTTGTCTTTTCTGGAAACCAGCATGTGTATCGGCGGAAGATCGGCGGGGCGCGTTGCGATCCACAGTGCGGCTGACTGCTGGCGATCCAGATCCAGCATGGTCACGCGCGCTCCGCGGCTGGCCAGAAAACCGGCAATATTCACCGACAACGTGGTTTTTCCGCTGCCGCCTTTCGGATTTGCGACCAGTATGGTTTTCAAATGCCATTCTCCTTGCTGAATCGTAAAACGAATGCAGGAATTTCCCAATGCCCGGTTCGGCATGCGCCCATTACACAGCAACAGGCAAGCTTTCGGTTTGGCCTTCCCGGTGCCGCGCAGTGGCCAAGGCCTTGAATGTTGGGTTATTGAGGCGAAAATGATACCATCGCGCAACGTTTTTATTCAAAACAATATGGCTGGCTTTTTCGGGGAACGGTATGGCAGGACATAGCAAATGGGCGAACATCCAGCATCGCAAGGGCAAGCAGGACGCCAAACGCGGCAAGATATTCACAAGACTGATCAAGGAAATCACCGTGGCGGCACGGATGGGCGGCGGAGACCCGGACGGCAACCCCCGCCTGCGCCTTGCAATGGACAAGGCCTATGCCAACAACATGCCCAAAGACAACGTCGAGCGCGCGATCAAGCGCGGCAGCGGCGAACTTGACGGGGTGAATTACGAAGAATTGCGCTACGAGGGCTACGGCATCAACGGAGCCGCGGTCATGGTCGATTGCATGACCGACAACAAGACACGCACCGTGGCCGACGTGCGCCATGCTTTCTCCAAATACGGCGGCAACCTCGGCACCGACGGCTCGGTGTCGTTCCTGTTCAAGCACTGCGGCCAGATGATCTTCGCGCCCGGCACGGACGAGAACGGCCTGATGGAAGTGGCGCTGGATGCCGGCGCGGAAGACATCATCACCAATGACGATGGCAGTATCGAGGTGATCACATCGCCGTATGATTTCGTCAATGTGAAACAGAAACTGGAGGCGG
>Ga0316575_10000413_pt1 | contig 12219 bp, 8 predicted proteins | sample J5NA_FD_203072 | JGI IMG/M metagenome (GOLD analysis project Ga0316575, IMG submission 203072) | Rhizosphere microbial communities from salt marsh grasses in Alabama, United States - J5-7_050615r2r3 | ecosystem: Host-associated > Plants > Roots > Rhizosphere | place: USA: Alabama | collected...
CGTGCTAGGGAGCGGTGCCGAGGAGGGGCCACGGAGCGGCCTCCTCGAGCTCGAGGGCCAGCTCCAGCAGTCGTCGCTCGTGCCCGTACGGCGCGCTGAGGTGAACCCCGATCGGCAGGCCCGCACGTGACCGGCCCAACGGCAGGCTGACGGCGGGGGAGCCTGAGACGTTCTGCACGGGGGTGAAGGCGGTGAAGCGCAGCAGACGCACCAGGTGGGTGCGCACCTCGACGTGCGGGCCGAGGTACCCCAGCGGTGGCGCCTCGTGGCCCAGCACGGGGGAGAGCACCACGTCGTAGCGGGGGAACACCGTCTCCCGCTCGCGGGCCAGACGTCGTAGCCGACGCAGCGACCCGACCATCAGTGCGCTGGAGCGCACGGCCATCGCGGCCAGGCCGCGGGTGAGGGCCTCGGTGCGGCCGGGGTCGAACCCCGGGCCGTACAGCCGCCGCCCGCCGTGCTGCAGCGCGAACGCCAGCAGCTCCCAGTAGTGCAGGAAGTCGGGTCCGAACGACGACGGCACCGGGGGCTCGACCGGCTCGACGTGGTGGCCAAGCCGCTCGCACAGCTGCGCGGCGGCGCTGACGGCGGCCGCGGTCTCGGCGTCGACCGGCAGGTCGGCGATCGTCGAGAGCATCAGCGCCACACGCAGCCGCCGGCGCGGAGGACCGGTGACGAGCCCGATCTGCGGTAGCCGGGGGTCGCGGTGCAGGCGCTCGGCCTCGACGTAGAAGCGGGCGGTGTCGCGCACGCTGCGGGTCAGCACGCCCTGGCGGGTGATCGGCACCGGCAGCCGCTCGAGCTCGGGACGGTCCGGCAACCGACCCCGGGACGGCTTCAGCCCGACCAGGCCGCAGCAGGCCGCAGGGATCCGGATCGACCCCCCGCCGTCGTTGGCGTGGCCCACGGGCACCACGCCGGCCGCCACGAGCGCCGCCGAGCCGCCGCTCGAGCCGCCGGCGGAGCGAGAGGTGTCCCACGGGTTGGCGGTCGCGCCGAACCGGGTCGACTCGGTGCTGGCCGTCAGCCCGAACTCCGGCAGCGTCGTCTTGGCCAGCGGCACCAGCCCGGTCTCCAGGAGCCGGCGGACGAACGGTGAGCAGGCCAGGGCCGGGACGTCGGGGACCGCCGCCGAGCCCTGCGAGGTCGGGTAGCCGGTGAGGTCCTCGTTGTCCTTCACGACGGTCGGGATGCCGGCCAGCGGTGCGTCCGGCGCGGCCCCCGCTCCCGGGAGGTCGTCCACCCACACGGTGACGGCGTTGAGGCGCTCGTTGGCGACGCGGGCGCGCTGGCGGGCGGCCTGGTGGAGCTCCTGCGCAGACACCTCCCGCCGGGAGAGGCGATCGAGCAGACCACACATGTCGTCGGCCCCGAGGGCATCGTCCGGCCAACCCGCCGGACCGGGGACAGACCTGGGCTGCTGCGTCTCGCCCACGCCACCATCATGCCCGCTCGCGGGCAGGCGGGGCCGATCGGCCCTGGCGGCCGCGGCGGCGCTGGGCTGGGCTGGCGGCCAGGAGGTCTCCATGGGCCACGCGCTCGCCGTCGATCCCGACCAGGTGTACCAGCGGCTGCAGCAGCGGCTGGACCGCATGCCGACAGGGGCCCCCGACTCGCCGGTCTTCCAGCACATCCTGCGGCTGCTGTTCACCCCCGAGGAGGCCGAGCTGGCCGCCCGCATGCCGACCCTGTGCTCGGTGGAGTCCCTCGCCGAACGGGTCGGGAGGCCCGCGGACGAGCTGGACCCGATGCTGGACGCCATGGCCCGGAGGGGGCTGGTGTTCGACCTGCGGCACCGCGGCGAACGATGGGTCTCGCTGGCACCCGTGGTGATCGGCTTCTTCGAGTTCACCTTCATGCGGGTCCGGGAGGACGCCCCGCTCGAGGAGCTGTCGGCCCTGTTCGAGCAGTACCTGTTCGACGACGACACCTTCGCCCACGCGGTGTTCCGCGGCAGCACGCAGGTCGGCCGGTCGCTGGTGCGGGAGGAGAGCCTGCCGGACGAGCCCGGGGTCGAGGTGCTGGACTGGGAGCGGGCCACGCACATCGTCGACGAGGCGCCCAGCGTCGCCGTCGGCACCTGCCCGTGCCGTCAGCACGCCACGCTGCAGGGCCGTGCGTGCGGCGCCCCGCTGCGCACCTGCCTGAGCTTCGGCTCCGCCGCGGACGCCCTCGTGCGGGCCGGCATCGCCGACCCGATCAGCAACGACGAGGGGCTGGCGATCCTCGCCGAGGCCAAGGCCGCAGGGTTGGCCCAGACCGCCGACAACGTCCAGCGCGGGGTCAGCTACATGTGCAACTGCTGTGGATGCTGCTGCGGGATGATGCAGTCGATCCGTCGGCACGGCGTCACCGGCTCGATCGTGTCGTCGAACTGGGTCGCGCACGTCGACCACTCCGTGTGCCGCGGCTGCAAGAAGTGCGCCCGCGCCTGCCCCGCGCAGGCCGTCACCATGGTCGACAACGAGGGGCAGGGGCTGCGCAAGTACTGGGCCGTCGTCGATCCCGACGCCTGCCTGGGCTGCGGCGTCTGCGACGAGGTGTGCCGCTTCGGGGCCCACTCGATGGTGCCGCGCGAGCACCGGGTGTTCACCCCGGAGACCACCTTCGACCGCGTGGTGGCGATGGCGGTGGAGCGGGGCAAGCTCGGCGACCTGCTGGTCGACCAGCTCGACGGGCCCGGCCCGCACGCCCTGGCACGCGTCCTGCAGACCCTGGAACGGGTGCCGCCCCAGCGCTACGAGCAGCTCGTGTCGCCGCTGCGCTCGGTGTTCCTCGCCGGGCTGCTGGCCGCGATCCACCGGGTCGGCGCTTCGTCCTCGCCGGTCTAGCCTTCCTAGCCGTGGCATCCCCACCGGCCCGACCCGGTCCCGTCCTCCTCACCGGCGCCAACAGCGGCATCGGTCTGGCCGCCTCGCTGCGGCTGGCGGAGCGGGGCTGGGAGGTGTGGGGCACGGTGCGCAGCCGGAGCAAGGTCGCCGCCCTCCGGGCGGCGGGACGCCAGGCCGGGGTGGGGGAGCGGATCCGGCCGGTGCTGCTCGACGTCTCCGACCACGACGCGGTCGTGGCCCGGTTCCGCCGGTTCCCGGCCTTCTGGGCCGTGGTCAACAACGCCGGCATGGGCGTGACCGGAGCGGTCGAGGAGGTGCCGGCCGAGCACGCCAAGGAGGTGCTCGACGTCAACCTCGTCACCCCCGCGGTGGTCGCGGCCTGCGCCCTGCCGGCCATGCGGGAGCGGGGCTCGGGCCGCATCGTCATGGTGTCGTCCATCGCAGGCCGGGTCGCCGTGCTCCCGTTCCAGGCGTGGTACCACGCGTCGAAGTTCGGCCTGGAGGCGCTCTCGGACGTGCTTCGTGTGGAGGTGGCGCCCTTCGGGGTGCAGGTGGTGGTCGTGCAGCCGGGCTTCTTCGCCACGAGCATCCTCGGCAAGGCCGAGGAGCAGGCGCAGAGGCGCGACACCTCCTCGCCGTACGCATCGGGCTACGCCCGCACCTCTGCCATCACCACGATGATCGAGAGGGTCGCGCCGCAGCCCGACGCCGTGGCCGCCGCGGTCGTCACGGCGGTCGAGAGCCGCCGCCCCAGGCGGCGCTACCTCGTGGGCCGCGAGACGCTGCCCGTCCGCGGGCTCGGGTACGTGCCGTCCCCGATCACCGACCGGGTCGTGCGGATCGTGGCCGACCTGTAGGTCACCAGCCCCGGCTCAGCGTGTCGTCGAGGGCGTCGACGAACAGGTCCGCCGAGCGGCGGGTCAGGCACAGCGGCGGCTTGACCTTGAGCACGTTCGAGTGGTCGCCCGCGGGCTGGCTCAGCACGCCCAGGTCGAGCAGTCGCTCGCAGACGGCGACCGCCTCGTGCGTGGCCGGCTCCCGGGTCTCCGGGTCACGCACCAGCTCCACCCCCTGGTAGAGGCCGTGACCGTGGATCGCGCCGATCATCGGGTGCCGGTCAGCGAGCGTGCGCAGCCGGTCGGACAGGTGGGCCCCCACGAGCGCGGCGTTGTGCTGCAGCCCGTCCCGCTCCAGGGCGTCCAGCACGGCCAGGCCCACCACGGACGAGACCGGGCTGCCCCCCACGGAGGAGAAGAACGAGCCCTGGCTGCCGAACGCCTCGGCGACCTCGCGCCGCGTGACGACGAACCCCAGGGGGTGACCGTTGCCGGCGGCCTTCGCCATGGTCACCACGTCGGGGACGACCCCGTGCTCGGCGAACCCCCAGAAGCCCGTGCCGAGCCGGCCGTAGCCCACCTGCACCTCGTCGGCGATGCACAGCCCGCCCGCCGACCGCACCGCGGCGTACACCTGCGCGAGGTAGCCCGGGGGCAGCTCCACGCCGCCGGCGTTGCCCGAGAGCGGCTCGGCGAGGAACGCCGCCGGCCCCCGACCCTGATCGGCCATCTCCGCCAACCTCGCCCGCACGTCGTCGGCGTAGCGGTCGGCGGCGTCCGGACCGCGGTGCTCGCCGCGGTAGGTGTTGGGCATCGCAGCCAGGTGCACCCACGGGGGACGCGTGCCCGGGGCGTGCGGGTTGTCCTGCAGCGAGGTGCTCACCTCGTCGGTGGCGGTGGTCCAGCCGTGGTAGCCGCCGCGCAGGGCGACCACGTCGCGGCGACCGGTGGCGGTGCGGACGAGCCGTAGCGCCAGGTCGACGGCCTCGCTGCCGCTGTTGACGAAGAACACCGAGTCCAGCGGCTCGGGCAGCAGCGCCACCACCCGCTCGGCCAGCCGGACCATCGCCTCGTACAGGAACCGCGAGTTCGTGTTGAGCAGCCGGTACTGCCTCGCCGCGGCGTCGGCCACCCCCGGGTGGCTGTGACCCAGCACGGCCACGTTGTTGACCATGTCGACGTAGGCCCGCCCGCCGACGTCGTACAGGTGATGCCGCCACCCGCGCTCGATCCGAGGCGGGGTACGGAAGTAGTGCTCCTGCACGGCCGCGACCACCGCGTCGCGGCGGCGGAGGAGGTGCTCGGCGGGCTGAAGCGCGGGGTCGTGCACAGCGGAGACGCGGGTCGGGCCCAGGAGCCGGGACGGGTCCGGGCACAGGGCCAGCCAGGCCGCGGCGAGGGAGCCGGTGGTGCGCGCAGGAGAGTCCAGCCCCGGCTCGGCGACCACCTGGACGTGCAGTATCCCCGGCGGCCCCACCTGGCCCAGCACCTCTCCTGAGCGCAGCAGGTCGCCCTCGGTCAGGTCGTCGCGAGGGTCGACGCCCCGCACGAGCACGTCCACCTCCCCGTCGGCCAGCCTCACCCCGTGCTCGAGCGCAGCTGCGAGCACCAGGTCGCCGGGGGTCCGCACCGACGTACCGGGAGGCAGCACCACCTGCGTCCCGAGGCTCACCGCGTCGGGCTCGCCCACGCTGTCCACCGCGATGTCGAGCAGCCGCGGCTCGCCGTGCCGCATCACCGCCGGCTGCCCGCCGGCGAGCCGGTGCACGAGCCCGGGGTCCTCCCACTCGCCGTCGACCAGGGCAGGGGAGGTCACCGCGAGGTCGAGGACGACGGGCGCCGGCAGGTCCACGAGCGGGATGGCGATCGGCCGCGCCGCCCAGGCGCTGCCGCGCCGGGCCGCGAGTCCCGGCGCCAGCCCGAGCGCCAAGCGCAGCGCCTCCTCGGCCAGCGTCGGCGGCACCTCGGCGACTCGGTCGACGAGCGCCCACACCCGGTCCCGCTCGGCCGCTGCGACGCGGTTGGCCGGGTCGTGCGCCACCTGGTGCTCGACGCTGACGGCCAGGACCGCCGCCCGGGCCACCACCAACGGCCAGAGCGCCTGCACCTCCGGCTCGGTCAGCGGCACCGTCTCGTGGTAGCCGCGGGCTACCGCCACGACGTCCAGCAGCGCCGAGCGCTCGGGTCGCCACAGTCCGGCCGTAACCGCGGTCGCCAGGTCACCGACCAGCCACGTGCGCATGACGTCGCCGAAGTCGATCACCCCGCTCATCTCCGGTCGGCCGTCCGCCCCGCGCCGGGTGAGCACGTTGTAGTCGGCCAGGTCGGCGTGCACCACCTGCTGCCGAAGCCCGTCACGCACGACCGCCAGCCTTTCGGCCGCAGCCTCGGACAGGGCCAGCACCTGGTGGCGCCGTCCGGCCTCCCCCACGTGCGAGGCCAGCGCGTCGACGACCTCACCGACCCGCCGGAGGTCCCACTGCAGCACTCGCTCGGCCGCCGGGTGCTCGAAGCCGGCCAGCGCGGCCCCGACCTGCGCGACCAGCCGGCCGAACGACTCGAGCACCGGCTCGGCCAGCACCGGCCGGTCGACGAGCAGGTCACCGGGGACGAAGGTGAGCAGCCGGGCATGCGTCGGGACGCCGTCCAGCAGCACCGGGACGACTGTCCGGCCGTCCAGTGCCGGCAGCGGGTGGGGCAGCGCGAACGGGGGACGCGTGGCGGCGGCGTGCAGCATGGCCGCGTTCTGGAGCTCGAGCTCCGCAGCGGCGAACGCCGGGTTGGCGACCTTGAGCACCACCGCCCCGGCCGGGGCCTGCACCAGGACGTTGGCCTCCTGGTTGCTGCCGAGCTCGGTGAGCTCGCCGGTCACCCCGAAGTGCTCGGAGGTGATCGCCGCCGCCTGAGCGGGGGAGAGCACGGGGGCCGGCAGGCTCAGCGACTCGAAGGGGGAGCCGATCACGTCCGCAGGGTAGGCACTCGACCGACGATGACGCTCAGGCCGCCGGGGGGACGTCGAGAGCGATCATGCCGTCGGGCACGGCCAGCGCCGACCGAGTGGGCAGCGCCCACGGCCGGCTGATCTCCACCAGCCGCGTCCCCGGCTGCTCGAGCCATCGCAGCAGCACGTGGGCCTCCTCTGTCGACGCTGCCGGCATGGGTGGCGGGGCGGCGGGGACCGTCTCCGCCCCCGCGCGCAGGGCGTCCGCGGTCGCCCGGGCCTCCGTCGCGCTGCTGTGACCAGCGGCGGCGAGTCGCCCGTGACGCACCACCGCGAGGTCCCACCCTCCGGTGGGCCCGGGCCGGGCGGCCACCACCTCGGCGAGGGCGCTGAAGGACGCGAGCCGCTGGGTCCGAGCCAGCGCCCGCACGAGGGTGCGGGCGCGGTCCCGCTCGACGGCGGCCTCCTCGAACCGCTGCTGTGCCGCGAGGCGGGCGATGGCCTCGACCGCCGGCCGCACGAGGTCGTCGGGGTCGGCGGTGATCGCCCCCTCGAGCACCCCCACGTGCCGGGCGTAGTCCTGCGGGCTCTCCCGGCCCTCGCACGGCGCCCCGCAGCGGTGCAGGTCGGCCAGGACGCAGGCGGTGAGGCTGGGCGAGGTCGACAGCCGGTGCGTGCACTGCCTCAGGGGCACGGCCCGGTACACGGCCTCGGCCGCCGTCTGGGCGGCCCGGCGACCGGCGAACGGCCCCAGGTAGGTCGCGCCGTCGTCGGCGACCGCGCGCACGATGGACAGCCGCGGGTAGGGCTCCACGGTGAGCTTGAGCCACAGCCGACGCTGCGGGTGCTTGGAGCGCCGGTTGTAGGGCGGCTGGTGGGCGTGGATGAGCCGCAGCTCACGGACCTCGGCCTCGATGGCGGTGTCACACTCCACGGCCTCCACCGTCGAGGCGACCGCCACCATCTCCGCCATCCGGCGTCGGGTCTCCGAGGCGGTGAAGTAGGTGCGCACCCGGGCACGGATGGAGCGGCTCGTTCCGACGTAGAGGGCCCGCCCCGCGTCGTCGCGGAACAGGTACACCCCGGGTCCGTCCGGAAGCCCGTCGGCCAGGTGGCGCTTGGCGCGCTGCGCCGGGGTCACCCGGTGCTGCCACTCGCCCAGGCTCGCCAGGTCGTGCACGCCGCGGTTACCCAGCCGCTCCAGCAGGCCGTGCAGCACGTCCACGGTGGCCCGGGCGTCGGCCAGCGCTCGGTGCTCGGGCTGCACGGCGGCGCGGAACAGCCTGGCGAGCGTCGCCAGCTTGACGTTCGGCGCCTCGTCCCGGGTGAGCACCTGGCGGGCCAGCCGGACCGTGTCAAGCACGACCGGGGCGGGCCAGTCCAGGTCGAGCCGGTCGCAGGCGGCCCGCAGGAAGCCGACGTCGAACGCGGCGTTGTGGGCCACCAGGACCGCTCCGCGAGCGAACTCGAGGAACGCGGGCACGGCCTGCGCCTCCGAGGGCGCCTCGGCGACCATGCCGTCGGTGATGCCGGTGAGCACCGCGATGAACGCCGGGATCGGCACACCGGGGTTGACCAGGGTCTGGAACTCCCCGAGCACCTCCCCGCCGCGCACCTTGACGGCCCCGACCTCGGTGATGGCGCACTCCGCCGGGGAGCCTCCGGTGGTCTCGAGGTCCACCACCACGAAGGTCGTGTCGACCAGCAGCGGGGCGAGTGCGTCCAGGCTCTGCTGCGCGACCAATGCGTCCTGGCTCACCCCGCCCACAGATCGTGACGCTAGGACCGACCTCCGACAGAACCCGGTAGACACGGCGACGCACCCCGGCAGCCGTGGTCTGGACGCGGCCTCCCGCCGGGCTGTTGGATGAGCGGACGGGGGTCCGGCGGGAGGGGTACCCAGTGGGTGAGAAGAAGATCGGTGTCCAGGACGCGCTGTGGCTGACCATGGACCGGCCGAACAGCCTCATGGTCATCGACACCGTCATGTGGTTCCGGGCCGTGCCCGACTGGGCCAAGGTCGAGCAGGTCGTCCAGGAGCGCCTCGTCGAGACCTTCCCGGTGTTCTCCCGCCGGCCGCAGAAGCGTGGCTCGGGCTGGTTCTGGGTGGACGACCCGAACTTCGACCTGCACGACCGCGTCCAGCGCGTCACCCTGCCCGAGCCCGGTGACCTCGCCCAGCTCCAGGCGTTCGTGGCCGCGCAGCGCAGCGTCCCGTTCGACAAGGACAAGCCGCTGTGGGCGATGTTCCTCATCGACAACGTCACCTTCGACGACGGCGCCCAGGGGGCGGCGGTGATGTCGAGGTTCCACCACGCGATCGCCGACGGGGTGCGCCTGGTGCAGGTGGCGCTGAGCATGTGCGACCTGAGCGAGGCGCCCGCGCCGGCGAAGGTCGGACGCAAGTTGCGCCGCTCCACCACCCCGGCCGCCATCGCCGCATCGACGGCGCGCAACGTGAGCCGGGGTGTGGCCGACGTCGCCCTCGCTGCGACGGAGTCGGTGCAGGACGCCATGGCCGGCGTGGTCGACACCGCCGGCAAGGTCGCCTCCGGTGACCTCGCCGGGGCTCTGGTCAGCGTGACGACGGCAGGTCAGGACGCCTGGCAGCTCGGGACGACCACGTTGCGCAACCCCGAGCGCCTGGTGGACGTGACCCGGTTGGTGAGCTCCTCGAGCAACCGGGTGGTCAACGATGTGGCGTCGGTCGGCAAGCTGGCCCTCGCCGGTTCCAGCGTCGCCACCGTGTGGTCGGGGACGCCTGGGGTCGACAAGGGCGCCTACTTCGCCCCGCTCGTCGACCTCGAGCACGTCAAGCAGATCCGTCGCGCGACCGGCACGACGGTCAACGACGTGCTGCTGGCTGCGGTGTCCGGCACGCTCACCCGGTACCTGCGAGCCCACGGCGAGGACGGCGTCGACGAGGTCATGTGGATGATCCCGGTGTCGGTCAAGGCGTTCGACGCCGAGCTGCCGAAGGATCTCGGCAACCACTTCGCCCTCGTGGCGTTCCGGATGCCGCTCGGCATCGACGACGTGCGCGCCCGGCTCGTGGAGATCCACGAGCGGATGGAGCGCATCAAGGTCAGCGACGAGGCGCTCATCACCTTCGGCGTCCAGCGCGGCATCTCGCAGGCGCCCACCCCGGTCGCGACCGCTCTGACCAACTTCTTCGCCAACAAGGCCGTCGGGGTGCTGACGAACGTGCCGGGGCCTGGGCAGCCGATGACCTTCGCCGGCACCGAGGTCGAGGGCGTCCTGGGCTGGGCGCCGTGCTCCGGCGACCAGCCGATGACGGTCTGCATCTTCAGCTACAACGGACGGGTCGCAGTCGGCTTCGGCACCGACGCGACCCTGGTGCCCGACGGCGACACCCTGGGCCCGTTGTTCTCCGAGGAGTTCGCGCAGATGTACGACGAGATCGTGGCGCGCGTGCCATAGTCGGGACTGGTCCGCGACAGGGAGGGAACCACATGTCGAAGAAGTTCACCCGCACCTACACCTACGACGCCACCGTCGACCAGGTCTGGTCCATGATCACGAACCAGGAGTACTGGGACGCCAAGTACTCGGCGCTGGGAGCCACCGCCGTGCAGTGGCGCACCTTCGACGCCTCCGACGACTCGTTCACCTACAGCTCGGTCCGCAACATCCCCGCGGACCTGCCGTCGGTGGCCAAGAAGATCGTCGGGGACACCAACACCGCCACGACGACGGAGCGGTGGACGAAGACGGGGGACTCGGCCTCGGCCACCATCGAGATCCAGATCAAGAACGTCCCCGGGTCGACCACCGGGACGATGGAGATCACGCCGTCCGGCGAGGGTGCCTCGTGGAGCTTCGACTTCGACACCAAGGTGAGCATCCCCATGGTCGGGGGCAAGCTCGAGAGCATCATGACCGACCAGACCGGCGAGCAGCTGGCTCAGGAGAAGACGTTCAACGACCAGTGGCTGGCCGGTCACTGACTGGCAGGCCCGCTCCGAGCCCGTAGACTCCTGGGCACCTTCCCCACCATCGGTGAGAGGTGCCCTGCGTGCGTCCTGCTCGGTCCCGGCATGCCCGGGCGGTCGTTGCCGCCTGCGCCGCCGTCGGGCTGGTGGCCACGGTGGCGCCGGTCGTCGCCGCCCAGGAGGACGACGAGCCCACCACGGTCGAGGACGCCAAGGAGCGGTTCGACGAGCTCTACGCCCAGGCGGAGGAGGCGCGGGCACGACTCGACGAGGCGGCGCAGGAGCGGGACGCCCTCGCCGCCCGGCTCGAGGTCGCGACCACCGCCCTGGAGCGGGAGCAGAGCCGACTCGCCGCCATGACCGCCGAGCTCGGCGGGTTCGCCGCCGCCATGTACCGCTCGCCGCTGTCCGAGCCGACCGTCGAGCTGCTGGTCAGCGAGGACGCCGTGACAGCGCTCGACGACTCGACCCGGCTGCAGGTGGTGACCGAGCAGCGGGTGCAGGCCCTCGGCCTGGTCGCCGACGCCCGGGCCGCGCTGCAGCGCGACCGGGACGACCTGGCCGAGCAGGAGTCGCGGCTGGCCACTCTCGAGGACGAGATCGGCACCGAGGAGACCCGGCTGCGCGAGGCCGCCGAGAACGCCGAGGCCCTTCTCGCACGCCTGGAGGAGCAGGAGCGCCAGCGCCTGGCCGCGCTGCAGCAGCAGGCCCGGCAGGACGCCGACGCCCGTGCGGCCCGCAACCAGGACCGAGCCGCGGCGTCGGCGGCCGGGTCGTCCGGCGCACCCGGGGTCTCCGGAAGCCGCCCGGCAGTGGGCTCGGGCTGCGTGGTCCGCGACCCCACCGGCACCGGAGGTTGCGTGACCGGGACGATGGCCTGGGTCGTCGACAGGCTCACCGCGACGTTCGGGTCGATGCCGGTCTACTGCTGGCGCGGCGGCGGCGGCGACCACGCCCAGGGTCGGGCCTGCGACATCATGATGGCCCCCGGTGGCACCTACCCCGGCCCCGAGGCGACGGCCCGCGGCTGGCAGATCGCCGAGTGGCTGCGGGCCAACGCCGTCGCCCTCGACGTGGACTACGTCATCTGGCAGGGACGCATCTGGATCCGCGAGCTGGCCGCGCAGGGGTGGCGGCCCTACAACGGGTACGGGGCCACCGCCGGGCACTACGACCACGTGCACGTCTCGGTGCGCAGCTGAGACGTCGGCTCAGCCCGACTCGCCCACCCCGTTGAGGTCGTCGACGACGGCGGCCGCGTCCCCGATGTCGTAGTAGTTCACCCCCACGAAGTTCGGGAACCGTCCGCGCTCCCGCTCGCACTGCTCGACCCGGGCCCCGAGCACCTCGGCGGTGTTGACCTGCTGGGCGGCCGAGACGAGGTTGGTGAACCCCGACAGCCAGTGGTTGACGAGGAACAACGGGGCGTCGGACGGGCCACGGTTGGGCTCGCAGGAGAAGTCGTCCACGCTGGGGAACGTGTACGGCGTGTCCTGCGTCAGCGCGAAGGCGTTGACCAGCCAGGGATGGTCCTCGCCGCCGTCACCCTCCTCGGTCATGACGACGAGGCGCTGCCCCGACGTGATCATCTCGCGCAAGGTCGGCCAGTCCGCTCCGGTCGGGGCGAACAGGTACGGCTCGAGGCCGGCGTCGACGAC
>Ga0316575_10000414_pt1 | contig 12196 bp, 8 predicted proteins | sample J5NA_FD_203072 | JGI IMG/M metagenome (GOLD analysis project Ga0316575, IMG submission 203072) | Rhizosphere microbial communities from salt marsh grasses in Alabama, United States - J5-7_050615r2r3 | ecosystem: Host-associated > Plants > Roots > Rhizosphere | place: USA: Alabama | collected...
CCTTTCCTATTCAGCTCCGATTGCCTATCCCATGGGTTAAAATTATGTAAAATTTTTCATAAATATTATGGATTATACCTCATGGTTTCAAATGCTTCTGTACTTATCCGGAATCGTCAAACATACCTTCATTTAATATAACTATTTAATATTATTAAAATTTATATAAAAAATCATCTCAAGGACTTAACTTTGCACGATTTTTGCTTGTGGAATATAATTAGATTTAACTTTCTATATAAAATTAAAAGTTACATAAGAATAGCGTAAAAATGTTTAAGTTGGTAAAAATAGGAAATCAAAATACAAACCCTTTTGATGGCTCCAAATCCGAAGAAAAAACCATTATCGATGAGTATTACAGAGTACAGTTTTTTTTGAATGGGAAAGTGCCATCCTATCTTTTCAAATTAAGGAATAATTCCTCAAATAAGCCATATATACTTGTTAAGCAAGATTCCTACGTTTTCAGAGAACTGAATGTCGGTGATATATTGGATATGGAATACAATCCTGCTGATTCATTCGGTAACGGACAGCTGTTTAAGACCTTAATTACTTCAAAAATTCCGCATGATCGTTATACAGGATATTCTATGGTCGAGTTGTCTATCATCAACAATTAAGAAGAAACATAAGACAAAAGTAAATTGTAACTATGGTTCAGAATATAGAAAAAAATTCTCTAAAAGAAATCAGAGAATCCCTGATGATGAGCAAGGCTGAACTTTCCAGGAAAGCTGATATATCTCCTTTAACGATTACACGGATTGAGAATGGAATGCCATGTAGAATAAAAACACAACGAAAAATCCTATTAGCATTAGGTCTGAAATTATCAGATAAGGACAAAATTTTTAATTAGTTAAAGAGATATAACAAATTGCAAAAGAGCTTTACTTCGTAAATTATTATAGGGTTTTTTTAATTGTAGTTTATGATATCTTCATGTCGATTGTTGTTCTGGTCGGTAAAATTTATGGTAAGCTGTATTTAGCAAACCAAGCCACTTTCCACATCGAACACCCCACCAACCAATGCCGCAATATATATAGTACATGGCCGTTTGAATTGTTTCTTAATACTATGTAAATCAGTTCTCATTTTTTATGTACTTTACCTCACAATTACATGGTTTTTTAAATGAATTTGCATACCTATTTTTTCATCCAGCTTAAACTAACCACTTGATATTTAAAATAATAATAAATAATTCATCATTTTTGCATGAATTTTGCATAATTATAGATCAATAATTATTTTTATCCATAAAAGAAAATATTAAGATATAAATTATAATATTTATAAGTAAAACTCGTTATCTTAAAAGTCGGGGCTTCTTAAACTACTTTACATTCCCTTTTTCCCCCGCACCTTATTCATCGACATCATAAATGGCGGAGTATTCCGTAGAGATTTTCATAAAAGGAAAAATTGGTGAAGAAAATATTTATGATTTTATTTGTTTTTATATTTTTTTTTGGAAGTGTAGGGTACTCTACTCTTGACGGCCCGGCACATATAACTTTCACATCGAGCATTGCTACAAAATCAATTGTCGGTTTTCATACTGCAAGTGGTGATAGCGATTTGCATGTCCCGGAGCCCATTTCACTTGTATTACTTGGATCCGGTTTGGTTGCTCTCTCACTTATTGGACGCAAAAGGTTTGGGAAATAATATATCATGCCCCACATATTGCCCGATAACGGTGGAAGACGCTTAGGCATAGAAAGGCGTCAATTCTCTTATTATCATCATATTCCTGAAAGGAGATCTGGAAAAGATCGAAGAAGCGGACTTGACAGAAGGCTAAAGCAAAGAACATCAAAATAGCTTGTAGACATTTAAAAATATGCCCACTCACATAAAACAGAAAAATTGCCCTTGTAACAAGGGTGAATATTGTACCAACGGTCTTAAATGCACAGAACGAAACTGCTTTTTGCTTAAGAGTTCAACTGCTGTTTCCAAACAACTGACAATTCCAATAGAAAGCTTTAATCCCCCCCTATCGATTCTGGTCTCCGATTATAGACAAAGCCTGTCACTTTATTCATTTAAATAAAAAATGAGAATTTGATTCAGGTTGTTTAGGAAAAATTAAACGTATTCAAAAGGAACCAAAGAACGATGACTTACAATTCAATCATTTTTGAAATAGAGAATGGCGTTGGACTGATCCGTCTCAACCGTCCTGACGAGGGTAATGCAATTATCCCGGAGATGGGGCGCGAACTTCTGGATGTCGCCGTCAGGTGTGATGAGGATCAAAAGATTCGATCGGTGGTGCTGACCGGTAACGGCAGCAGGTTTTGCGTTGGAGGCGATCTGAAGGCTTTTAACGTTCAGGCTGAAGGAATCTCTCGCTATGTCACAGAGATCACCCATACCTTTCACGCAGCGATATCCCGATTTAACTGGATGGACGCTCCGGTGATTGGCGCCATAAACGGAACAGCCGCGGGAGGAGGGTTCAGCCTGGCACTGACCACCGATATTGCCATTGCTGCAGAATCTGCTAAATTCACCATGGCCTACACAAAAGTAGGCTTGGTTCCGGACGGCAGTTCCAGTTATTTCCTGGCACGTATCGTGGGGCTGCGCCGCGCCAAGGAGATGGCATTGTTAAATCCAATATTATCGGCGGAACAAGCCATGAGTTGGGGTCTCATTAATCAAGTAGTTGCAGATGACCAAGTACTATCTACCGCCCTTGAAATAGCGCACAAGTTGGCAAAGGGGCCAACTCGATCCTTCGGCGAGACCAAACGTTTGATCCTAACCGGTACAACCGATACCCTCGAATCCCAGATGGAAAGAGAATCCCGCATCATTTCAGCAATGGCAGCCAGCGCGGATGGGCGTGAAGGGATTGCCGCCTTTGTCTCCAAACGCATGCCGGACTTTCAGGGCCGAATGATCTTCTGATAAAGAAAAACATTTAAAATCAGGATCATTTTTAATACGATTTATGGCGACCCCTCACCATCGAAAAATGCAACAACACCGACGAGATGGCGTCGCGAGGAGGGCATTTGGAGGAAAAACTACTACCATGTTCTGTAAACCTCGACAGTTGTTATCAAACAAAATCAAGAAGATGTCGAGGAATATTTTATGACGAGGTCGCTGGTTCTGCTGCTGGCGGTGGATAGCGGAATGACCATGGCAAGTCTCTACTATGCTCGACCCCTTCTGGAAGCCATCCGTGCCGCTTTAGGACTGGATGTGACCGCTGCCGTCTGATTATTACCGCATTGCAGTTGGGCTATGCAATCGGGCTCGCCCTGCTGGTGCCTCTGGGTGACCTTTTCGAACGTCGCAAACTGCCTGTCATTATGACGATGGGCATAGCGGCGGGTCTTGCCGGTATTGGCTTTTCCTCCAACGGTTCCATATTGCTTCTGTTATCGGTGGTGGTCGGGGCCTTGTCGGTCGTGGCTCAAATTCTGGGGGCATTTTCCGGCATTCCCATCACTTGAATCTGGCGGCCATCCGCAACATCGGGAAACTTATCCCCACCGCATTCGGCTATTTTATCTTGTCATGGCCCATCCTGAGTGTTACCGGAACCACCATAACCGCGGATGTAACGCCTGTCAGCCAGGGAGAGAGGCCATGGGCCTATTCAATGCTTCGGCAGCGGTCGGGACGGCCCTGGGTACATTCCTCAGCGGGCCACTGGTGCTTATTATGGGATACCTTGCTCTTTCAATAACGGGCGTTGCCGGTGTGGCGATTTCCCTTATTCTGGCGTACTTTGTGGCTGTTCCGGCTCAGTCCCGAAATTCCGTGCCGCCGCAGGAATGAATGTTGTTAAATCTTGACGGGATGTTGCCCTATGGGATATTGAGGACATTGGGGACATTGGGGGATTAGTTGATAACTGATTCTGAGAATACCTTATGAATTCTATGCCGGAATAGCCTGTATAGAGGCCCCCCGGCGCATAACATCATATTGGGTCAGAGGGATCGAACGACGAAAGATATTTAATGATGACAACAAGCGCAACTTAGGTGACAGTGATTTTGTTACTGAAACTGAATTCTTATTAATGGGGAAACGGCGACTACAGTCATCACTACGAACCAAAATTCGGATTCACTGATCCTTGTGATTATGAGAGAAAGTTAACACATGAGACAATTGGAAGTAAGAGACAAGTATACCGGGGAGCTAATTGATTCTCTGCTCATGGACTATCGGCGCGACCTGCGGAGCAAAATCCATCAGGCCTACCGTGCCCGGAACGCTGTGCAGGCCCTGTCATGGGACCAAAGATTGGCCATGATCCAGGATGTCGGCGAACGCATTGCGACCCACCGCGAGGAGCTCATCTCTCTCTCCATCCGGGAGGCCGGCCAACCCCGCAAGTTTGCCACGTGGGAAGTGAACCGCACTGAGGAGATGGCCCGCACCTTCGAGACCCGCCAGCAACTCTTGCGCCCTCGCGTCTTGCCGGCTCTCCAGGGCGATAACGTGTGGGTACGCAAACCTTACGGCGTGGTGGGTGCCGTTGCTCCGCGCAACGTTCCACTCGTGGTGCCTTTCTTCATGATTTCGTGCGCACTGGGGAGTGGCAACACTGTGGTGGTCAAGCCGGCCTCTGCCGCTCCGCTCACCACCCGCTGGCTGGTAGACGCTTTCCTCGAGGCAGGAGCGCCGGCCGAATCTGTTCACTTCACCACCTGCCCGGGCGAAGAGACGGCCTGGGAGTTCATCGAGAATCCCGAACTGGACGTCTTCGTCAACTACTCCTCAACGGCGGTCGGCAAAGACAACCTGATCAAAATGGGCCAATACCTGGACAGTACCAAGCGGCAAGTGGGCGAGTGCTTGCTGCACATTGAGGGGCGCATGAAAAAGTACGTGCCGGAACTGGCCGGCAACGACCCCTTCATCGTCCTGGCCTCGGCAGACCTGGAGCAGGCGGTGTCGGCGGCCGTGCTGGGTGGATTCGCCAACGCCGGCCAGATGTGCATCGCCGCCAAGCGTTTCCTGGTGGCGCGTCCGGTGGCTGACGCGTATCGCAGCCGGTTGGTACAGGCCATCCGCACCTTGAAAGTCGGAGACCCGACGGCCCCTGAAACAGACATAGGTCCTATCGGCAGTCAAAACACACTGGATGTGGCTGCATACCACGTCAGCGAGGCGCTGCAACGAGGCGGCCAGGTGCTCACCGGTGGCGAGGGGCGCCTCCCGTTCTTCTCCCCGACGCTGATCGAGTTCGACAAGGAGATGGTTCTCGACAAGCCGCCCCTGGAGCAACCTTTCCTGTGGGTGGAGGAAAGTTTTGCTCCGGTGCGTTCTCTGATAGTGTTTGACACGATAGAGGAAGCGCTGGCTCTGGCCAACGATACGACCTACGGGCTGGGTGCCAGTGTGTTTGGTTCCTCGGACGAGGCGCGTTACGTGGCCATCAGGCTGGACGCAGCGCGGGTGATGATCAACGAGAGCCCGCTATACGGCGACGATACGCTGCCGCTGGGCGGCGTCAAAGATAGCGGCCTCAATGGGGCTATGGACAAGATCGAAGAGATGACCTACGTCAAGCGCGTCCATGTGGGGCAGTGCCGGGCAGTGTGTCAAAATGGTGCCAAATCCTGAATAGTGAATTTAAATTTTATATTTAAGTCATTCCTTTCGGCTCCGGTCTCCTATACCGGTATCGTGCATTAATATTACACATCATCTTTCATCAAAATTATAGAGCATGCGTCAATCTTTCAAACACTTTGGGACACCCTTAAAAACCTTTCGTTTTACATAAGTATTTAATATAATTGAAACATAATCCTCGAAATATCAATTATAGGCCTGCGGTTATTTTTTTCGCATGCCTCGATCTTGAACAAAAATCCTCATTTATGGATGGACACTAGTTAACATTTGTGTCGCCGGCGTACAAATTGAAATACACTATCCGATCAATTCAAAGCATGTCCATTTGGCTGTGACAGATTTAAAAAATAATCCGATTGACAATCATGTCTATATTGTTTAGAATTACTTTAAAATAGATAAAGATCGAAAGGGCAAATCCGTTGAAAGGCGGAGACGCAAAGCCACGGATCTAAAGCTGAAAAGCCAGGACAGCCGGGTTGCCGAAGTTCCTTAACAGCCTTTGGGAATACTTGTCCAGAGGCTGTTTTGTTTTAAGGCCTTATATATCTATTTGTTTTCTTGCAGTTAAAATAAAGATTCAGGGTTAAAGTCCGCGGGGAGAATTTCTCCTCAATCTTGACGGTGAATTTAAAAAGTATGGGTTTTATGCCACGAAATCTGTAAAGGCAGAGAATACACATAGTTTTAAATAATGAAACACATAGCCTTCTCTTATGCCCACATGAAACATGTAAAAACGATTTTTCTTATTTTCTTCGTTATTGCCGGCTGTGCGGCATCCCCTCCACAAAAGTCCGTAATAGTTCCCGAAACACACGAAACCCCTGTTTCGGTATTCAACCCTGATACAATATCCGAACTTATTCAAAAAAAAGTTGTGAGATTTTCGGACAAAAAACGATTGATATCCCGGTCAAAGCTCATTCTCGGCACATCTCTAGTTCCTTCCTTTTATCTGCAAAGGAACTTTTCACCGGCATGGTTGGGAAAAAATGGGGAGTTTATTTTGGCAGATGATTTGCTCGATGAAATTAAGAACTGCAAAAAGCATGCTTTAAAACCCGGATACTATCAAATTAATGCCATCGAGACCTTACTCAGCGCGGTGAGAGATGACCGCCATACGTCTTCTCTCATTTATCAGGATATAGCGGCGGATCTCGATATATTGTTAACCGACACGTTTTTGAATTTTTCTTCCCATCTGCTGTTCGGGCTCGTGAATCTGGAGAAGGTCCACATCAAAGGGGAATCGTTTGATCCGGATATTGATTTGGTCGGCATTCTCAACAACGCCTTAAAGGATCACACCATACGAAAAACACTGCAAAATCTGTCGCCGCACCATCAAGCGTATTTAAATCTTCAGTCGGCACTGATAAAATATCGGGAACTGGCAGCTAAAAACGGATCGTTCCACATGCCTGGCGGGGAGTCGTTACGATACGGGGTTTCCCATGAACGGGTCCACATGTTAAGAAATCGGTTAATCTTCCTGGGAGATTTGGAAGCCACGGGGACCCCGAATCCAAATTTTTTTGACCACAACCTTGAAAAAGCTGTAAAGCGATTTCAATTTCGTCATGGACTCTCAGTGGACGGCATAGCCGGCGGCCAAACTGTTGCGGCTCTGAATATCCCTGTCCGGAAGAGATTGCATCAAATCGAACTCAACATGGAGAGATGGCGCTGGTTACCCAGATATCTGGGAACTAAATACATCCTGGTAAATATAGCAAACTTCAAAATGTCTGTGGTTGACCGCGGCCGGCCGATTATGGGAATGCGAGTGGTCGTTGGAAAGACTTATCGAAAAACACCGGTATTTAGTGGAAAAATGCAGTATCTCGTAATAAATCCCTTTTGGAACATTCCCACAAAGTTGGCAGTGAAGGATCTTGCGCCAAGAGTATGCTCAGACCCTGATTACCTGGCAGCAAAACATATAAAGGTATATAAAAACTGGCAGCACGATTCACCTGAAATAGACCCGGCGGTCATCAGTTGGTGCAATTTGACCACGAAATCTTACTTTCCGTATAAACTGCAACAAACCTCTGGACCGTACAATCTACTGGGAAAAATAAAATTTATATTTCCCAATAAATATGCCGTTTACCTCCATGACACACCGAATAAATCCTTATTTGACAAGACTTTAAGAGACTTCAGTTCCGGATGCATTCGCTTGGAAAAGCCCTATCCTCTGGCTGAATTTCTTTTAAAATCTAATCCCAGGTGGACCAAAGAAGCCATTTTGGATTTATGGAAAAGCTCAACGCGTAAGAATATTTATCTGAATGAACATATCCCCGTCTATCTAGTTTATATTACGGCATGGGCAGATAATAACGGGGTTGTTCATTTCCGCAACGATGTTTATAAACAGGACCGGATACTGGCCAACGCCCTGAAAGAGCGGCCCGATCAATTTTGGAAGCTCATCGTTGATGACGAGACTTCGTCTGAAGGTATAGGGGTATTATAGGGGGAATGGGAATGGGGGTCGCCCATTCCACTGATCGTAAATGAAACCACGAAATAAATGGTAATGTGCAACGGGTCCTAATTATTTTCCGTCAAGCCCAACGAATAATCCCGGGATTCAAACCTGGCGACACATTTTTTTACCGTATCTTCATCTTCCATAGCCAAATCTAAAAGCCGCGTCACACCAAAAATATGGCCGATGGTAAATAATTTCTTTCCTAATTCGTAGGCTGTTTCGGCCTTCAATCGCGCTTTGAGAAAATCACCGGAAGTTACCACCTTAAAATCCATGTGCTTCAGCACTTCGCTAACAAAGGCTACCCGTAGACTCCTTTTCCTGGCTTCTGCGGCGCCTCCTTTGAAAGAAAGGGAGATGTAATTGTTATAAGCGTCATCCGATAAAAAGGAATCCAAAATGATATAATGATAGCCCATGCTCAAGCTCAAATTCAGATACTCCGGGGCGACCACGGCGTAGCTGTTACTGTCCACCGGTTGTGTCAGCATATGCATCGGTGTTCTTAACATGGCGGATACAAGATCTTTAGACGACATCCCGACTTCCGGCCCTTTCCAGTTGACTGCCGGGTCCGTCATCCCCTCCCAGAGCTTCTGAAACGGTAAGCTGACAACATCTTTCGCGGCGATGACTTTCCGGTGGCGCTTTTCAATTGTATTGCTTAGAATATCCAGAACATACAAATAAATGGGCAGGTCGGTTTCAACCCTGAAAACGTTTTTGGCGGAACGCAGTCGGCTTTTTTCCTTCAAAAGGAACATTTCATTGAGCGCCGTCTCATGGCAATAGCGAAGAATATCATGCCAGGTCCGGCAAGACTCGGGGACAAAATCCGCTTGCCGCGGATCGGTCAGATGCAGCGGGAAAATTTGTTCGGCCATCACCTCGAGCAAACGGCGCGACTCTGTTATGGCGATATCCACCTTCTTGTCCGGCGACACCGCTCTTGTCCGTTTCAATGCCGACACGATACCCTCATAGATGACGCCATTGTCAGCGTCGACGGTAACCTGCTGGCCGTCATGCAAAGTGTCAAAAATACCGGCAACCCGAACGAGACAAGGCACCCCGAATTCGCGAATCACAGAGGCCATATGGTCCGTCCAATTGCCCTTTTCGACAACCACCGCCGCGACTTTGTGGAACGCTCCGATAAACCGTGGAGAAGAGGTTTTCAGAATAAGGATGGTGCCCTCCTGAAGTCCGCTCAGATCGTGAATGGTCCTTGCTTTCAACACTTTTCCCCAGCCGATCCCCGGACTGATGGGTTGCGTATCGTCGGCAATCACCTTGGCATCAAATGCTGGCTTGGGCGAGCTGCGCTCGGTCCTTTCACAAATCTGCAAAGGGCGTGCCTGCAGCAAGTATAAGCGATCCTCCTGGTCAAAACACCACTCGATATCCTGGGGACCATTAAAGTGCGCCTCAACCTGCATCCCCATTTCGCCGAGTCTTCTCAGCTGAGACGGGTTCAAACAGCAGCGGCAGGACTTATCCTCCGATATGGCCAGTTGTTGCAGACCGCCGCCTGTCACGCGTGCCAGGCAAACATCTTTCTGTGCAGTTTCCTCCCGGACAACGGCGAAATCGCATTCACGATCAAGAACATAAACATCCGCTGAGACAATGCCTTCGACCAGGAGTTCGCCAATGCCCCATACCGCATTGATCACCATTTCGTGGCGATCGGGTTCGACGGGGTTGAGCGTATACATCACACCTGAGCATACCGGATCGATCATCTCCATGAATCCAATGCTCATCGTTATATCCTCATCACGGATGTTTCGCATGCGCTGGTATACAATGGCACTGGCATTGTATTTGCTCGAAGCAACCGCTTTAAACGATTGCAGCAATTGGTCAGTGGGAACATTGAGCATCGTACTGAACTGCCCTGCAAAGGAGCTTTCGGCCAGGTCCTCGCCGATGGCACTGCTGCGAACGGCCCAGTACAGCGGATGCCCTTTGTCCTTCTCGATCTTTTCACTTTCGAGCAATATGGCGTTTTCGATCTCCGGCGGAATGTCCGCTTCGAGGAAGATTTTTTTGATAGCTTTTTCAGCCTCAAAAAGCTGATGGCTTTCATCAGGATTCAGGTCGCTTAACACATCTTTTATTTTTTCCGGCAAACCATTGTATTCCAAAAAATAGCCATAAGCACAGGCCGTGGCCGAAAATCCTGAGGGGACCAGCCGATCGCAACGGTTATGCATTTCGCCAAGATTCGCCATCTTATTGCCGACTTTATCCACCATTTCTTTTTTGATTATGGCCAGGGGAATGACCATGGGGGTAAAGATGGGCTCCTTGCTGCCCCTGAGCACCTGCTTGATCTCTTTATTCAGGCGCCCATAGATTTCACGCAGGACGGTATAATTTCCGCCCGAGAGCTGAATGAGGCTTTCGACGATATTGGCAATATGCCTGGACAGGTTTTCAATCATCGTTTTCAGGTAAGGGAAACTGATCAGCTTGTTGCTGTAAAATTTTTCTTCCAACCGGGTCATCAAATCCAGGCTGTATTCGTTTTCAAAGAGCACAGACAGAAATTCGCTGTATTTTTTCCTCAAGTCCCTTTCCGCCTTTGATTCCCGTGCTTTGGCGTCATGTAGATGTTTCCATAACCTTATCATGCTGATCTCCTAATCTTGGTTGTACCATGGCTTTCAAGAAAACATGCAAACACATGGCATTAAATCACCATTCTTTCTTCAAGTGCGCGATGGACGCTTTCCTTCAATCTCTTCACGTTGACCGGCTTGGGATGGTGGTCGAAAAGTTCGCCCTTAACGCTCTTAACAAATTCATCCATCATTTCCATGCGGCTTATCAGAATCACATGAGTTCCGGGCGACAGCCGCCGGATGTGACGCAAAAATTCCGTGCCGGTCATTTCTTCCATCAGAAAATCAGTGATCACGACATCGAATTGAGCAGCTTCCAGACGATGGCGGGCAACATACGGGCTCGTGAAGGCCTCGACCTCCCATTTTGCCTTGCCAAGATAAATTTTGAGGCTGTCACACACCGAGACATCATCATCCAACACCATGATTCGAGGTTTGCGATGCATCAACTCATCTTCCTTTTGCCGCATAACATCTATGAGGCTACCTTCCTTTTTTCGCGTGGGTAGGTAATAGTAAATGCCGCTGATGACCATTACCGATCCAATCACCGCAATGGAAACGTCAATAACCGTCCACCAGTTAAATCCGAAATACCGCATGAGGCCGCTTGCCAAGGCAACCAGTGCGACGCCGGTGCGAATGAAAGCCAATTCGGTACGGGCCTTGGCCAGAAAGGTACGTTGCTGAGACATGAGGCTTCTCTTTTCGGAAAGGAAAGTACTGCGCTGCGACGCCTGCGTTCGAATCCGGGAAAGTCCGCTCCGGATTTCCGACAATTCCGTGCGTTCCTGGGACAATCGGCTCCGTTTTTCTGACAGCAACGACTGTTCTTCAGACATCAGATTGCGCTCATGGGCCAGAATATTCCGTTCGATGGCATATTTAGTGGTAAGCATCGGGAGAATATCCTTCAAGGATTCGGTTTTGATGATTTCCTCGGTGATTTCATCCAGATCTCGTTTCAGTTCCTCAAGATAACTCTGACGAAAAGGTGCGCTCTTTTCAGCCAAGATCGAGCGTTTACCGATATCGAACCCTTTTTTCGCCATCGCCAAGTCCAAAGGCTTGTAGACCGCATTTCTTTTTTGTGACAATCCCGTCACTTGAGCTTCCTGGCTCTCTGTGTTGTCTTTGTCCTCTTTCATCGGTGCATCCTTTTCGGTACATCCTTTATTGATTCTTTATGATGTGTATTTATCTCATTTCGAATGATCATTACAAATATCTATCAGGAAACCCGCATAGCTGCCACATTGTGCCACATTCTGCTTGACAACGCAACAAACTTTATATTAACGACTTTTTAAAAATCGATCGACCGGGTTATATTTTTAAGATATGTCAAAAATGAAATTCAGTGTAATCCACTTAATTCTGCATTTTGTTCTGAATATAGACCTAATGAACAAAACTGCCAACTTAA
>Ga0316575_10000415_pt1 | contig 12154 bp, 7 predicted proteins | sample J5NA_FD_203072 | JGI IMG/M metagenome (GOLD analysis project Ga0316575, IMG submission 203072) | Rhizosphere microbial communities from salt marsh grasses in Alabama, United States - J5-7_050615r2r3 | ecosystem: Host-associated > Plants > Roots > Rhizosphere | place: USA: Alabama | collected...
CCAGCCGAGCCGGGGTCACCCCGAACCGCGACCGTTGCCCGCAGATCCTCAGGTCGCAGGCGACGGCGAGCTGGGTGCCACCGCCGATGGCGAACCCCTCGACCATCGCCACGGTCGGCTTGGGGAAGTCGACGATGGCCGCCTCTCCGGCCTCCACGGCCGCCCCGTAACGACGCGCCCCGTCCGGGTCGGAACGCAGCGTCCGGAACTCCGCGATGTCGGCACCGGCGCTGAACGGTCCGCCGGGCGTGCCCCGCAGCATCACGACCTCGACCTCCGGGTCGTCGGCCAGCACCGGCATGAGGCGGGCGAAGGCCTGCCACATCGCGTAGGAGATCGCGTTGTGCTTCTCCGGGCGACGGAGCTCGACGGTGGCGACGCCCTCGTCGAGCGTCACGGCGAGGTGCTCGGCGGCCTCTCCCAGCGCGGCGGTGACGGCATGGTCCACGGGGCCATCGAACCAGGCTCGCGCCTCGACCGGCCGGGTGCGGGCGTCGAGCCGTAGCGTGGTGCCGTGGCGCACGTGTCGGTGGCTGCCGCACGAGCGGCGGCGGTGGAAGGGCTGACGGAGGCCTCGCTGGCCGCCGTCGTCGACCTCGTCGCGTGGCCGGACGGCGACGCCCGCGACCCCGAGGCCACGGTGGTGATGGTGGCCAACGCCGAGGGTCGCTGCCGGCTCAGCCCGGACGGCACCGAGGTGCTCGCCGGGACCGACCCGGTGGCAAACCAGGACCCGCGCGCCTTCCTCCCGTACCCCCTCGAGCTGGCCGACCCCTCACCGCCCAGCTCACGCAACTCCTACCCGGAGGCGCGCCGTCGCCTGGCCCGGGTGTTCGCCGACGCGGACCGGGCACCCGACCTCGTCGTCGTCCACACTCCGCGCCACCACTGGCCCGAGCACGGCGGTCACCTCGGCGAGCACGGGTCGCTGGACGTCGTCCAGTCCCGGGCACCGCTGCTGGTCTCGGGGCCCGGGCTGGAACCACGCGGGGTGGTGCCGGGCTGGGCGCGCCTGGTCGACGTCGCCCCCACGCTGGCGGCGCTGGCGGGTGTGGCGGACGAGGCCTGCGTCGACGGACGCGGGGACCGGGTCGACGGGCGTCGTTGCGACCTGCTCGTGCCGGCCGGCACCCCGCCGGCCCGCTGGGTCATCGGCCTGCTGTGGGACGGCGCACACTGCGGTGAGCTGCTGGCCATGGCGTCCGCCGGCGAGCTGCCGGCGGTGGCCCGGCTGCTGGAGTCCGGTGCAGCGCTCGACGGGGGTGCGCTCGCGGAGTTCCCCAGCGTCACCCTCGCCAACCACACGAGCCTGCTCACCGGTCTCGGGGTGCACCGCCACGGCATCCTCGGCAACGCCTACCGGGAGCGCTCGCAACGACGAACGGTCGTCACCAACACCGGCTCGGCCTGGCACCGCGCCGCAGGCTGGATGCGTCCGGCAGCGACCACCGTGTTCGACATCGTGGCCCGCGCCGAGCCGGGCGCCGTGACCGCGTGCGTCAACGAGGCCGTGGACCGAGGAGCCACCACGTCGACGATGCAGGTCATCCGGGCAAGCGGGGGCGCGTCCGGCGCCGACGGCCTCACCCACCTGCTGCCCGACCCCGCGGGTTCGCCGTTCCTGGAGACCCGAGACGTGCTCGCCGACGAGTACTACGCCTGGTGCACCCGCGTGGACGACGTGGGGCTGCAGCAGGTTCTCGCGGCCTGGGCCGACCCACGCACCGCACCGCGGCTGACCTGGTGGTCGGCGACCGTGACCGACGCCGGCCACCACGCCGGGGGAGTGCGCTCGCCGGTGGCCCGGCAGTCGCTGCGGGAGGCCGACCGTCGGCTGGGAGCCCTGCTCGCGCACCTCGACGCCCTCGGCGTCACCGAGGACGTCGCCGTCCTGCTCACGGCCGACCACGGCTTCGAGACCACCGACCCCGGCTGCCGGGGCGACTGGGGTGTCGCGCTGGTCGACCTGCCCGGTGCGACGGCGCACGACGTCGGGCCGGGCTTCGTCTACCTGGACGCCGACCGGGCCTGACCGTCGCCGCCGGTGCGGCCGAGCCGGGGCCTCGACGGTTGTCGTCGGGCGGCCCGGGTGCGACCATGCGTCCGACCGCACGACCGGACGCAGGGATGGTCAGCACCTGCTCGGGGGTCGTTCGGTGGGACAGCAGGGGACTGTTGGCCCCTCGATCCGCCCCGGGCTGCAAGGAAGGCTGAGCCCACCCTCGCGGATGGGAGGCTGAGGATGGCAGCGCCACATGCCCGGCTCTCCTCCCGCCATGCCCGCCCGACCCCCCTCGTCGCCCTTGGGACACGCTCATGACCGATCCGAAGTACCCCGGCACCCCCGGTGTCATCAACGGCAACGCCGCCGTCGCCCACGTGATGCGCCACGTGTGCGGGGGCGTGATCGGCTACCCCATCACGCCGTCCACCGAGATCTCCGAGCTCTACGAGATGGCGCGCGCCGAGGGCGGCGTGAACGTGTGGGGCAGGCACCCGTTCTTCTTCGAGCCCGAGGGTGAGCACTCGGCGCAGAGCGGCGCCCTGGGCGCGGCCCTGACCGGCGGGCAGTTCATCTCCAACGCCTCCTCGAGCCAGGGCATCCTCTACGCGCTGGAGTCGCACTACGTCACAGTCGGCAAGAAGATCGGCGGGTTCGTGCTGCAGGTCGCCGCACGGGTGGTGTCGAAGCACTCGCTCAACGTCATGGCCGGCCACGACGACGTGTACGCGCTGCTGACCGCCGGCTACACGATCATGTTCGGGTCGAACCCGCAGGAGGCGGCCGACCTCGCCGCCATCGCCTACCGCACGTCCGCGCTGTCGTTGATCCCTGTCGCCAACGCCATGGACGGCTTCTCGACCAGCCACATGCTCAGCGAGGCCCGGATGCCCGAGCCCGAGCTGCTGCGTGAGTACCTCGGGGACCCCTCGGGTCGCATCCCGTGCCCGACCGTCGCGCAGGAGCTGCTGTTCGGCGCCAAGGGCAGGGTGTTCCAGCTCAGCCAGTACCTCGAGCGGCACAAGGACGACTTCGACCCGGACGACCTCATGGCGCTGACCGCCTACCTCTACGCGATCGAGGACCAGGTCGAGACGGACAACGCCGGCGAGCTCGTCGCCGAGACCCTGGCGTGGGTGCCCGTAGAGCTGCAGGGCCAGTGGCGACGCCAGTGGCTGGGTGCCTTCGAGAAGGGGACGCGGCAGATGGTCCCCGCGCTCGTCGACGTCCACAACCCCGGGCTGACCGGGCCGGTGCAGAACCAGCCCGACTTCCAGGCCGGCGCGGTCGACCACCGCACGCACTTCGCCAGCGCCGTGCCCTCGCTGGCCCGCCAGGCGATGGCCGAGTACTCCGCCCTCACCGGGCGCACCTACACCCCGCTGCACACCTACGACTGCGACGACGCCGACTACGTCGTGGTCGGGATGGGGTCGATCACCGACGACGTCCGGGCCGTGCTGCCGCACCTGCGCGCACAGGGGATGAAGGTCGGCGCCGCGTCGGTCAAGCTCCTCCAGCCGTTCCCGGAGGCCGAGCTCGTCGAGGCCCTCTCTGGCGCGAAGGCCGTCATGGTGCTCGAGCGGTCCGACCAGACCGCGCTCACGAGCCTGGTGACCCAGGCACTGTTCAAGGCCCACGCCAACGTCGACGCCGAGCAGCACCCAGGCATCCCGGCCCTGGACCGGTTGCCCCGGCTGACGACGGGGATCTTCGGCCTGGGCGGCCACGACGTGCAGCCGCGGCACATCGTGGCGGCCTACAAGTCCCTGGAGGCGGGGGCGGCGCCGCTGGTGTACCTCGGCTCCCAGTTCTTCAGCGCGAACCCCTCCCCGCTGATGGCGGAGGTGCAGGAGAGGCTGCGAGCGGCCTACCCCGAGACCGAGCTGATGGCGTTGCAGACCGAGCCGAACCCGGTGCTGCTGCCGCCCGAGGCGATGCGCATCCGCTTCCACTCCGTCGGTGGGTACGGGACGATCGCCACCGGCAAGCTGCTCACCGACGTGCTGGCCGGAGTGCTGGGCATGCACTCGAAGTCGGCGCCGAAGTACGGCTCGGAGAAGAGCGGCGCGCCGACGAACTACTACATCACTCTGAGCCCCGACCCGGTCCTCATCACGAACGCTGAGCTCGAGGACGTCGAGATCGTCGTGTCGCCGGACCACAAGGCCTTCATCCACACCAACCCCCTGCGGGGCCTGGTCGAGGGAGGCACGTTCATCCTGCAGTCCGACCTGTCGCCGCAGGAGGTCTGGCGGGACCTGCCGAAGTACGCCCGGCGCACGATCCGCGAGAAGAAGATTCGCTTCCTGGTGCTCGACGCCTTCAAGGTGGCCAAGCGGCACGCCCCGACGCCCGACCTCGAGCTGCGCATGATGGGTATCGCGTTCATCGGGGCCGTGGTCGGCCACGTCGACCGGGTGGTCCAGGGCGCCAGCAGCGGCGCCGTCGAGGAGAAGGTGCGGGGCCAGATCGTCAAGAAGTTCGGCACCAAGGGTGAGGCCATCGTCGAGGGCAACATGGCGGTCATCCGGGAGGGCATCGCCGCCACCCACGTGGTCGACTACGACGCCCCGGAGTTCGTGGCGATCGACTCCGAGCCGGCCCGGCCGCACCTCATGCACAGCGTGTCGGTGTCGGCGGGGATGTGCTCGACCTCGTCGAGCGCGACCGCTCTGTTCGACCCCGTCTACTACGAGGACATCATGGCCCGCCCCTTCCGGGAGGGCACGATCGGCGAGGCGCCGGTCATGCCGGGGATCGGGCTGTTCATGCCCGCCGGCACCGCCGCGGGCAAGGACAAGGGCCTGTTCCGTCTCACCGTCCCCGAGTTCCACTTCGACCTGTGCACCGGCTGCCTGGAGTGCACGCTGGCCTGCCCGGACGCGGCGATCCCCAACACCGTGCACGAGATCCACGACCTGCTGCTCACGGGGATCCGCGAGCTGGACGTCCCCGAGCCGCAGCGGGAGGCGCTGCGCCGGCACGTGTACGGCCTCGCCGAGAAGGTCCGGGAGACCTACCGGGCGACCAAGGACGCCGGGCCGTTCCACGAGGTGGTCGCCCGTGCCGTCGACACTCTCGACGTCGACCAGCCGACGCTGCGTCGCAACCTCGACGCGCTGGTGTCCTTGCTGGCGCGCTACCCGGTCGCACGCACCCGCCCGTTCTTCGACGCGATGGAGAAGACCGAGCCGGGGACGGGGGGCCTGTTCGCCGCGGTCATCGACCCGTGGAAGTGCACCGGCTGCCTCGAGTGCATCGAGGTGTGCGGCCCGGGCGCGCTGACGCCGCTGGACCAGGACGCCGACGTGCTGACGAGCCTGCAGGAGCGCTTCGAGTTCATGGCGGAGCTGCCGAACACGCCCAAGCGCTTCCTCGAGGGCTCCACGTCGCTCGACGGCGACCTCAAGCGGCTGCTGCTGGACCACCCGAACTTCTACGCGACCACCGGCGGCCACGGCGCCTGCCGTGGCTGCGGCGAGGTGACGGCCATCCGGCTGGTGCTGGCGACCAACCACGCGCTGGGGGAGGAGCGGCGCAAGGCCCACATGCGCGAGCTCGACGAGCTCATCGCGCGGCTGACCGACAAGCTCGCCGAGGTCGCCGACGACCCCGAGCGGGTGGAGCGGATCGCCTCGGTCATCCCGACCCTGGAGAACAGGCTCTACCTCTACGAGGGCGGCCCCACCGGCAAGGGCCCGGCCCCGACGGTGATCGCCAACGCCACCGGGTGCAGCAGCGTGTACGCCTCGACGATGCCCTACAACTCCTACCTCGACCCGTGGGTGAACAGCCTGTTCCAGGACACCCAGCCGCTGGCGAAGGGGATCTTCGAAGGCATCTCCGCGCAGGCCGTCACCGACATGCGCGCGCTGCGGCTGGCCCGCCTCGAGCTGGACGACGCCTACGACCCCACCCGGCACGCCGAGGAGCTGCGCCGGCTGTCGTGGGACGGGTTCACCCCGACCGAGATGGCGCTGCTGCCGACCGTGATGACGATCGGCGGGGACGGGGCCAGCTACGACATCGGCTTCGGCGCGATGTCGCGGGTGCTGGCCAGCGACACCCCGGTGAAGGTGCTCGTGCTGAACTCCGGGGCGTACTCCAACACCGGCGGCCAGACGTCGACCTCCAGCTTCACGGGGCAGGACTCCGACCTGGCCCGCTACGGCGGGGCGCACCACGGCAAGCACGAGACCCGCAAGGAGCTCGGGCTGCTCGCGTCCTTCCACCCGAACGTGTTCGTCTGCGCCACCAGCACCGCCCTGCACGGGCACTTCCTCAAGGCGACCATGGAGCTGCTGGACTACCCGGCCCCGGCCGTGATGGACGTCTACACCCCGTGCGGCTCCGAGCACGGGGTCTCGGAGTCCTCGTCCAACGCGCGCTCCCGGCTGGCGGTGGAGAGCCGCATGCACCCCCTGTTCGTCCACGACCCGCGGCGCGGGTCCACGCTGCACGACTGGTTCTCCCTGGACGGCAACCCGGACGTCGACAAGACGTGGACCACGAGCACCATCGAGTACGTCGACGACGAGGGCAACGTGGCGCTGCTGAGCACGCCCCTGACGCCGGCGGAGTTCGCCCTCGGCGAGACGCGGTTCAAGAAGCAGTTCCGCCGCCTCGCCGCGGACGAGGAGGACCGCGCCGTCGCCATCGACGAGTACGTGGAGCTCCCGGTCGACCGGCGTGGGGACGGTGTCCCGTTCGTCTACGCCACCGACGACGACCGGCGGCTGATCAAGGTGGCCTGCTCGACCGAGATCGTCTCGCTGGTCGAGGGCCGCCGTCGCTACTGGCAGACGCTGCAGTACCTCTCCGGGGTCCACGAGTCGACGCTGACCGCGCTGCACGAGGCCGACATCGCGGCCCTGAAGGAGCAGTTCGAGCAGGCCGTGACGCAGCGCGAGTCGTCCCTCGACGACATCGCGCGGGCGATGTCCGAGCTGGCGTCGGCCAGCAGGGCGCCGGCCGGCAGCACCGGGCTCATCCCCACCGCCCCCGTGGGCGGCGGCCCGGCACCCGCGCCGGCGGGGACGGCGCCGCCACCCGCCGACGGCGAGCCCGGAGCCGGCGCGCCCATCTACCTCGACCCGGCCGACGAGCTGCTGTGCACCGACTGCGGGACGTGCTACCAGGAGCTGCCGCAGTTCTTCGAGAAGGCCACCATGGTCGTCGACGGCGCCGCCCGGGTGGTCGCCCAGATGATCCCCGGCGCGGTCGAGAAGGTCGAGGTCACCCCCGAGATCGCCAAGCGGATCGAGCGGGTCAAGGCCAATTGCGACGCGGAGATCATCCGATGACGGCGGCACCGCTCGACCAGCAGCTCGACCTGCTCAAGCGGCGCCTGGAGTCCGACCCCCGCGCGTTCCGGGAGATGTTCATCTCCGACGGGATGGCGGCGGTCGCCTGGGAGTTCACCCAGCCAGAGCTCAGCGCGGACTTCGTCCGGTCGCTGTGGGAGACGATGCTGCGCGGGGACGACGCCGCGACGGTGCTCATGCGCTTCATCTGGGCCCTACCGCTGGGCAAGAAGCGCACCTTCATCCGGGCCCTCGACGCGCACCTGTCCGACCGCTACCCGATGTTCGCCGGGCTCAGCGAGAACTGGCCGTCGGGCACCTTCATCCCCCCCTACATCCGCGACCCGGACGCCCGCGCCCACGACTTCGGCCTGGTCAACGAGGGGTACCTCGGGTACATGGACCTCGGGTACACCGAGCGCGAGGTCGAGCTCATCGTGTGGCTCGAGGTGCTCCGCGACAAGCAGTGCGAGGAGCGGCCCTGCGAGATCGGGGTGCTCATGACCGGGTGCAGCGAGCCCAAGGGCGGCTGCCCGGTGTCGGTGCACATCCCGCGCATCATCGACCTGATCGGCAAGAACAACTTCGCCGAGGCGTTCGAGCTGCTCGAGTCGAGCAACCCGCTGCCCGACGTGACCGGTCGGGTCTGCCCCCAGGAGCTGCAGTGCCAGGGCGTGTGCCTGCAGAAGACCCCCATCGCCATCGGTCAGCTCGAGTGGTTCCTGCCGGAGCGGCAGAAGATCGTCGACCCCGACGCCGACGCTCGGCGCTTCGCCGACCACCGGGACCCCTGGGAGGTCGCGTCCCACCCGCCGGTGGCCATCGTCGGCTCCGGGCCGTCCGGGCTCATCAACGCCTACCTGCTGTCGGCGGCCGGGTACCCGGTGACGGTGTTCGAGGCGTTCCACGCCCTCGGCGGTGTGCTGCGCTACGGCATCCCCGAGTTCCGGCTGCCCAACGACCTCATCGACGACGTCGTCGGCAAGATCCGGATGCTCGGCGGGAAGTTCGTGACGAACTTCGTCGTCGGCAAGACCGCCACCCTGCAGGACCTTCGCGACGCGGGCTTCTGGCGCATCTTCGTCGGCACCGGCGCCGGCCTGCCGCGGTTCATGAACGTCCCCGGCGAGCACCTGCTGAACGTCATGTCGGCGAACGAGTTCCTCACCCGGGTCAACCTCATGCAGGGGCTGCGGGAGGACTACGAGACGCCGCTGCCGGAGACGCGGGGCAAGCAGGTGCTGGTCATCGGCGGCGGGAACACCGCAATGGATGCCGCACGCACGGCCCACCGTCTCGGCGGGCACGTGACGATCGTGTACCGGCGGACGCAGGCAGAGATGCCGGCGCGGGTCGAGGAGCTCGAGCACGCCCTCGAGGAGGGCATCGAGCTGCGGGTGCTGCGCTCCCCGTCGGAGTTCGTCGGCGACACCGACAACTTCGTGACCGCGGCCACCCTCGACGTCATGGAGCTCGGGGAGCCCGACGCCTCCGGGCGGCGCCGGCCGGTGTCCACCGGGCAGACCGAGACCGTCACGGCCGACCTGGTGATCATGGCACTTGGCAACGACGCCAACCCGATCATCAAGGACTCCCAGCCCGACCTGCACACCTCGAAGTGGGGCACGATCGAGCTCGACCACAAGGGCTCCCAGGAGACCTCGCTCGAGGGCATCTACACCGGTGGCGACGCCGCACGGGGCGGGTCCACGGCGATCCTGGCCGCCGGAGACGGGCAGGCGGCGGCCCGGGAGATCCTCGGCACCCCTGACCTCGACCCGGTCACGGTGCGCGCGATGGTCGCCACGGCGCGGGAGTTCTCCGACGTGGGCGCGACCCCGCAGACCATCCTCGGCAAGGCCCACCTGTCCGACGGCATCGAGGAGTTCACCGTCCACTCGCCGCTGGTGGCCCGCTCGGCCCGGCCCGGCCAGTTCGTGCGGGTGCTGCCTCGTCCCGACGGCGAGCTCATCCCGCTCACGCTGGCCGACTGGGACGCCGAGGCGGGCACCATCTGCCTCGTCGTGCAGGGCGTCGGTACGAGCAGCCTGGAGATCAACGACATGGCCGTGGGGGAGGCGTTCACCGGGATCGCCGGCCCCCTCGGTCAGGCCAGCGATGTGCACCGCCACCCCGACGGCTCCACCGTCGTGTTCACCGCCGGAGGGCTCGGTCTACCCCCGGTGTACCCGATCATGCGGGAGCACCTGCGGATCGGGAACCACGTGACCCTCGTCGCCGGCTTCCGCAGCGGTGACCTGATGTTCTGGGACGGGCCGGAGGGGCGTGTCGGTGCGCTGCAGGCCGAGTTCGGGGACCTCCTCGAGGTGGTCTACACGACCAACGACGGCACGTTCGGGGTGCCCGGGTTCGTCACCGGGCCGCTGGAGGAGATGCTCGAGGCGAACACCCGGGGCGAGGGCCGCCGGATCGCCGAGGTCGTCACCATCGGCCCACCGCTGATGATGCGGGCGGTCAGCGACCTCACCGCCCGGTTTGCCGTCCCCTGCGTGGCCAGCCTCAACTCGATCATGGTGGACGCGACCGGGATGTGCGGGGCGTGCATGGTGCCGGTGGTCCTCGACGGCCAGCTGGTGCGCAAGCACGCCTGCATCGACGGCCCAGAGATCGACTCGCACATCATCGACTGGGACAAGTTCCTGCCGCGGTTCGGCCAGTTCCGCCGTCAGGAGCAGCACAGCCGGGAGCAGCACGGGCTGGTCTGAGGGCCGGAGCCGCACGGTGCCTCCGGCCGCCGCCGAGGGCCTGCAGCTGCGGGCGGCGAACGTGTCGGCCACGGCGTGGCTGTGGCTCGTCCGGGACCTCGGCCCCGGTATCTCCGCCGTGGGGGCGGGTCTGGCCACCCTCCCGCGCCGGCCGCGGGAGGGGCTGGCTCGGGCCGGCGGCGGTCTGCTCGACGCCACCGCCGGGGCACTGTTCGCGGTGGCGGCCATGCTCGCGCAGGTCGGCGGGGCTCTGCGGCCGCTCCGGGAGGACGAGCTCGCCGCCGGTCGGTTGGTGTTCGCCGACACCATCCCGTGGCACCGGGTCCGGGTGCACGACGGCAGCATCCTGGCGAGGGCAGCCTCGCGTCGTCGACCGACGGCCGTGGTGACCATGCGTGTGGTCCATGCCCCACCGAGGTTCCGGACCGACACCGCGAAGGGACGGGCCTGGCTCGTCCACGAGCTCATGCACGTGTGGCAGGGCCAGCACACCGGGCCGTCCTCGATGGCCCGGGCGCTCGTCGGCCAGTGGCGGGGCGGATACGACTACGGGGGGGAGAGGGGGCTCCTCCGCCACGCCGAGCAGGGCCTGGCCGCCTTCAACCCCGAGCAGCAGGCCGACATCATGCGCGGCTACTACCTGCGGGCCGTCACCGGCCGGGACGTCGCGGCCTTCGAGCCCTACGTGGAAGAGGTCCGCACGGTGTCCGGGCGATCGGTCGGTTGACGGCTACCAGCCGAGCAGCCGACGCAGCTGCGCCGGAGGGTCGGCGGCCTGCAGCACCTCGGGGCCGCGCCGCAGCAGCTGGAGGTACGTGGGGGTGTCGCTGGCCGTGGGCATCCGCCCGGCGACGAGGGCCCGCTCCCACAGCAGGAGGGCCTCCAGGGAGCGCACCTGGACCGGCGGGGGCGGCAGCGAGAACAGGGACCCCGAGATGCCGGCGAGGGCCGTCAGCGAGGAGACCGCCTCGGAGGCCGGCTGGCTCGTCCCGGCCACGGCGCCCGGGCCGAAGACAGCGAACAACAGGTCGGTGGCCACGAGCACGTCGTCGGCGGCCCACAGGCCGCTCTCGCCGTCGTAGCGCGGGGAGGGCACGACCGGAGGCTAGCGCTGCCACGTTCGGTCGTCCCTCGATGTGCACCCCGCGCCGTCTGCGTCGACGATGAGCGGGTGGACAGGTCCGAGCCGCTGGCTGCCCGAGGCATCGTCGAGCTGCTCGCGGTGTACGACGCCGACGGCGGTCTGGTGGGCGAGGCCCGCTACGTCATCGGGCACCTGCTCGGGACCGCCCACTGCTCGCTGTGCGACATCACGCACTCCCCGCTGCGCCGCAAGCCCGCCTGGGACGCGATGGTGCGCCGCCTCGGCACTCCGCTGCGGGTCGTGCACCGCAACGAGCGGACCGCAGCGGAGTCAGCGGCCTGCACGGCGGGGACGCCGACCGTGCTGGGCGGGACAGCGGACGGCAGGTGGTGCGTGCTGCTGACCCCGGCCGACCTGGAGCTGGCAGGCTCGGTCGAGGCATTCGAGCACCGGCTACGGCACCGCCTGGCTCAGCCCGTACCCTGCGGGGCGTGACGAGCGCCGCCGCGCACCTGGGGTCGGCGTCGAGCTGCTCGTGGTCAACGGCGAGGACTACTAGGCCGCCTCGGGGGAGCTGCGCTACCTGCAGGCCGCCGACCTCGACGAGGTGGCCCTGGCGGTCAACGTCGACGGGGTCGGGCTCGACCCGACGGCCTGGTCGGCCTATGGATGCCCGCCGGCGGTGGAGGCCCGAGTCCGGGACTCGCTGAGGGCGCCAGGGCTGGTGGAGGGGCCCGCGTGGTTCCAGAGCGACCATGCGGTGTTCGCGATGCGGGGGCGACCCGCGGTCGCACTGACCTCCTCGGACCTGCAGACCGCCCTGGGCTCGGTGGCGCACGCCCCGACCGACACGGTCGACGGGGTCGACATCGTCATGGTCGAGCAGGCCGCCGGGGCCGTCGTGGCCGTCGTGACCGTGGTCGAGGCCGTCGGCTAGCCCAGCCCGTCCAGGCGGGCCAGCGCCTCGGTGCACCAGTCGATCCACGCGCGCTCGTACGCCAGCCCCAGCCGCAGCCCCAGCAGTCGGCCGACCTGC
>Ga0316575_10000417_pt1 | contig 12145 bp, 13 predicted proteins | sample J5NA_FD_203072 | JGI IMG/M metagenome (GOLD analysis project Ga0316575, IMG submission 203072) | Rhizosphere microbial communities from salt marsh grasses in Alabama, United States - J5-7_050615r2r3 | ecosystem: Host-associated > Plants > Roots > Rhizosphere | place: USA: Alabama | collected...
GCGTCAGGCAGCCGGTATAATTGTCTACCAGGTTCCATGTGTAGCCGGCCAGTTTGCCCTCTACGTTTTTCAGAAAGTTCCGAGGTCCAAAGACGTAGAGTGTCTTGTCGCGCCCCATCAAGAGTCGCAGCAGCCGGTCAAAACCGGCAAAGTGATCCATGTGGGTGTGGGACACGAAAACGTGGCTTATCTTCAGGATTTCCCGTGAAGGGAGGGTTGAGATGTCACCCAGATCAAAAAGAATGGCACGTTTCTGAAAAAGGAACGGAATGAAGAGCCCCGGGTCGTCGAAAGGGTCGTTGACCAAGCGGGGACTGAATGTCGGACGCATTTCAGGGGAGATACTTTTTAACCTGAAGGTTGATGCACAGGTAGATTTCTTCGTCGGAACCGTAGATATCGACGACATCCTTGTGGTTAATCAGACTTTCCAGAACGAAAGCCGTGACATAAAGGCTGACGACGTGGGGATTCGGTACGATGGTGCGAATGGGCGCGGTGGCAAAATCGATATCGAAATCTTCCGCCCGGCTCAGCTTGTCGAGGCACAACGAAATCTGCTCTTCCAGCGAGTTTTTACTGTTGGTTTCAACCAGTTTTTCCTCCACCAGTTTCATCGCAATGGCATTGGAAAGAGGCTCCAGGCAATCCTTGATACCCTGTAAGGCCAAGCGGCGGGCGTGTTCTTTGGAGGATTCAATTTTAGAAAGTATGGACGACTCCCTCGTGCTCGGCCGGAAAACTTTCGACATGTTGCCACCTTTTATGGATGACGGCCCCTCTCCAGCAGGGAGCCTGGTTAAATTTTAGCCATATTAATGACAGCGGCCCTGAAATGCAAGCAAAATGTGTATCGCCGCTGCACAGAACCCGTTTCAGGGAAGCGTCGCGACGATATCGTCGATGACCATCTGGGCTGATTTTCGCCCGTTCCAGCGGTTCCACTTTAGGTGGAAGGCGATTTTTTTTAAGCGTTCCGGCAGGGCTTGGCTGGGATCGATGTTGAACTGAATAGCAGGGAAAGACCGGCCGGTTCCAGATTGCGTCAGGCGCAAGCGCCGATGCCGGTCTCCTACAATTTTGCTCTGTTTGACCTGAACATCGCCGGTCATAAACAGTGGTTCGGTGTTGCCACTGCCAAACGGCTGCAGGGCATCGATATCATCGATCAGTTGCTCGGTGATCTGGTCGAAATCAAGGACGCAGTCGATGCGAATTTCCGGTACCGGATGGATGTCGGCGCCGGCGGCCGCGACCGCTTGTTCGAATGCGGCTTTAAAAGTGGAAATATTTTCGGTTCTGATAACCAGACCGGCGGCCATTCCGTGGCCGCCGAAATTTTCGAGCTGATCGGCGCAGGCAGTCAATCCCCGAAAAAGATTGATCCCGAAGATACTACGGGCCGACCCCTTGCCGACACCGTCGCGGGTCGATATCAAAACCACCGGCCGGTAATGGCGTTCCACGAGTCTCGAGGCCACAATTCCGAGTACACCTTCATGCCAGCCTTCGCGCGACAAAACCAATGCCCGGCAATTGAGTTCATGGGGGTTATCCTTCAGGTATTGTCTGATTTGCTCTAAAATTTGCCGCTCGATGTCCTTGCGGCGATTGTTCAGTTCATCAAGAGAATTCGCGATCTTATCGGCCGTTTCGCGGCTTTCCGTCAGCAGCAGCCGGGTGGCCAGAAGGGCGTGATCCATTCGGCCGGCGGCATTCAGGCGTGGAATGATCTTAAATGCGAGGTCTTCGGCGTCCACATTTCGGCAAGACAGGCGGGAGCTGTTCAGGATGCCGATGACCCCGTTTCGGGCCCTTCCAGAGCGAATCACTTCCATGCCGGCCGTAACGAAAATTCGGTTTTCGTCTATTAGTGGCACGGCATCGGCGATCGTGCCGAGCGCGACGAGATCACAGAGGTCTTTGAGATTCGGTTCGGAACGGGTGCGCCAGACGCCCCTTTCCCTGAGGTGTTTGCGCAGACATATCAGAAGTGCCATGGCGACCCCGACCCCGGCAAGGTGCTCGAAACCGGCCGTGCAGTCCGGCCGCTTGGGGTTGATCACCGCAACCGCAGACGGCAGCGTGTCGGGTACGCGATGATGGTCGGTAACGACGACGTCGATTCCGGTGGCATTTGCCCGTTGGACCGCCGCATGACTGCCGGATCCGCAATCGGCGGTAATGATCAGGTCGATTCCAGCCGGCACGGCCACCTTGTCGATATGATCGGCTTTGAGGCTGTATCCTTCCTCTATGCGATGGGGAATGTAATACGACACATCCGCTTCGGCCTTCGACAGAAAATCGAAGAGGATCGAGGTGGCCGTTACGCCGTCGACGTCATAATCACCAAATATCATTATTTTTTCCCGCTTTTCGATGGCACGCGCCACCCGTTCGACGGCCGCTGGCATGTCTTTCAAACCACAAGGCGGACGCAGGTGCTCTATTGACGGTCGCAGAAATTTCGATGCACCCTCGAGAGCCTCCAGGTTGCGGTTAACCAGAATGGCGGCGATGATCGGAGAGCACGCCAAGCGGCTGCACAGCTCTCGTATACGGGAGGGATCGGGCTTCAGGATGTGCCAGTGTTTTTTCATCGCAGCCGTACATAGCGTATCGAGGTCATCCGAACAAGACCATATTTATTATTGCAATGGAGCGTGATATGGTTATACTCAATAACTATGTGGATTGGCACCAATAGATGCGCTGCGGCCGGTGAAAAAAAACGGACCGTTCAGACCGCAAGGGACTGCACAGCTGAAGGCCCCGAGGGTACCGCCAATGGAGTGTCTGACGCAATATTACCGGGTGGATCGTCGCGAGATCGCCTACGTTAAATTTGTCTTAGAATCTTACGACGGGGTGGGGGTGCTGTCGACGGTCGAGCCGCAGGCGGGTCTGGTTGTTCTTCGTATTCCTCCCGGCTGTGAGGAGTTGATCAATGACATCATCTCAGATCTCAAAAAGACGATCTTAATCGAACCCGCTGCGCATCCTTCCTGAAATTCCGTACGATATCACCGTCTCACGACCGGGTGCGAAGACAGCTGGCTGTTTTTGACGTCGCCGTCGATTCCACCGTTTTGGCAAGCAATGCACGCAAAGAGACAGAGGCCCCGAGGAAACGCCCTGGTGTCGGCTGTCGCATGTTTCAGGCAATGAATGTGAAGAATCTTTACATCCAAACCATCGGCTGTCAGATGAACGTCAACGACTCCGAGAAGATTGAGTCGGCCCTGGTCTCTCTCGACTATCATAAAACTGCCAATATCGACGCGGCCGACCTCATTATCGTCAATACCTGCGCCATCCGGGAAAAGGCCGTACAAAAAGTCTTCAGTTTCCTCGGACGACTGGGCCGCCTTAAAAAGAACCGGCCGAACTTGCTGATCGGGGTCGGCGGCTGTGTCGCCCAGCAGCAGGGAGAAAAAATTCTCGAACGGGCACCCTTCGTCGATCTGGTATTCGGCACACACGCCATTGCCCGTCTGCCAAGCATGGTCAACGGCGTCGAAAATCATGCGGGTCGAGTGGTGGATATCGAATCGGCTTCTGCCATCGAGGCGTTCGATGAGCCGCCGGAACTGGCGAAAACGGGGCAGGTAAGTCGTTTCGTGACCATCATGCAGGGGTGTGATAATTTCTGTACCTATTGCGTGGTACCCTATGTTCGCGGTCGGGAAGCCAGCCGTCGACCCGAAGAGATCGTCTCGGAAATCGAAAGACTCGCGGCAGCGGGGGTGCGCGAGGTGACCCTGCTGGGTCAGAATGTGAACAGTTACGGTGAAAAAGAAGGTCTTTGCAGCTTTCCCGAATTGCTCGCGCGGGTCAATGCAGTCGAAGGACTGTTACGGATCCGTTTCACCACATCTCACCCCAAAGACCTGTCCACCTCCTTGTGCCGAGCATTTCGGGACTTGCCGAAACTTTGCCGGCATATCCATCTGCCGGTGCAGTCCGGTTCGAATCCGGTCCTCAAACGGATGAATCGCCGCTACACGCGTGAGAACTACCAGGAGAAGGTCGCCGAATTGCGGAATTACTGTCCCCAAATTGCGATCTCGTCCGATGTTATCGTGGGGTTTCCCGGCGAGGAGCCGGCGGATTTCGAACAAACTCTCGATTTGATCCGAACGGTCGAATTCGATAGCCTGTTCGCCTTTAAATATTCGGATCGTCCCGAAGCACCGGCCAGCCGGTTTAAAGCCAAGATCCCTGAAAGAGAGCAAAGCCTGCGCTTGCAGAGACTTTTGAAGGAACAGGAACGGATCACGCTCTCCAAACACCGCGCCTTGCTGGGTTCGATTCAAGAAGTGCTGGTCGAAGGGGTCAATAGTAGACATACCCTGCCTGTGGGTGGCCCCGGAAAACAGGGGGGTGGCGCATCACAGTGGACCGGCCGGACTTCTGCCAACAAAATCGTCAACTTCGAGCAGGACGCTCTCCCCGCGTTGAGCCGTGAAAATCTAAAGGGCAGACTTGTGCGAGTGAAAATCGAAAAAGCGCATGCACATTCCCTCTGGGGGGTCCCGCTGAGCGCCGTTTCCGTGCCGTCTGCCGTGAAAGGAGAAAAGAGTTATGCTGCATAAGGTTAGCATAGCCGGTCTGACCATGGACCCGACATCCAACACGCCGATCATTATCCTGAAGTCAGAGGAGAACGAACAGGCGGTGCCGATTTGGATCGGCCTGCTCGAAGCCACCTCAATCGCATCGGCCCTCCAAAACGTCAAGTTCGACCGCCCGATGACCCATGATCTTTTCAAGAACTTCACCGATCGCCTTCATATCGCCATATCCAAGGTGGAGGTTTGCGATCTGCGCGACAGCACCTTTTTCGCCAGAATTTATTTCGAGTCGCAGGACGGCGGTTTTGACATGGATGCCCGTCCGAGCGACGCCATTGCCCTGGCGCTGCGGTTCAATGCGCCTATCTACGTGGATGATAAAGTCATGGAGAAGTCCAAGATCAACCAGGAGGAAGTCGAGGTTCTCGATGAGAGCGAAGAAGGGAAAAAATGGGCCGAGTATCTGGAAAATCTGTCTCCGGAAGATTTCGGTAAATACAAGGTCTAACGGTGTCCCCCTGCATATTCTGCTACCCGCAGCCGGAAACGATAGGCAGTAGGACATCGTTTTTGACGAAGCCTGTGGGAAAAGGCTGTAGGGGAGACATACGTCGACGACCGATACGGCAATTCAAAACCGAAGTCTCAAGGACTGTAAAACGAAAATCAACCCATGGGATCAGTGCAACGGGTATCCGTCCATGGCGGCCACAGCGGCGAATTCTGCTGCCATGCCAAGGATTCGCTGGAAGAGATTGTTGTCACCTATATCGAAAGGGGTTTCGATTGGGTCGGCATTACCGAGCATGTCCCACCGGTCGACGACCGGTTTCGCTACCCTGAGGAGATCAAGGCCGGCCTGGATGCCCGGCAGCTCTACGACCGATTCGAGCGCTACGTCGCTACCTGCCGTGGTCTCCAGAAAAAGTACATTCGGACCATTCAACTCTACGTCGGATTCGAGACCGAAGCCAGCAGCGGTTCGGTACCGTTTACGCAAAAACTTGCCCGTATTTTTGAACCCGATTACATTGTGGGATCGGTGCATCACGTCGATGACATCGGATTTGACTATTCAGCTGATTGGTACGCCAGGGCCGTCGCCGCGGCCGGCAGCCTCGAAGCACTCTACTGCCGGTATTTCGACGCACAGCATCAGTTCCTTACTGCCGTGCGTCCGCAGGTCGTCGGTCATTTCGACCTGATCCGGATCTTTGACCCGTTCTACGAGGAAACCCTCGCTCTGCCTTCCGTTCAAAACCGAGTGTGTCGCAATCTGGCCCTCATTCGCTCCCTGGACATGATCATGGATGTGAATGTTCGCGCCATCACGAAGGGAGCCGCCGAACCTTATCCGACGCGAACGATTCTGCGGCAGGCCATCGAGCTGGGGATTGCGGTGGCACCAGGGGATGACTCCCACGGCGTCGACACGGTCGGATTGAACGTTGACAAAGCCGTTGAAGCCTTGCGGGACCTCGGTGCCGACATGAACTGGCGCAGACCTGCAAGAGGCCGAATCATGAGGCGGCCCTGAAGTTGTGCCCTTCAATGTCTTTTTCGATTGAGGACACCCGAACCGTGTTGACATACCACAACGTGGTATGTTAGGCAGAAATGCATGGACCAAGGCCGTCAACGGACGGCCCCTATTGCAATTTTGCCCCTCAAACAATTCAACAATTTTCTATTGACAGCACTTTTATTCAATGGTGAGTCCTATGGATACAAGGGGAGGTCGATGTCAACAGCCTATAAATGACCGGCGGTCTTGTTCCGACCGCAGAAAACCACTGTTTTCACTGTATCATGGTAAGGAAAGAAGAACCGATACTGATAGACGGGCGATCAAGGCTCGACGACTCAGGACTCTTTTGTGTGAGCGGAAACAGGATTCGAATCCAAATCCATTCCATCTCTTTATAAAAAAAATATCCCAGATAAGCCGGTACCATGCATCAAGCGGCTCTGAAACTAATTCCGGCGCAAATGCAGCCCTCGGGCATTATACGTCAAGAAAGCATCAGCGCATCGACTGTGATGTTCCGGCTCAAATACTTAAAAGGGATACGCAGCACTTTTTTGCTGCCACCGTACTTAACCATTCCAGGTGCGGGATGTTTCTCGTATCGGACAGTCTTCCTGCTGTCGGCTCCGGTATCGCAATTCTGATGGTCAATCACTCGCCACAATCAGCAGAACCGGATGACACGCTCTTATATCATTCGCTGGTCATCTGGCAAAGTGATATATCGGACCATCGCCATCCCGAGCGGTATGGATTCGGTGTCAAACACTGTGAAAATCTGGAAGAATTCCTCCGACTTTTTTAGTCGAGGTTTGCCTATAAAGTTGGAAGAAATACGGCGAAAGATCGACAAAATCGATCGGGAGCTTTTGGTGTTGCTTCAGGAGAGAATGGGGCTTGCGCTTCGGTCTAAAAAGTTCAAAATGGCCATCAGCGACCCGCAACGGAAGGCCCTGACCATTTCCATGAAGGTGCTTGGCAGCTTATCCGGCCGCTGCGAATGTGCCGGCTTGAGGATGAGAAAAAGACCTCTGTTAATGGTTGCCGTGGGCCCTTTTAAAACCCGCTGCCCCTATCGGTGAGAATTCTAACCGGATGAGCATTATGACGTCTGCCAAAAAATCGATGCGCATCAATAAAGCGGTCAGGTTGACAAATCTAAAGTGGATCAACCTGTTTAACATCGAAGTCGTCGATTTTGTCGGGAACGATCGAAAATGGCAGCTCGCTTCCCGCCGCAAGGAACCGAAATGCACCACGGGACGCTTCGAAAAGCCGGATGCGGTGGTGATTGTGCCGTTTCACACCGGTCGGGAAAAGATTGTCATCATCCGCGAATATCGGGTGGCATTGGCCGGAGAAGAGTACGGGTTTCCAGCCGGTTTGGTGGACGAGGGTGAAACAGTTGAAGCGGCGGCGCGGCGCGAGTTGCTGGAGGAGACCGGGCTGACGGTCACACGGGTTATTGAGGTCGGTCCGCCTGTATACTCCTCGGCCGGCATGACCGATGAATCGGTTGCCATGGTCTATGTCGAATGCGACGGCGAACCGTCCGCGGCCGGCAATGAAGGCGTCGAACAGATCGAGGTGATCTTGGCCTCTGGCGCGGAGGTCGGTCGGCTCTGTGCAGATCCAGAGCTGAAATTCGATGCCAAGGCCTGGTTGGTACTGACGGCGTTTGCGAAGCACGGCCGTTTATGATCGGCGAGACGGTTTATGTTGCAGTTCCACCAGAGTGGCGCCCCAACCGCCGGCATCCGCTGGCGCGTCTTTAAATGCGGCGACCAGTGGATTGCGTTTCAAGAGAGCGTGCACTCTTTTTTTGAGAATTCCTCTGCCTTTTCCGTGTATCAGCCGCACCGAGAAGATGCCGGCTTTGAGACATTCTTCGAAATAGTCTTCCAGCAGTTCCGGCACGTCCCGCGGGGAAAATGTGTGCAGGTCCAGGACATCTTCGATAGGGAGTCTCACGGGTTCCATCATTCTCTGAAATTGTCTCCGTCTCAAAACAGACCAACCGGCCGAATCGCGGATGGGCACGAGCGATGTTTCACCCCAAGCTAACGCTTTTGATCGGACTTCCAATACTCGCTTACCTGCTTGGATCGGTGCCGTGGGGATTGGTTCTGACCCGCATGTTCACACCGGTCGACATCCGGCGGCAGGGCAGTGGCAACATCGGGGCAACCAACGTGCGGCGCTTGGCCGGCACGCCGCTGGGGCTGTTGACCCTGACCGGCGATCTGCTCAAAGGCGCAGCCCCGGTCTACCTGGCTGCAAACGTTACCGGTCTGGATCCGATCCAGCAAGCCCTTTTCGTCTCCACCGTGGCCCTGGCCGCTTTTGCCGGACACCTTTTTCCGCTTTACCTCAAGCTGAAGGGTGGCGGTAAGGGGGTTGCAACGGCTGCGGGCTGTTTCCTCGTGATTTCACCGATGGCCGTTCTAGCTGCCCTGATCGCTTTTCTCCTGATCCTCGGTTGGTCCAGCCGGGTATCGGCCGGCTCGCTATCCGCTGCAGCCGTCTTGCCAGCCGCGGTCTGGTGGCGTCTGGGCTCGCCTGTCTATTGCGCCTGCGCCGTGCTGATGGCGGTATTGATCGTGCTGCGACACAGGGACAATATCCGCCGGCTGTTAAACGGCAGCGAGCCCACCCTAAGGGGGGAAAAGAAACGCCGCTGAGGCGTGACGAAACGTGAAATGAGAGAAACTGGAAACGTGAGAACCCGCAGCCTGTAACCGGAAAGCCAAAAACAGAAGCGCCCTGAAACGGATTCAACCGGCCAAACCGGCCCAGGCCAAAGTGATGATACCGGCAATGATAAAGGTCGTTTCCAGTAAAAATTCCAAACGGATGCCCGGGATCATGACGCCGCGTTCGTAGGCCAGAAGCACTCCGGCTATGAACAGCGGGCAGGCACACAGGACATAGCCCAGGCCGGGAACGAGACCTGCAAGAGCCGCGACCGGCAGAACGGCCAGCAGAATCAGCAGGATCGATTTCAGCAGTCTCAGGGATCGTTTCTCGCCCAACAGGATCGGAATTGTTTCCTTGCCCACGATGCGGTCCCCCTGCATGTCCAGGGTATCGAAAAATGCGGTCCGGACGAAAACCAGACCGGTTGACCACAGGAAGACCAGAACCATTTCCAATTTCGGCAGGTTCGAATGCAACAGAGAAGGGAGAAGCGAGGTCACCACACCCCATGCCGCTGCTATCAAAAGAGTTTTGGATCCGGGCACATCCCGCAACCGGCGATAGTGTTCCGGGGACAGTGCCTGTGGTAAAATCCGCAAATTGTAAGTGAGACCGAGAAGGCTCATCAGCAACAGGATCAGAAAAGGTTGAATCCCCAGCGTATACGCTAACAGCAGACCGGTCCCGCCGGCGGCAACGGCAAGGAGAGTGAGTAACGGCTTGTGCCGGACATAGAACGATGCTCGGTCTGGATCGTTGTATTGATCGGATTGCCGACCGGTCAAGTGGTTGAGAATGTGCATGGACTGCACATATAGAACGGCGATAGCGACATAGGGCAGGGCGGGCCGGATGCCGAGTAACCGGGTGCAGGCATAACACAAACACCCAGCTCCGACGGAAACGTATACATTGGTAAGGAGCAGTGTGCGTTGCAGGACAAAGAGAGCCCGTCGCCATCCTCGGGCCCGTTTGTACCGCAGGGCTTCCAACGCCTTGTAGACGCGCTTGATGATCCAGTTGGGCGTCGACGCCCCGGCAGTTATCCCGATCAACTGCAAGGCATTGAGCTCCTTGAGGTCCAGAGTGCCGAGATCCTCTTCGGTCTCGACGTGGTAAGTGGGTTTGCCCGATGATCCGGCAATTTCAGCCAGCCTTTGGGTGTTGCCGCTGTTGCGCCCCCCGACGACGACGATTGCATCGACTTCGGTTGAAAGGCGCTTGACCTCATCCTGGCGGCGCTCGGTCGAATCGCAGATGGTATCGAATATCTTATATGCCGGATGTTTTTCGCGGATCCAATTTTTTACGGTCTCAAAAAACTGGATATTCTGTGTGGTTTGGGCAACGACGATGGCCTGGTTGAAAGGCGGCAGTGAATCCAGTTCTTCGAAACTCCCGACGACATGGCCCCTTTGACCGGCATATCCCAGCAGGCCGGTCACTTCGGGATGGTCTTTGTCGCCGACGATGATCGATGCAAATCCTTTTTTGGCATGTCTGCTGATGATGCTCTGAACCTTGATCACTCTTGGGCAGGTGGCATCGATGATGGAGAAGCCGGCCTTTTTCAGCTGCAGCTTGGTCTTAGGTGGAACGCCGTGCGCGCGGATAAGGACGGTGCCGTTGCCGCGGTCGGGAATCTCAGTTAGAATCGAGATACCCTTTCCTTGAAGCAAATCGAGGACTTGGGCATTGTGGATCAGGGGGCCGAACGTGTATATGGGGCCCTTCATGTCACCGGAGGTGTCCATGACCATTTCGACGGCGCGGCGAACCCCCATGCAAAAACCGGCGGTCTTTGCGATCAAGATCTTCATCGAGTCGTTGGTATCCGCTCAGGAGATAAAATCGTGCAGGTACATACTGATCAATTCTTCGATCAGGTGCGGCATTGGCAGGCGGGCGACGCCGACGATGGTCACGTTTTCCTGGCTCAGCGGCAGCAGGAATTTAGCGGCCGGACTCCCGGCCACCCCTTCTGCGATACCCGGCGTGACCTCTCCCATCATCGCGTGAGCGATGACGATGCCAAGAGGACCGAGAATAACGTCGACACTTTTAGTGGTCCGTACGATGGCGTTTTCTCCGGAAGCGCCGCGATTGGCCCCGGCCTTTAGCATTTGGGCGGTGGCGATCGCATTGGTGCCGAGGGCGACGACCTCTACGGTCTCTCCATACAAATCCTTTATTTTCTTAATAATCGCGCTTCCGATGCCGCCGCCCTGACCATCAATGACACCTATTTTCTTCATTCATCGCTCCGGGTTCAGCCCGTTGACGGCGAATGTCAGCCGCAATACGAAACCGTTTATCCGGGCGGAAGTGCCCGCCTTGTTCGGTTGTGTCAGTTGATCCCGTTGGGTCGGTTATGTCAAGCCAAGGATGTGCCCCAATTCTCTTTGCGTGTGAATGATTTAAGGATTCAATCGCGCTTTTCCACGGTTAGAGTTTACTGATCCGTCTCCGGTTGCGACGCCGGCTTTTCGGTGCCCGTCGCCGGGGCCCTTTTTTTTGGGTGGAAAAAGGTCGACCGTCGACGTCGTCGCCTTCTTCGGCACCCCCGTTGACGTCGGCTCCGGCCATGAAAAGTTTTTGTTCGAAATCTGCGGCACCAATCGTCGCGGCAAGACAGGCCGAGGCAGCCGCAACGATTTCCCGGTCGGAACTGACGATCAGCGCTTTTTCCCGGTCGCGGGCGGCCATGCGCTTGATCAGGTCGTCGGCCGTCTCACCGGCACGCGAGAACCTCACCGTGATTCCCTTAACGCGATCGTGCGACTGGGATAATAGGGGTGCGTCGGTCCCGTCGAACACAACTGTAATCTTATGACGTTTGATTTTCTTATAGGCGGCCAGCATCTCCATCAGGGCCTCTCGGCCGAGTTGGATATCCTGGCGGTCCAGTTCTTCGAGCGCAGCCGAGTTGCGAATGAGATTATACCCATCGACGATTATGTGTAGTGCCATTGTTTTTGCGAACGGGACCGCTTAGGAAGCACCGCTATCATCATTGCGTCAGTTGACGAAGCAATCGATCAAGATCGTCATCGCTGTAAAATTCGATTTCGAGCTTGCCGACTTTACCGCGGCGTTTTATGTTAACCTTCGTTCCGAAGTGACGCGATAGATCGGCCGTGACATCGGAAAAATATACGTCTTCGGAGGAGGAGGGCAGAGACCGGCGTGGTGCGCCTTTGGTCCTGAGCTGCCGCACGAGGCCTTCGGTTTCACGAACCGAGAGTCCCCTCGACACGACCTTGCGCCAAATTTCGACCTGAACGGTTTTTTTGTCGACACCCAGCAGCGCCCGGGCGTGTCCCATGCTCAGAGAACCGTCGAC